>JGI24695J34938_10000596_pt1 | contig 34787 bp, 22 predicted proteins | sample TergutCo191P3_FD_34938 | JGI IMG/M metagenome (IMG submission 34938)
CCGGAAGAAGACTCGAACTTCCATACCCTTGCGAGCACTAGTACCTGAAACTAGCGTGTCTACCAATTCCACCATCCGGGCTTGTAATATCATCTTCTATAATAATTGCAATTTAATCAAGGGAGTAAAAACGCCGCCGATTGTTAATAAATTATTAGTTTGGTTAGAAAATTATTAAGATACTATTCGCGCTAAATAATTGCTGTAAGATGTTTTAAATCTGATTAAGGGAGGATACAAACAGCCGTAGGCTGCTTCCTTCCAAATTATACAGGAGGATTTTAAAATGAAAAAAATTATTGTTATAGTAACAATGACAGCAGTTTTAGCCGGGAGCGTTTTTGCGCAGAGCCTGCCGACACCAAGCGGTATTCCTGCATTTGCATCCCCGCAAAGCACGGCAACGCAGGGAAGAATACGAAGCAATGCGGATGATTTTATCAGACCGGATGCCTTCCATAATTTAAATTTTGATAACTGGTTTGGCGTTGCGTCGTTTAGCTCGGATATCAGAGCTACTCTCGGATTCGCGACAAGATTAGGTAAAGCCGCGGTAGGTGAAGACGGCAAAGAAGGAAAAAAGCCTGTATATCTCGGTTTCTTTTACGGCGGCAGCGCGTGGGCAAATTATGAGAAACCCAATAAAAGAGAAGAGGGCGGCATTACATATTTCCCTGCAACCGGAGACACGCTTCCGACACTTAGCTCCACTCTTCCGTACAATCAAGGAGCCGTCCTGATCGGTTTAGCGAACATGGGTTTCCGTCTTTCTTTTATCTCAACATACAAATCAATTAAACAAAATGAATTTAGCCATAGATATGACTGGGATGATGACGCTAATCCGATGACTCCTGATGTTTCAAGAACAGACAGATACAAAAGTTACAATACCGGAACAGGTTTACTTTCACCGCAGATTGCATGGTCAATGTCAAAAAATCTTACTAAGGTCGGAATCAGACCATGGGCATCTGTTGATCTGGATTTCAACCGTAATTTCAGGAAGAATCAGGAGTACGACGGCAATACTCTCGGTAATACAACTATCAACAATTCTGTAAATTATTTCCAGCCGATAATTCAATTCGGTCTGGGCGGGATAACTGTTGCCAATAAAAAAGGCTGGCGGACTTCGATAGATTTGGAATACCGGACAAGACTGCGCTTCTATAATAATGAATTTTCATATACTCCTGCCGGCGGCGGTTATAATCAAGCTGCTAAATTCAAAGGCAGAAATACAAACGGAACGCTTGATGAATACTTCTGGATGGATCATCGTATCCGCCCTAGTCTTAGCACGCAATGGAACGGCGAAAAACTCAGACTTAGATTAAAACTCGATTTGAATTTAGAATTTCAAAGCATAGACAGCGATCGTAAAGCTAATACCAACGGTGTTTTATTATCAAACGGTCCTAATACAAATGAATTTACTTTCAGATTCAACCCCGATCTCGCGCTTGCCTTGCAGTGGATGATTGTTCCTAAATTCTTTTTAAATATGGGCGGACGTATTAACGTTAGCGCGTTAAATTATGTTACTACAAAAGGCGCTAATTATATTTATGATATTAAAATTGATAGTTCAGATTTCAAAACAACTGCGTTATCCTTTGGAGCAGTCGCTAATAATTTAACTCTTGGCGCTACCATTAACGCGACAGACAACTTGTTCATTGAGGTATCTTGCGGAGTAGGATCGAATAATGTTGTAGATACATTCGCGACAGGCGGAGGGCTTCTTACTTTCGGCAGTATTCTGTTGGGATTAAAATTTTAATTTTTACCGTTTTTGAGGTCTAATACCCCGCTGCTTGCGGCGGGGTTTTTAGTTTTTTCTATCTATCAATTTTTTCATGTAATTTTTTGGACTTTTTCCTGTTATCTGTTTGAAAAATCTGGAAAAGTATAAAGGATCATCAAAACCTACCGCAATGGCTATTTCTTTAACCGACCCTTTCCTTTTTTCCAAAAGCCGTATAGCTTCTCTAATCCGGTACTCTGTAAGATACTGCTGCGGCGATATAAAAATTTGCTGCATGAATACTTGATACAAACGGCTCCGGCTTAAATTAACGTGATTGGCAATATCCGTTACATTGATTGTCCTCATGTAATTTTCCGCGATAAAATCAATTGCTTTTTGAAAATGCACCGCTCCTGTCCAACCCGGAGGCATGGCGCTCTGATCCCATGTTGAGGTTTTTACCAAAGTTGCCATCAGCAGATATATCATTGATGTAGATTGAATGGCGCTGTAAATTTCCTGTCCGCGCCAGGTGTATATGCCGTTAAACACTTTAGAAAATGATACGGCGGTTTCAAGATTGAATGATCTTACGGGATTCTTGGGTTCAAAACCGGCGGCGTTAAGCAATGACCTCGCGTCTACTCCGTCAAAACTCAATGCGTACAATTTTAGCGGTTCATTTTTGTCAGACACGCAGCGTATCGGCGTATTTGGATACATGACAAAAACATCTTCTTCTTTTACCGGGAATTCCGTTCCTCCCAAAGTGTAAACACCCTTGCCTTCGTCAACAAGGTAAACGGCATAAGCGTCAGGCCGTTCGATTGGCAGAACATAAGAAGCAGGGCATGTAAAATACGCCACCTCATGCAGAGAAAGCGACGACAATGGACGGAATTGATTTTTGAAAAAATAATGATATTCAATTTCCATATAAACAAACTATACATCTTACCCGCAAGACCGCAAGCCTTTTTTTAATGAATTCCACAAATATCCATATTTACTCGTTTTTTCTCAATATGTTTTACTCCTTCCACGGCATATTTTTATTATAAGAAATTATTTTGGTCTGTATGAATGCAATTATTTGTTGCTGTATAGAATTTCAAGTAATTTTTAATATTACCAAGAATGCAGGGGGTTATTATGAATAAAAAGAATGTATCTGTGATATCAGCAAAGATTCCATTGGAGAAAATGCCGATAGAGGAAAAAATTAAACTGCTCAACGTGATCGATAAGAGTTTTATCAGCGGTTATATCGAAAGGGCTTTATCTGAACAGCAGCGATCTTCCGTTAAAAGCAAAGCGCAGTAATATAGATTTCTTATAACGGCGGAAACATCGATTTAGAGAAAAAATTTCATGTTTTCCCGGTTTTTCATGATTATTGATTGATTGCTAATTAAAAAATAATATACTACAATATTATTTATGCGGCGGGGTTGTTGATTGGGTAATCGGCGCTGTCATTAAAGAATGTAGAAACATGAAGCTTAATATTTCCAGAAAAATTATTTTAATTGCCGCAGCGGGAGTAGTAGCGTCAAGTTTAATTGTCTTGAGTATTACCACAACACTGATGAGCAGACTCCTCAATTACACCATACAGGAAGAAATGATCACGATGCAGTCTCTGGTTGAAAAAATTCAACAGCAGGATGAAACCAGATTACTGCAGGAAGTTCAGCTTCTCACCTCGATACCTGATCTTGTTGACGCTGTGCAGAGGTCGGATGCGGATGTCATTAGAACTAACGCTCAGATGGCGTGGCTGCGGCACGAAATCGATTCAATGGTATTCACCGATTATAACGGCATCGCTGTTTTCAGAAGCCATTCGGATGTAACGGGAGATAATATTTCAAACCGCGCTGTAATCCGCAGAGCGCTTGTAGGAATTGTTTCCAATGGGTTTTATTATGAAGAAACCGCTATGTTTCCGTACACGATCCATTGCTGCTCGCCTGTTATAAAAAACGGCTATGTAGTCGGCGCTTTGTCTTTAGGTTCAAATATCAACTCTGAAGAATATGTTGATAATCTGCATAAAATGACAGGTATGCATTTTTCTCTTTATAAAGATGACGTTATTTTAATGACCAGCTTTAGGGACAGTTCCGGCAGACGCAGCAACGAGTTAAATATTGATGATTTGCAGATAACAGACGCAGTGCTTCAAAAAGGCGAAAGCGTAATAGTTCAAATGGAAATTTTCGGCTCTCCGTATATGACAATGTACTGGCCTATAAAAGATTTCAACGGGGATACGATTGGCATGTGGTCAGCCGCGATGCCGATGGATCGTCAGACAAAAGAGACAAACAGAGTTTTGTTAATTATCTTTCTTTGTTCTATCGGCATTATAAGTATTTTTGCTTTGGCGGCAAGTTTTATCGGAAGAAGAATCAGTCTTCCTGTCCGCAAAATAACAGAATTCGCGGTCAGCGTAGCGAAGGGTAATCTTAATGATGAGATAACAGTGAAAACCAGCGATGAAGTCGGACTGCTTGCAGACTCACTGCGCACAATGGTAACAACGCTGAAAGACCGCGTTAACGAAGCGGAGGAACAACACGCGGCGGCTGTCGCGGCGAATAGAGCCAAGAGTAATTTCCTTAGCACCATGAGCCACGAAATCCGCACGCCGATGAACGCGATTATCGGCATAACGGAAATACAGCTCCGCCGGGAAAACCTTGCGCCGGATGTCTTGGAAGCGTTTGGTAAAATATATTCTTCAGGCGATATGCTGATGAGCATTATCAACGATATCCTCGATCTTTCAAAAATAGAATCGGGCAAGTATGATCTGTTGGAAAAAAAATATGAATTCGCAAGCATGATAAGCGACACCGTTCAATTGAACATGATGAGAATAGGCAGCAAGAGAGTAGAGTTTGAAATCAATGTAGAAGAAAATATTCCCGTTGCTTTATTCGGAGACGAACTTCGCATTAAACAGATTCTTAATAACTTACTGAGTAACGCGATTAAATATACAGAGACAGGCAAAGTGGCATTGTCTGTTGTTATTGACGATGTTAAAAACGCGGACGATAAGATAACGCTTAAATTCACCGTAAGCGATACAGGTCACGGGATGACAACAGAGCAGATTGAAAAACTTTTCGACGAGTATGCAAGGTTCAATCAGGATGCGAATAACGCAATGGAAGGCACAGGACTTGGCATGCCTATAACCCGTAATCTTATCAATATGATGGGCGGAAAAATTTACGTCGAGAGCGAAGTAGGCAAAGGCACAGTTTTTACAGTTTATCTGCTTCAGGGAAAAATTGATTCCGCCGTGATAGGCAGTGAAATAGCCGAAAACCTTCGCCGGTTCCGCATGTTTAACCGCGCTTACTTAAGAAATATTCAAATAACAATTGAGCCTATGCCTTATGGAAAAATTCTTGTCGTTGATGATGTTGAAACAAATATATATGTTACAAAGGGATTATTGCAGCCGTACATGCTTAAGGAAATCGATTCCGCGAACTCAGGACCCGAAGCGATTAAAAAAATAAAAGATGGAAAAATTTACGACGTAGTGTTTATGGATCACATGATGCCTGAAATGGACGGTATAGAAACGGTTAAGCGAATGCGCGAAGCAGGATATAAAGCGCCGATTATCGCGCTGACAGCTAACGCCATAGGAGGGCAGACGGATATATTCATAAAGAACGATTTTAATGATTCTATTCTAAAGCCGATTGATATACGCCAGTTAAATGTCATTATGAATACCTATGTGCGCGGCAGACAGCCGCAGGATGTGATAGACGAAGCCAGAAAACAAACGCAGTTAAAAAAGGAATCCGAAGAAAAAGAAAAACATCCGAAGCAGGATGCGTCAGCCTCTGTATTTTCCGGCGTAGAAATTCAAGGATTGGATATAATAAAAGGGCTTGAGCGTTTTGACGGCAATGAAAAAATTTACATTGATGTTCTGCGCTCTTATGCGGCAGGCGTAAGTTCCATGCTTGATAAAATGGAAGTTGAATTTTCTTCAGATGTTTTAAGCGATGATATTCTCGCGGATTATATTATTAATGTTCACGGAATTAAAGGCACAAGTTTTGATATTTTCGCAAACCTTACCGCCGAAAAAGCAAAAGAACTTGAAGAAGCCGGGAAAGCGAATAACTTGGAATTCATAAAAGCGAATCACGGCGCTTTTATTGAACGAGTAAGAAATTTAATTTCCGGCATTAAAAACGCGTTATCAAACATTAATACAAACAGCGATAAACCTTTAAAAGACAAACCGGAAATTAAAACATTAATTAAATTTATAGACGCCTGTAATGACTTTGACATGGACGGCGCAGACGAAGCAATGGCTGAACTTGAAAAATATAAATATGAGTCAGATAACGATCTTGTAATCTGGCTTAGAAACGCCGTTGACGAAATGCAATTTGAAGAAATTGTAAAAAAATTAAATTCTTATATGCAGTAGGAGAAAGATTTACTCTATGCCAAATATTTGAAATAGTATTATTTTCTATTAAGCTAATATTAAAAATCATAAGACTATGATAAAATAGCGGGGTGGTTTTAATGGACGACGATGACGGCAAAGAACGTTATAAAATAATTTATGTTGATGACGCAAGCACCAGTCTTATGACGCTTAAAAGAAGACTGGAAGGACATTATGAAGTGTACCCTGCGGAATCAGCCGGCATGTTGTTCGATACCCTTAAAAAAATTACGCCCGATATAATTCTTTTGGATATTAATATGCCGGTTCATGACGGTTATGAGGTTATAGGAGAATTAAAAAAAGATAAACGCTATAAACACATACCTGTTATTTTCATTACAAGTCACCGCGACAGAAAGAGCGTAATCCGGGGGCTTTCCTCAGGCGCAGCTGATTTTATTATAAAACCTTTTGAAACAACAATTCTTGTCGAATGTATCGAAAGACATGTTGCCGAAAGCAGAGCCGGCAAAAATAAGGAAGATGATAACAGACCTCATATTCTTGCCGTTGACGATGTTGTAAGCGTGTTAAGAATAATTAAAGAAACTTTGCGTAATGATTATAAAGTGCATACTATATCAAGACCTGAATCTGTAATGGACTTCTTAAAAATTAGAAAACCCGATTTAATATTTCTGGATTATCTGATGCCTGTATATAACGGATTCGAACTTATAGGTATGATACGTGAAATTCCTGAATACGCGGAAATTCCGATTATAATGCTGACATCCGCGGGAACGGAAGAGCAAGTAAAAGAAGCTGTTGCATTGGGAGCCAGCGATTTTATTGTAAAACCATTTAAAGACAGCGAACTAATAGAAAAAGTTGCCAAGTATTTGAAAAAATCGGAATCTAACTAATCGCTGTCTCCAGCGCGACTTCCATCATTCTTGTAAAACCGGTCTGCCGCTCTTCGGCTGATGTCGCCGCTCCTGTTATTAAACAATCGGAAATTGTAATAATGCCGAGCGCTTCGCGTCCGTATTTCGCGGCTAAAGTATAAAGCTCGGCGCATTCCATTTCTAGAGCGAGACAGCCAAACTTTGCCCACAATTTCCACTCGTCAGGGTCTTCAGTATAAAACATATCCGCTGATACTACAGAACCGACTTTTGGCTCCCAGCCTTTAGTGACAGCAGTTTCCCACGCTGTTTTCAAAAGCGAAAAAGCTGCGGTCGGCGCATAACTTCTTCCGCCGAAACGAATTTTATTCGCGCCTGAGTCCGTGCTCGCTGACATCGCCAGAACCAAGTCACATATTTTTACATCTTTATTAATTGAGCCCGCAGTGCCGATACGAATCGCCCGCTTTACGCCGTATTCGCGGAAAAGCTCATTAACATATATCGATATTGAAGGAATTCCCATTCCCGTTCCCTGCACCGAAACTTTTTTACCTTTGTAAGTTCCTGTAAAACCGAGAATATTCCGCACGCCGGTATACTGCACAGGATTTTCCAGATAATTTTCCGCTACAAACTTGGCTCGCAAAGGATCGCCCGGCAGCAGTACAGCTTCGGCAATTTCTCCGTTTTTCGCGGCGATATGAATCGACATATTTTCCTCCAAAATATGGTGCTTGTCACCTTTTTATCCATTTTATCATTATTTTTTAAAGTGACAATGGGTGCCTGTCATGGATGAATAATTCCTCAATTTTTCTCTAATCCTCTTGATCAAAAATCTTATTTTTGATATTCTCGTAGGACGGCGTAAAACGCCCGGTAAATTCCACAAGTCCAAGGTAAATCTTGACCGGTTTACCGGATTAATTTTTTAATCGGACTGGCGACGCTTTGGCCCTTATAGCTCAGTTGGCAGAGCACATCCATGGTAAGGATGAGGTCATCAGTTCGATTCTGATTGAGGGCTCGTAAAATCCTGCGGATTTTACGGAGCAGTTTTACTGCGTAAAACTGCATGCATGATCTTAGGTTATACTGCGTAAAACTGCAGGAATTATATAGAGAGGTTGATATGGCAAGCAAAAAAAACGTAGTTGAGTTGATAGCTCTTCAGTGCACAGAGTGTAAAAGACGCAATTACACGACCAGCAAAAACAGGCGCAATATTCAAGAAAAACTTGAGTTTAACAAATATTGTCCGCACGAACGCAAACACACGCTCCACAAGGAGAGCAAGATAAAGTAATAAAAAGGCGTATAGCTCAGTTGGTAGAGCGGCGGTCTCCAAAACCGCAGGTCGTGGGTTCGAAGCCTACTGCGCCTGAGAGTCAATTTGAGAGCTATATATTGAGGAGAATGACATGAAGAAGATCATTCAGTTTTTTAAAGAGTCTTACGCGGAGCTGCGAAAAGTTGTTTGGCCCGGCAGAGACGATGTAGTCAGCTCGGTTAAGGTTGTTATCATATCAACCTGTGTCGTTGCGGTTATTTTATTTTTTATTGATATGCTTCTGGGAAGCGGAATAAGAGCTGTATTTTAGGCGGGAGAGAAAATGGCTACAGGCTGGTATGTCTTACATACTTACTCAGGATATGAAAATAAGATCGACAAAACAATCCGCATGATGATCGAGAACGGCGAGCTGGATAGAAATGTCGTCCGCGATATCAAAGTTCCGTGCGAAGAAGTTGTCGAAGTTAAAGACGGAAAAAAAAGAACTCAAACCAGAAAATTCCTTCCGGGATATATTCTTGTAGAGATGGATCTCCCCGATGCGGATATGGGCTGGAAAATGCCTTGCACTAAAATTAAAAAAATTCAGGGCGTTACCGGCTTTGTCGGCACGCCTGCCGATCGCAAGCCGCAGCCTCTCACAGGCGATGAAGCAAGAGCGATCTTGCAAAAGTCAGGTGAAATTAAAGGAGAGAGACAGGTTCGCACAAGACAATCATTCGTTCCCGGCGAGCAGGTTAAAATTATTGACGGACCGTTTGAGTCTTTTGTAGGAACAATCGAAGAAGTTAATCACGAGAAAAATAAATTAAAAGTGATGGTTGGCATCTTCGGAAGAAATGCTCCTGTAGAAGTTGATCTTTTACAGGTGGAAAAAGTGTAGAGAAGGGAATAGGGATCAGGGGTTAGGGATTAGGGATTGTTGTTCGAAGTCATGGCGTGCTGGTATACGCTTTGATTGCGAATAATAATCCCCATTCCGTAATCCCGAGTCCCCAGTCCCTAAAAAATATAGTGGAAGAGGTTGTAATAAACCTTGTTAGTCAGTGTCCGCCAGACAATGACGCACCACAAAGGAGTAAAAATGGCAAAGAAAAAAGTAACAGCTTTTATTAAGCTGCAATGCCCTGCGGGAAAAGCCACTCCGGCGCCTCCTGTCGGACCGGCATTGGGACCTCACGGGGTCAGCGCGCCGCAGTTTGTCCAGCAATTCAACGACAAAACAAAAGGCATGGAGCCGGGTCTTATCATCCCGGTGGTTATCACTGTTTACGCGGATAAAACATTTACTTTTATCCTCAAAACTCCGCCGGCGTCTGTTTTGATCAAAAAAGCAATCGGTCTTCAAACAGGATCAAAAGAATCACACAAAATCAAGGTTGGTAAAATTACCAGAAAGCAGCTTGAGGATATCGCCAAAACAAAAATGGCGGACTTGTCAGCTAACGATCTTGACGCAGGTGTAAAAATTATCGCCGGTACTGCGCGATCTATGGGTGTCGAGGTGGATAAATGAAACACGGAAAAAAATATAACGAAAGCGTAAAAAAATACGATAGCGTAAAAAAATACGAACTTAAAGAAGCTGTAACTCTTGTTAAATCGATGGCTTTCGCGAAGTTTGATGAAACTGTCGATCTCTCCTTAAAACTCAATTTAAAAAAGAGCCAGTCAGTGCGCGACACCGTTGTTCTTCCTCATCAGTTCAAGAGCGAGAAAAAGGTTTTAGTTTTCTGCAAACCGGAAAAAGAAAAAGAAGCGCAGGAGGCTGGCGCGGCATTTGTCGGCGCCGATGATTTAATCGAAAAAGTAAAAGGCGGCTGGACAGATTTTGATATCGCCGTCGCAACTCCCGATATGATGAAAGATGTCGGTAAGCTCGGTATGGTGCTCGGACGCAAGGGGCTTATGCCGAATCCGAAAACAGGAACAGTATCCTTCGACTTAAAAGGAACGTTAGCTGAACTTAAAAAAGGACGCGTTGAATTCAGAGCGGACAAAACAGGCGTACTGCACCTGGCTGTCGGCAAGGTTTCGATGGAGCCTTCGCAAGTCGCGGAAAATATCACCGCTGTAATGACAGAAGTTAAACGCAAACGTCCTGTCGATGTTAAGGGTGAGTTTATTCAATCTGTTTCTGTCGCGAGCACAATGGGACCCGGCGTATGGGTCGCGTTAGGTGATCAGGAGTAAGGAGAAAATATGGCTATTATCGCAAAAAAAATACAGGAAACAAAAACAAAAGCAATCGGCGAATTAAAAGAGACTTTAAGCGGCGCGCAGGATTTTATTTTTACCGAATACCGCGGACTTACAGTTGAGCAGATCACCAATTTAAGAAAACAGCTTCGCGCGAAAGACGTTGAGTACAAAGTCGTTAAAAATAATTTCGCAAAGATCGCTTTTAATCAGTTATCAGCGCCGGATGTATCGGAATACCTTGTAGGTCCGACAGCTGTCGCGATCACTCCCAAGGATCCTAACGAAGTCGCGAAAATTTTCTACGACTTTTTAAAGGAAGTTCCCGCTCTCAAAGTGAAGGGCTCGCTGATCGGCGGATCGGTTTACAATGCCGCGATGACAGAAGCGTTCTCCAAGCTTCCGGGAAGACTGGAACTTATTTCGATGCTCATGTCGGTAATGAACGGACCGGTACGCAATCTTACATGCGCGCTTAACGATGTGCCTTCAAGACTTGTGCGCACTGTTAAGGCTGTAGCTGATAAGAAAGGCGCTTGAGCGAATGTGGAATGAAGAATGAGAAATGAATAACACGGTTTTTTATTAACCGTTATTTATTAAAAAGTCTGTCAGACTTCTGCGAACATAGTTTGCAGGCTGCTGTTCTGTCAGATTAAAAACGATTCAGACATTGTTCGTTGAATATGATGCTGAACGTAATAAACATTTAGGAGAAGATAATATGGCAGCCACAAAAGAAGAAATTTTAGAAGCGATTGCATCAATGACAGTTCTGGAAGTATCAGAGCTTGTTAAAATGATGGAAGAAAAATTCGGCGTTTCAGCCGCGGCGCCTGTTGCGGTAGCGGTAGCCGGCGGCGGCGGCGGAGCGGCAGCTCCCGCGGCGGAAGAGAAAACAGAATTCAATGTTGTTCTCAAAGCGTTTGACGAAGCGAAGAAAATCGCCGTTATTAAAGAAGTCCGCGCTGTAACAGGACTCGGTCTTAAAGAAGCCAAGGACTTAGTCGAAGGCGCGCCGAAACCTCTCAAGGAAGGCGTATCTAAAGACGAAGCGGCGAAGATCAAAGAACAGGTTACCGCAGCAGGCGGCACTGTAGAAGTACAGTAAACGGTGACGAATGACTAATGTGGAATTACTAGTGTGGAATGGCTAATGAATAATTTTCATTCCACATTACACATTAGTCATTAATCGTTCTGCATTTTATGAAGTCTTAAAGAAGTATATATTTAAAAATGATGAATATTTTTGAGATGGGGAGACAAATATGGCTAAGATGAAGACGACAGATAAGCGAACATACATTGGAAAAGATATTCAGGATGTGATGGATCTGCCGGATCTTATCAATATCCAGCTTAATTCCTACGAACGTTTTTTACAAAGAGAAAAAGTTAATAAAGGCGATAAGCTCGCGCTTCAAGGACTTCAGGAAGTTTTTGAAACGACCTTCCCCATTAAAAGTCCGAATGAAGATATGCGTTTAGAATTTGAATACTACACCTTCGATGAAGAAAATATAAAAGTAACAGAACTTGAATGCAAGCAAAAAGGTTTAACATATTCCGTTCCGCTTAAAGCGCGCGTTAATCTCGCGTTTCAGCAGACAGGTGAGATTCGCCAGAAAGATATTTATATGGGTGATATTCCGCTGATGACAGAGCGCGGAACATTTATCATTAACGGCGCGGAGAGAGTTGTTGTCTCACAGATTCACAGATCGCCGGGCGTTATTTTCAGCCACGAAAAAGGCATTTATTCTTCGCGTATTATTCCGTACCGCGGGAGCTGGCTCGAGTTTGAAATCGATCAAAAACGCGAACTTATTTACGCGAAGATTGACAGAAAGAAAAGAATCCTTGGAACAATTTTTCTGCGCACTATCGGTTTTAACACCAGAGAAGAAATCATTAACGCTTTTTATGTTACTGATACTCTCAAAATAAAAGATGACCGCGAAACCAAGGAAAAAATTTCCGGCAAAATTCTCGCACAGTCAATTTATGTGAAAGACGAAAGCTCTGCGAAAAATGAAGAGAGGCTTCTTTACAGAGCAGGCGAAAAACTTCATCCGCACATTGTTGATGAACTTTTAAAGAATGATATTAAATCAATTTGTTTCATCGATTTTGATGATGAAAATTCTCTTAACTCGACGATGCTTTTAAATTGTTTTGAGCGCGAAGATATTAAGTTCGTAAAAGAAGGTTCGGGCAACGAGCCGACAAAAGAAGACGCGCTCATGGCTGTTTATTCGGTTTTAATGCCCGGTGAATCTATCACTGCCGATCAGGCGGAAAAAGACCTTCACGGAATGTTCTTTACAGATCGCCGCTATGATCTTGGAAAAGTAGGACGCTATAAATTAAATAAAAAATTCGCGCTCGACCTTCCTGTAAATAAATTTACGCTTGCAAGCGATGACATCATTGCCACTATGAAACATTTGATCAAAGTTTATGTAGGCGATGAATATATTGACGATATCGATCATCTCGGAAACAGACGCATTCGTTCTGTCGGCGAGTTAATGGCGAACCAGATGAAAACCGCGTTCAGCCGCATGGAAAGAATCGCCAAAGAAAGAATGAGTTTGAAAGAAACGGATACGACAAAACCGCAGGAATTAATTTCGATTAAACCGATTGTCGCGGCTATTAAAGAATTTTTCGGCTCCAGTCAGCTTTCGCAGTTTATGGATCAGGTTAATCCGTTAGCTGAATTAACTCATAAGAGACGTCTTAACGCGCTGGGACCGGGCGGTCTTTCGCGCGACAGAGCGGGTTTTGATGTCCGCGAAATTCACTACACGCATTACGGACGAATGTGCCCGATTGAAACTCCCGAAGGTCCGAATATCGGTCTTATTGTTTCTCTTGCCAATTACACCCGCGTAAACGAGTACGGCTTTTTAGAAACTCCGTACCGCAAAGTCAATAAAGGCGTTGCGACAAAAGATATCGAATATCTCTCCGCGATGGATGAAGACCGCTACTTTATCGCGCAGGCTTCCGCGAAAGTTAACACTAACGGCTCATTTGCCGAGCCCCAAATCTCCTGCAGAAAACAAGGCGATTATATAAGCCGCGGTCCCGAAGAAATTCAATATATGGACGTTTCTCCAAAGCAGATCATTTCTGTTTCGGCTTCGTTGATTCCGTTCCTTGAACATGACGACGCAAACCGCGCGTTGATGGGATCGAACATGCAACGTCAGGCGGTTCCTCTTGTGTTCCCCGAAACACCGCGTGTCGGCACCGGAATGGAAGCCAAGTGCGCTTACGATTCCGGCGTTCTTGTAAAAGCCCGCAGAGGCGGAACTGTTATCCGCGTAACGTCGCAGGAAATTGTCGTAAAGCCGGAGAGAGCGGGTAATCCGAAACCGGCGGCTCAAGTTTCGTTAGACGAAAGCGGCAACGATGTTTATCAGCTCATTAAATTCCAAAGAACAAATCAGGATACATGCTGCAATCAGCGTCCTATCGTTAAGTTAGGCGAAAAAATTACGTCAGGGCAGGTTATCGCGGACGGTCCCGCGACCCAGAACGGCGAGCTCGCACTTGGCAGAAATATTCTTGTAGGTTTTATGCCGTGGAACGGTTACAACTATGAAGATTCGATTCTTATCTCGCAGCGCGTTGTAAAAGAAGATATGTTTACTTCTATTCACATTAAAGAATTTATCGTAGAGGTACGTGAAACGAAACTCGGACCTGAAAAAATTACGCGCGATATTCCGAACACTGTCGATAAAAGTCTTGATAACTTAGACGCCGAAGGCATTATCAGAGTCGGCGCGAAAGTGCGATCCGGCGATATTTTGGTCGGCAAAGTTACGCCGAAAAGCGAAACTGAAACAACTCCGGAGTTCAAATTGTTAAATTCAATCTTCGGTGAAAAAGCCAAAGAAGTGCGCGACAATTCGCTCAAAGTGCCGCACGGTATCGACGGAACAGTTATCGACATTCAGCGTCTTAAAAGAACAGATCACGACAGCTTGAGCCCCGGCGTTGATGAAGTGGTAAAAGTTTTAATCGCTACAAAACGCAAATTGCGCGAGGGCGATAAAATGGCGGGCCGCCACGGAAACAAAGGCGTAGTAGCGAGAATTCTCCCCGAAGAAGATATGCCGTTCATGGAAGACGGAACTCCTCTTGATATCTGCTTGACTCCGCTCGGCGTTCCTTCCCGTATGAATATCGGGCAGTTACTCGAAACAGAACTTGGCTGGGCGGGATCGACATTGAACGAATGGTATTCGACTCCTGTTTTCCAGTCTCCTTCGACCGAACAGATCGAAGAAAAATTAAAAGAAGCGGGGCTTCCCGTTACCAGCAAAGCCGTTTTAAAGGACGGAAGAACCGGCGAAGAATTTGTCAATCCGATTTTCTGCGGAATCATTTACTTCTTAAAGCTTCACCATCTTGTTGATGATAAAATGCATGCCCGTTCAACAGGTCCGTACTCGCTTGTTACCCAGCAGCCGCTGGGAGGCAAGGCGCAGTTCGGCGGACAGCGGTTAGGTGAAATGGAAGTCTGGGCGCTTGAGGCGTACGGGGCGGCGAATACTCTGCAGGAATTACTGACAATAAAATCCGACGATATGACAGGAAGATCAAAAATTTACGAAGCGATAGTTAAAGGCGAACCTTCGACAACTGCCGGTATTCCCGAATCGTTTAACGTACTGGTTCAGGAATTGCGCGGTCTTGCTCTCGATCTTTCTATATTTGATATTAAAGGAAAACAAATACCGCTCACTGAAAAAGATGAGGAATTGATAACCAAGTCTGGAACTTTTAATTAAGGGGTTTGAACGATGCGCGATATTCAAGATTTTGATTCGATAATGATTAGAATAGCCTCGCCGGATATGATCCGGTCGTGGTCATACGGCGAAGTAAAAAAACCGGAGACGATTAATTACCGGACACTGCGCCCCGAGAAGGAAGGACTTTTCTGCGAACGGATTTTCGGCACGACTAAGGAATGGGAATGTTACTGCGGGAAATTTAAATCGATCCGTTATAAAGGCGTTATCTGCGATCGCTGCGGCGTTGAAGTTACTCACTTTAAGGTACGCCGCGAAAGAATGGGTCATATCGAGCTTGCGGCGCCTGTTTCGCACATCTGGTATTATCGATCTGTTCCGAGCAGAATGGGTCTTCTTCTAGATCTTCCTACAAGTCAGCTTCGATCGGTTTTGTATTACGAAAAATATATCGTGATTGATTCCGGCGACACCAATTTAAAAAAAGGTCAGCTGCTTTCCGAAGAAGAATATTACGAAGCGCAGGAACGTTACGGCGGCGGATTCACAGCCGGAATGGGCGCCGAAGCTGTAAGCGTTCTTCTTGAAAACTTAGACCTCGACGCGATGGCTGCCGAGTTACGCGCAAAGATGATCGAGAAAGGAACAAAGAGCGACAAGCGTCTTTTAAAACGAATCGACATTGTGGAAAGTTTCCGCAACTCAAAAAATAAACCGCAGTGGATGATCTTAAACGTTATTCCTGTTATTCCGCCGGAACTTCGTCCGATGGTTCAGCTTGACGGCGGACGTTTTGCGACAAGCGATTTGAATGATCTTTACCGCAGAGTTATCAACCGCAACAATCGTTTAAAAAGACTGCAAGCGCTTAACGCTCCCGACATTATTATCCGCAACGAAAAACGAATGCTGCAGGAAGCGGTTGACGCGTTATTCGATAATTCTAAAAAGAAAAAAGTTGTAAAAGGATCGTCTAACAGACCTCTTAAATCGATCAGCGATATGCTCAAAGGAAAGCAGGGACGCTTCCGCCAGAACCTTCTTGGAAAGCGCGTTGACTATTCAGGACGCTCTGTTATTACTGTCGGTCCCGATCTTCATATGTGGCAGTGCGGTATTCCTACAAAAATGGCGCTTGAATTGTTTAAGCCGTTTATAATGAAAAAACTTGTAGACAAAGATGTTGTTTTTAATATTAAAAAAGCGAAGATGTATGTCGAGCAGGAAACGCCCGAAGTATACGCTATCTTGGATGAAGTTGTAAAAGAGCATCCTGTTCTTCTTAACCGAGCGCCGACTCTTCACCGCCTTGGTATTCAGGCTTTTGAACCGGTGCTGGTCGAAGGAAAAGCGATAAAACTTCATCCTCTTGTTTGTCACGCATTTAACGCTGACTTTGACGGCGACCAGATGGCGGTTCACGTTCCGCTGACGCAGGCTGCGCAGATGGAATGCTGGACACTGATGTTATCTGCGAGAAATCTTTTAAATCCCGCGAACGGAAAAACAATTGTATTCCCCTCTCAGGACATGGTTTTAGGAATCAACTTCCTTACAAGAATTAAACCAAACGCTAAAAGACCGGGCTGGGAAAAACCGGAAACAAAGGATAAGATTCCCTATTATTCATCTCCGGAAGAAGCTCTCATGGCGGTCGAAAGAAAATCGCTTGACTGGGAAGCGGCTATCCGCGTTAAACCGTTTAAGAATTTAATCTGGGATAAAGCCGGCAGCCTGTTTACGCCTAACAAAGACGGCACCATTGTAACAACCGCGGGAAGACTTGTGTTTAACGAAGAGCTTCCAAAAGATATTCCGTTTATCAATTACGAATTAAAAGATAAAGAACTGCGCGCGCTGGTTGAACATGTGTTCAAAGAAAAAGGTTCGTGGACTACTGTTCAAATGTTAGACGCAATTAAATCAACAGGCTACCGTTACGCGACAGTATTCGGCGCTACTATCGGCGTTGATGACATCATCGTTCCGAAAGAAAAAGCCGAAATGATCGACAAGGCGAACAAAGATGTTGAGGGAATTCAGAAACAGTGGCGGCAGGGACACATCACAAACGAAGAGCGTTATAATCAGGTTGTTCAGGTTTGGACAAAAACAAATGACGACCTCACTAATATAACAATGAAGACTCTTGAGTCTGACAGAGACGGTTTTAACTCGATTTATATGATGGCGAACTCAGGAGCGCGCGGAAGCCGCAACCAGATTCGTCAGCTTGCAGGTATGCGCGGTCTTATGGCGAAGCCGTCCGGCGACATCATCGAGCTTCCGATTCGCTCAAATTTTAAAGAAGGACTTTCCGTTATCGAGTTCTTTATTTCAACTAACGGCGCGCGCAAAGGACTTGCCGATACCGCTCTTAAAACGGCTGAAGCGGGTTATCTCACCCGCCGTCTTGTTGATATCGCGCAGGATATGGTTGTTAACGAAGATGACTGCGGAACGATCAACGGTATCTCGTATTCTTCGATTAAACAAGGCGAAGAAATTGTCGAGGCTCTTAAAGATCGCGTCATCGGGCGGTTCACGCTTGAGCGCGTAAAGCACCCGATAACAGGCGAATTGATTGTAGACGTTAACGAAGAAATTACGGAAGATATCGCCGCCGCGATTGACGCTGCCGGAGTAGAGACAATCCGTATCAGGACAGTTCTTACATGCGAAGCGAAATACGGCGTCTGCCGCAAATGTTACGGGCGCAATCTTGCGACTAACAGAGCGGTTGATATCGGCGAAGCTGTCGGAACAATCGCGGCTCAGTCGATTGGTCAGCCGGGAACTCAGCTTACAATGCGCACATTCCATATCGGAGGCGTCGCGACAAAGCTCAGCGAAGAAAACCGCATAACGCTCAAGTATCCTGTTTATATCAGGGATGTAATCGGCACTCATCTTAATCTTGATAACGGACATCTCCTGTTTACAAGAAGGGGACACGCGATTGTCAATAAAGTGATGAGAGAGTACAAGCTTGAACGCGGCGATAAAGTGATGGTCGCGGACGGAAAGAAAATTAACCGCGGCGAAGTGATTATTAAACGCGGCGGCGAAGATATTACATCGCCGGAAATTTCCATCGCTTTAGTTTTAAAAAATAAAGAAGGCGAATCGCTTTGTCTTATCGGTCAGGATCAAAAAATCGAAATCAGAAACGGTTCTGATTTTATTGTACAGAAAGGTTCAATTGTTGAAGCTGAAAAAACAATAGCAACATTCGATCCGTTCTCTGATCCGATCATTGCCGAAGCAAGCGGCATCGTCAGATACGAAGATATTATTCTAGGCACTACTCTTAAGGAAGAAATTGATGAGGATACCGGTAATATCGAAAAACGCATAACAGAGTTCCAGCACGAGAGCAAACAGCCGCGCATTTTCCTTGTTGATGAAAATGAAAACGAAGTCGCGTCTTATCTTCTGCCAGGCGGCGCATATATTCAGGTTGATGAAGGCGAACATATTAAAGCCGGACGTCCGATCGCGAAAACATTGAAGGAATCCGCGAAAGCTATGGATATCACATCGGGTCTTCCGCGTGTCGGCGAGCTTTTCGAAGCGCGCAAACCGAAGTATCCCGCGGTTCTCGCTCAGGTTTCCGGAACTGTTTATTTCCGCGGAATCGTAAAAGGCAAGCGAAAACTTGTTGTCGAGGATGATTTTGGCAGAGAATTTTCGCATTACATTCCGATGAATAAGCGCCTGCTTGTACGTGACGGCGATAAAGTTGAAGCGGGCGAAATGCTCTGTCAGGGCGCGACAAATCCGCACGATGTTCTTTACATCTTGGGCGAAGGAAGACTTCAGCGTTATCTGATGGACGAAATACAAAACGTTTACCGCCTGCAGGGCGTTTCGATCAACGATAAACATATCGGCGTTATTATCCGCCAAATGATGCGTAAAGTTGAAATACGTTTTGTCGGCGATACGAAATTTATTTACGGTTCTTCGGTTGACAAATACAGATTCCATGAAGAAAACGCGCGCGTAATCGCGGAAGGCGGACAGCCCGCTATCGCGCAGCCGATGTTCCAAGGCATGACAAAAGCGTCTCTCAATATTGATTCGTTCCTTTCCGCGGCGAGCTTCCAGGAAACAACAAGAGTTCTTACAAATGCCGCAATCGCAGGCTCAACCGATTATCTGCGCGGATTAAAAGAAAATATTATAATCGGTCATCCGATCCCCGCGGGAACCGGTATGAAACGTTACCGCAATATCAAACTGTTTGATGATGAGAGTCAGGATTTAGACGAGTACATGCAGGAAATTCTTGACAGACGCAAACAGGAAGCCGAAGCGATCGCAGAAGCGGAAACTGTTCAGGAAGAATACACCGTCGACGAAGACTGAAGGATATAAATCTTGCAGTACCGCATCGACAAAAAGACAGGAAGTCAAATCTCTATTCTCAGTTTTGGATGTATGCGGTTCCCGAAAAATCTCGGCATTATCGATATGCGTTTGACCGAAGAAATTATTATGCGCTCAATCGAAAAAGGCGTAAATTATTTTGACACCGCGTGGATTTATTCGGGAAGCGAAGAAGCGCTCGGCGCTATTCTTCATAAAAATAATGTTCGGCATAAAGTAAACATCGCCACAAAGATGCCGCTTGTAATGTTTAAAAGCGCCAGTACCGAAGTTGATTTTGATAAATATTTGAATCAATCTCTGGAAAGATTAAAAACAGATTATATCGATTATTATCTTTTGCACATGGTAACTGATATGGATCAGTGGACGCGGTTTAAAAATTGGGGAATCGAGAGCTGGCTTGCCAAGAAAAAAAGTTCGGGTCAAATTAAACGGATTGGTTTTTCGTATCACGGAAACGGCAGCGAATATCTAAAAATCCTTGATGATTACGATTGGGATTTAACAATGATCCAATACAATTATTTTGATGAAAATTTCCAAGCGGGAGTGAAGGGGCTTCGCGCCGCCGCTGCGAAAATGCCGGTTATTATAATGGAGCCTCTTCTTGGCGGCAAACTCGCCGCAGGTCTTCCTAATGACGCTGTTAAAATTTTTAAAAACGCCGATTCGCAAATTTCTCCCGCAGGCTGGGCGTTTAACTGGCTGTGGAATCAAAGTGAAGTAACATCGGTGCTAAGCGGCATGAACTCGATGAATCAACTGGAAGAAAATTTAGGCTGCGCGGAAAAATCGTCAGCTAATATGCTTGATGAATCGTATAAAAATGTTTATAAATCTGTTTTAGAATCTTTAAACCGCGCATGCAAAGTCCGGTGTACCGGCTGCAATTATTGTATGCCGTGTCCGGCAGGAGTGAATATTCCCGGCTCTTTCTCGTCTTATAACACGGTTTATTCAATGGGATATATCGAAGGTCTTAAACAATATTTAACAAGCACCGGTCTTATGAACGTAAAAAGCGGCAGCCCGGGTATCTGCACAAACTGCGGAAAGTGCGAAACTCATTGTCCGCAAAAAATCGAAATTATGAAAGAATTAAAAACAGTTTTTAAAAAAATGGAACCATGGTTTGTCAGATTTGCCGGCGTTTGCGCCAGAGTCATATTCGGCAAAAAACGCAAATAATCAGGAATGTGGAATGACTAATGCGGAATGGTCAAGAAAAAAAAACATTTGTCATTTGTCATTCGTCATTCATTATTTTATTTTAACAGCCATTATTTTTTTTTCTTTTTCCGTAACATCATGTATTAGAGAAAATAATAAAAACGACGGTATTCTAATTGCTGTCAGTATTCCGCCGCAGGCTTGGTTTGTTTCGCAGATTGCCGGTAATAACGCGGCTCATCTCATTCTTGTTCCGCCGGGACAAAATCCGCATAATTATGAGCCGACTCCGAAACAAATTCAAATGCTCGCTTCAGCAGATGCGTGGATTCTATCCGGCTCTGAGTTTGAAATTAGCCTGCGTCCGAAAATTGAAAAGCTTTTTCCAAGCCTTTTAATCATCGACGGCGCTTACGGAGTTGACTTTCGATTTCTTTCAGAACATGAACACCACGATTGTGACGATCATGATCATAATTCCTCACTGGTAATTGACAGGCACACATGGCTCGGAAAAAAGCCAGCGATAATTCTCGCATCTCACATAAAAGACGCGCTTTGTTTTCTTGATAATCAGAGTGAAACATTTTATGTTAATAAGTATGATGAGCTGTTAAATGAAATTGACAACGTTTTTGATGAACTGCGAATTGCGCTTGCTCCTTTAAACGGCAAAAATATTTTTGTTTATCATCCGAGCTTTGGTTATTTTTTTGATGAGTTCGGTATTGTTCAGGAAGCGGTAGAGACGGGAGGAAAAGAGCCGACGCCGCGTCAGTTAAATAATTTAATGCAAAAAATAATTGAAGAAAAACCGGCGGCGATTTTTGTGCAGGCTCAGTTTCCTGTTAATGCGGCAAAAACCCTCGCGGACGCTGCCGCCTCAAATGTGATACAACTCGATCCGCTCGCGCAAGATTGGCTTGGAAATATCAGACACATGGGACAAATGTTAAAAAACATAATACAATGAATAATCAACAATGGAAAATAATTTTGCGGTAAAATTTGAATCAGTCTCTTTTTCATACAATGATGTTGTTGTTTTAAAAGACGCGTCTTTTCATATACACAGCGGCGAGTTTGTCGCGATGGTCGGTCCCAACGGCTCAGGGAAAACTACAGTTTTAAAACTCCTCTTTAATTTAGAAAAACCTGATAATGGAACAATTGATATTGTCAGTTCTACTTCGTATGTATCCCAGCAAATGCCGTCGGATAATTTATTTCCGATAACAGTGCGCGATATCGTTAGAATGGGACTTTTGAGTCCGATTAAAGGTTATACGAAAAATAATGTCAGCGTAGAAGAAGCTTTAAAGAAAACCGGTATTGTTGATTTGGCGGAAAGAACATACCGATCGCTCTCCGGCGGGCAGAAACGCAGAGCTCTTGTAGCGCGCGCGTTAGCTGCAAATCCGCGGCTCCTTGTGCTGGACGAACCAACCGCCAACATGGACGCGGACAGCGAATCACGTCTTTATGAAACGCTCGGAGCTTACAAAGGAAAGATGACAATTTTAATTGTTACTCATGACACAGAGTTTGTCTCTTCTCTGACGGATAGAGTGCTCTGCCTCGGAAACGAATATAAAATCGTTCAACACCGCACCGAGGAAAACACCGCCGCTCATCACGCAGGAGCCGGACATGAAGCGCGCGTTCTTCACGAGGAAAATATTTCATGCTGCTAAGAAGCATGCCGTAAAACAGGAATTATTATGCAGAGTTTTTTTGAAGCCTTAATAAATATCAACTTCCCGTTTTTGCGTAACGCGCTTTTAGCCGGAGTGTTATCATCGATACTTTTTGGAATACTCGGATCGGTTGTTACTGTGCGGAGAATCGGCAGTTTAGCCGGAGCGATTTCTCACGCGGTGTTAGGCGGTATAGGAATGGCGCTTTTTTTATCGGCGTCAATTATTCCCGGGTTTCCGCCGATTGCAGGCGCGTTAATTTTCGCTGTCCTTTCCGCGCTTGTTATCGGTTTTGTTTCTTTAAAAGCAAAACAAAGAGAAGATACTGTGATAAACGCGATATGGGTTATCGGAATGAGTCTTGGACTTTTGTTCATGGCGAAAACTCCGGGTTACGCCGATCCTTCGACATGGCTCTTTGGAAACATTCTTTTAATTTCAAACATCGATTTAATATTACTTGCAATTCTGGACATCATCGTCACGATCCTCGCATGGCGTTTTTACGCTCAGATAGAAGCCTCGTCGTTTGACGCAGAGTTCGCCAGAACAAGAGGCGTCAGGGTCGATTTAATTTTTCTTCTGCTTCTGGGTTTAACCGCTGTCGCCATTGTTCTTCTTCAAACTTTTGTCGGCATCGTGATGGTGATCGCAATGCTCACTCTTCCTTCGGGCTGCGCGGGAGTTTTTTCCAAAAGCTTAAGCAGTATGATGATTTCGAGCTGTTTATTCGCCGCGTTTTTTTCTGTCAGCGGTTTGGTATCAGGCTGGATTTTTGATCTGCCTGTAGGAGCGATGACAGTTATAATCGCAGGTATTGTTTTTCTTGTTTTTTCTGTTGTCAGAGCCGGCAGAAAATAATTTCACTCTAATTGTTATACTATCAAATTGATGATACAATTTTATGTAATTTATCAATTTTGAGGTTTTTATGAAAAATTTATTATCTTTTGCGCGGTTTCTTCTATTAATATACATTATTTTTACTTTTGCTTTTACAATATCGTGCAAAGGGAAGACGATTCATCCCGATTCCGAATATATTTCCGCAGTCAGCGGCGGGATAGTGCCAAGGACTTCTCCGATTACCGTTGAATTTACAAGGAGTCAGGATACATCGATTCCGCTTGAATCCAACGCGTTTGTTTTAAACCCAAAAACTAAAGGAACAGTTTCGTGGCAGAATGAGTTTACTCTCATCTTTACTCCTTCCGAACCGTTAAAGTCCGGACGGCTTTATAAAGCTCATGTTAAGCTTCCCGGAATTCCGGTTTTCAATTTTGAGTTTATCGCGTCTCATCCTGTTTTTCATGTCGATTTCAATCCTGTTCAGCTTGGGAATGATTATGATGTATTGATAACCGGCGTTCTTGAAACTGATGAAAAAGCCGACGTTTCAAAAATCGAGCAGACTGTTAATTCTTCCGAGTTGGGAAGACCGACATGGATACACGAAGACGGAAGACATTTTTTTACTTTCGCTCCTGTCAGCAGAGGAGATACTTCAAGAACTGTCGAGATTACATGGAACGGAAATCCTCTTGGAATTAAAGAAGAAGGTTATACGACGATGCTGATTCCGGGGCTGGAAAGTTTTGAAATGCTCGGTTTGAATTTTGACGACGGAGTGATCGAGGTTTCATTTTCCGGCAATTTAAATCCTAATATGGATCTGCGCGGATTTATTTCTCTCTCGGGGATTACCGATGTACGTTATGCGCTAGAAGGAAACACCGTTAAAATTTTCGGCGATAATTCCGGAGGAATGCCCGCAGGAGCGCAGCTTTTAATTCAAGATTTGGAAGACACAAGAGGAAACCGTCTTGCCGCTCCTGTGCAATTTGTTGTTCCCGAGAGATGGGAGCTTCCCGATTTTAGATTTGCAGGCAACGGCGTAATTCTTCCTACAAGTCAGGGCGCTCCGCTGATTATCGAAACAAGAAATTTATCCGGCGTTTTAGTCGAGGCTTATCAGGTTTATAACAACAATATGATGCAGTTTCTTCAGGTTAACAGCCTTGACGGAAACTCCGAGCTCGACAGAGTAGGAGAACCTGTCTGGACTAAAGCGTTTGATTTTCAATTTTCGGAGCGGGATCAAAACCGCTGGGTGCGCAGAGGACTTGATATGGCGGAGCTTAGCCGCAGATTTCCCGGCGGATTGTTTCACATAAGAGTTTCTTTCAGACAGCGTCATGTTCAATATGCGTGTCCTAATAACCATGGAAATTTTTCTCATCTTGCATTTCCAAGCGATGATTTTCCAAGATACAATTCATCGAGCGGCGAATCTTCGTACTGGGACAATTACTACTATTCAAATGACTATGACTGGAATGAATGGTATAACAGACGAAACGATCCGTGCCATCCTTCTTTTTATTCCGGCACAAGCGGACGAAGCATTACAAAACACCGTAACGTTCTTGTTTCCGATCTTGGGCTGCTCGCGAAAAGAGCGAACGACGGATCGTGGTTAATATCGACGACAAATTTAATTACCGCGCGCGCTACGCCCAATGTTGAGTTCGGCGTTTATAATTATCAGGGTAAACTGGTTTCTCAAGGCAGAACAAACTCAAGCGGCATCGCGACAATTCCAGCTTCTTCGGAAACAGGAAGAGGAACGCGCCTTTTCATTTACGCGGAAAGCGGTTTAGGAAGAGCGTATTTAAGAATTTACGATTCGCTTGCTTTAAGCATGAGTCATTTTGATATCTCGGGCGGAACGCCGACTTCAGGAATCCGCGGATTGATTTACGGCGAGCGCGATGTGTGGCGCCCTGGCGATGATATTCATTTAACGTTCTTGTTAGCTGATCCTCAGGGAACTATTCCGGCGAATCATCCTGTTTCGTTTGAACTTGAAGACCCCAGAGGAAGACCCGCTATCACAAGAACTTATACAAATTCCGTTGACGGATTTTATGCTATTAATATTTCCACGCCCGCGGACGCGCCTACAGGAGACTGGACAGCAAGAGTGAGAGTCGGCGGCAGTACATTCAATAGAAACATTAAAATAGAAACTGTTATGCCGAACAGGATCAAAATGGATCTTGATTTCGGCAGTACGGAATTCATAAAGAGCGGATCGCAGCAGATTCCGCTTTCGGCTGAATGGCTTTACGGCGCGCCTGCGTCAAGTTTAAAAGCTGATGTAAGCGTCAGTTACGCTGATAAAGAAACAGTTTTTGCCGGTTACGCCGATTATTCATTCCGCGATTTTTCGCGCTCTGTTACTTCCGAGCGTCAAAACGTTTGGGATGGTACGTTAGATAAAGACGGAAAGACTACTTTTACAATGAATTTAAATCCCGGAAACGCTGTTCCCGGCAAGGTAACGGCGCGTTTAATGACGAGAGTTTTTGAGCCGTCGGGAGTTTTTTCTTCCGAGCAGATCAGCATGGAATATTCGCCGTACGCGCGATATGTCGGCGTTAAACTTCCAAAGGGAGACGCAACGCGCAACATGCTCCTTACCGACACGAATCATCAAGCTGAGATTGCGTTAGTTGACGAGAGCGGAAAACCGGTGCAGGGAAATGTAGAGCTTGACTGCGCGATTTATAAATTAAGCTGGCGCTGGTGGTGGGAAAGAGGATCAAGCGAAGCGGCGGAATTCGCGTCGACGCTTTCGAGGAGTCCTATTTCGCGTCAGAGCGTTAATGCAGCTAACGGCAAGGCGGTTTTCAACTTTAGAGTAAATTATCCTGATTGGGGGCGTTATCTTGTAATCGCCAGAGATTCAAAAGGCGGACACGCAGCCGCTCAAATTGTTTACATCGACTGGCCGGGATGGGCGGGACGCGCCGCTGACGGAGGTCAGGGTTCGCAGTCGATGCTGACTTTAACTCCGGCAAAATCGTCGTATAACGCCAATGAAAGAGCGCAGATAACATTCCCTTCCAATAAAGAAGCGGCTGCTCTAGTCGTAATTGAAAAAGGCGGAAATATAATTAAGAGCGAATGGATCAATTGCTCGGAAGGAACAACAAGGTATGAGTTTACTGCGGAGCCTTCGATGGTTCCGAATATATATGTGCACGTAACGCTTGTTCAGCCGCATTTGCAGGTTCAAAATGATCTTCCAATCCGGCTCTACGGCGTTACGCCTGTATTAATTGACGATCCAAATATCACGCTGCGTCCGCAGATTAGAACGCAGGAAAACTGGCAGGCTGAATCCAGAGTTTCGTTTACCGTAAGCGAAACAAGCGGTAGACCGATGACTTACACTGTCGCCGTTGTAGACGAAGGGCTTTTAGGGCTTACTCGATTTAATATTCCAAATCCGCGAAATACTTTTTACGCAAGAGACGCTTCGTTTATTCGATCATGGGATTTGTTTCAGGAAGTTATGGGAGCGTACTCGGGAAGACTGGAAACGCTTCTTGCTATCGGCGGTTCTGACGACGGAGAGGTTGATATAAACAAAGAGACGCAGAGGTTTAAACCTGTCGTGCGTTTCTTCGGACCTTTCCAGCTTGAAAGAAACGGATCGAAAACCGAAACATTCGAGCTGCCTCCTTATACCGGAGCTGTCCGCATAATGGTGCTTGCCGCTTCATCAACAACAGAGAATCAAAGCGCGAGAACGTTACGCGCATACGGAACCGCTCAGCAGTCCGTGAAAGTAACGTCTGACTTGATGGTTTTTGCTTCTCTTCCGCGCGTTCTCTCTCCCGATGACGAAGTTGAAGTTCCGGTTTATGTTAATACTATGAGAGACGGAAACAGGAGCGTGAAAGTTACTCTCTCTGTTCCCGGAGCTCAGATTATAGGCGCGTCTTCTCAGGATGTGGCGTTTACAAAGAGCGGCGAAAAATTAGTCCGCTTTAAGGTAAAAGCTCCGGGTAATCCGCGCGGAATTGTATTTACCGCATCCGCGGAAGCGTCAGGATTAAGAATAGCGCGTCATGCCGTCGAGATGGAAGTGCGTTCTACCGCGATTCCGGTGACAAGATCGGCGCAGAGTTTAATCGCCGCGGGTGAGACATGGAGAGGAAATCTAGCGTACCCGGGAAGAGACGGAACAAATACGTTAGTCGCAAGTTTTTCGCGGCTTCCTCCTTTAAATCTGGAATCGCGTCTTAGTTATTTAATCGGCTATCCTCACGGCTGTCTGGAACAGACAACCAGCGGCGCGTTTCCTCAGCTTTACCTTGATAAAATTATGACGTTAGACGAAACCCGCAAAGCAGCTATACAAAATAATATTAACGCCGGCATTGAGCGCGTTCTTGGAATGCAGTTGATGTCCGGAGGTTTTTCATACTGGCCAGGCGAATCTTCAGTTAACGACTGGACTTCTTCTTACGCGGGTCATTTCCTTCTTGAAGCGCGTAAAGCAGGTTACAATGTGCGCGAAAACGCGGTAAAGAGCTGGGTAAATTATCAAAGAAGCGCGGCTTCGATGTGGCAGGCCGGTAACCAGAAATTTACCGAGCAGGCGTACAGGCTTTACACTCTCGCGCTGGCAGGTCAGGCAGATCTTGGATCGATGAACCGCCTTCGAAGCCACACAATACCGATTCAAGCGACATGGCGGTTAGCCGCAGCTTATTGGCACGCGGGGCAGCGCGACACAGCCCGCAATTTAATAAAAGGGCTTTCTCTGCCTCAGGGAAAATACCGCGAGTTTTCCGCTACATTCGGCTCCGACATCAGAGACAAAGCGATGATTTTGGAAACGTTGATTTTAATCGGCGCTCAGGAAGATGTGGGAAGAACAAAATCGCTCTTTGAAGAAATAACTAAAGCGTTAGCTGACGATGCTTGGTTGTCTACTCAGGAAACAGCTTACGCGTTAATCGCAATTTCTCCGTATATGCAGAATAATTCAGGTGAAGGTGAAATAAAAGTTGAGTACACAGCAGCCGGAAGAAGCGGAAATGTTGCGTTTAACGATTCTTCGGCGGAATTCAATTTCGGCAATGTATCGGGAACCACAACTAACTTTACCGCTGTTAACCGTTCGGCATTCCCTGTTTATGTGCGTTATACGGCAAAAGGACTTCCCGCCGAAGGAGCGGAGCCGGCTCTCTCTGAAGGACTGACTCTCTTTGTCGAGTACCGCGACTCAAACGGAAAAGCAATACAACCCGCCGCTCTTAAATTAGGTGACGATATGGAAATTGCCGTGCGCGTGCGCAACAGTTTTGCGTCGCCTGTTGAAGAAATAGCGCTTATCGTGCCTGTTCCCGCGTCATGGGAAATTGTAAATACGCGCATCGGCAGCGGCTCTTCTTCGCAGGGTATTCGTTACCAGGACATCCGCGATGACAGAGTAATGGCGTACTTTAACTTAAACAGAAACGAAGAGCGAACGCTCCGTTTCACTGTGAACAAAGCTTACGAAGGCTCATTCTTTCGCCCCGCGATACACGCTTACGCAATGTACGACGAGTCGATTAGAGCGCTTATACCGGGTGTACGTTGATTTAGATGACGGATAATATTTTTCATAAACCGAAAAATTTATTTTTTTTTGTAATAAAAATTCTCATAAAACATTACAAGCCGGCAATTTTCGCTGTTATTTTTCTAACAATTATTCTGTCATTCGCGCTTTGTCTGCCTAACCCGTTATTCGACGCTTCCTACTCTCCTGTGTTGTACGACAGAGAAGGACATCTACTTGGCGCTCAGGTTGCGTCCGACGGGCAGTGGCGGTTTCCCGGGAGCAGTAGGTTAAACGAAAAATTCGCGATTGCTCTAATTGAAGCCGAAGATCGCAGGTTTAGAAAACACCCGGGCGTTGATCTTCGCGCGATTGCAAGAGCGGCGGTTCAAAATATTAAAAACAAAAATATAGTTTCAGGCGGCTCTACAATTACAATGCAGACAATACGCCTCGCGCGCGGATTTAAGAAGCGCACTTTTTTTGAAAAAGGCATCGAGGCGATTCTCGCTCTGCGGCTTGAAATTGGAAAATCAAAAAACGAAATTCTTTCTCTCTATGCAGCTAACGCTCCGTTCGGCGCGAATGTTATCGGTTTGGAAGCCGCTTCGTGGAGATGGTTCGGCAGAGACTCAGGCGATCTCTCGTGGGCGGAAGCCGCGGCTCTTGCAGTGCTTCCGAATAATCCTGCCGTCATTCATCCGGGGCGAAACCGCGGCGCGTTAAAAATCAAAAGAGACTCACTCTTACAAAAATTATACGCGGCAAATTATTTTGACAGCGAAACTCTTAATCTCTCTTTGGCGGAAAATCTGCCGGGAGAGCCTCTTCCTCTGCCGAGACTTGCGCCTCATCTTCTTGACAGGCTTGTTTTGGAAGTCGGCGCGGATTCAATAAAAAAAAAATCAGCTTTTATATCTGCGATTGATTATCGAATTCAAGAGCGCGTAACATCAATTTTAAACAAAGCAGGGAATCGTTTTTCTTATTACGGAATTTTTAACGGCGCTGTTGTCGTGATTAACACGCAGACAGGAGAAGTCGCCGCTTACGCTGGAAATACAATTTCACCTAACGCTATCGATGTTAACAACGCAGTATCGCGCCGCTCAAGCGGGAGTATTTTAAAACCTTTCCTTTATGCCGCGATGCTTGATACGGGAGACATACTCCCCTCATCACTGGTAAGCGATATCCCTACGCGGATAGGAAGCTTCAGTCCGGAAAACATGAGCCGCATGTATCTTGGAGCAGTGCCCGCCGATGAAGCGCTTGCCCGTTCTTTGAATGTGCCTGCCGCGCGTTCGCTTCGAATTTACGGAGTTGATCGTTTTGCGCAGCTTTTGCGATCTCTCGGGCTTACGACTCTTTTTCGTCCCGGCGCGGAGTACGGGCTTCCGCTGGTTCTCGGAGGAGCGGAAGTAAGCCTCCTTGAAATTACATCTCTTTATGCAGGTCTTGGAAGAGCCTCTGATTCTTTGTCTACAACGCTGGCAAGCGGCGTATTTTTTCCGCCTGTGATTCTGCCGGATTCCATTGACAGAGTTTCGCATAACGTTCATAAGAGCGCGCGCAGAAATATGCCGGCAAGTCAGCTTTCTGTGATGGTGTCTCCCGGGGCAGCATGGCTCACGCTTGAAGCTCTTGTCCGGGCTGCGCGTCCGGGCGAAGAAGCTGTTTGGCAGGAATATGCCGGAGCGCGGCAAATCGCATGGAAAACTGGAACTAGTTACGGCTTTCGGGACGCGTGGGCGATCGGCGTAACGCCTGAGTGGACAGTCGGCGTTTGGATTGGGAATTCTTCGGGAGAGGGAAGACCTGAGCTTCGCAGCAATATTACCTCGGCTCCGGTGTTATTTGAAATTTTTTCCGCGCTCGATTCTGTCAGCGCTCACAGCAGAACATGGTTTTTAAAGCCGGAAGCGGAACTGCGTCAGGAGGAAACCTGCGCGTTTTCCGGTTTTCCGGCTTCCGTTAACTGCGCTAATACCAAAATTTATGACGTTCCTAAAAACGCTCCGGCTGCCGCTGCCTGCCGTTATTGTCAAACTATCATACTTAACGAAAACCTTGATCGCCGTGTTATAATAAAGCAGGGAGTTTTTACTCCGGTTGTTCAGCGTAAATGGATTGTGCTTCCTCCGGCGGAAGAATGGTATTACCGCCGATGGAATCTTGATTACAAACCTTTACCTCCGTTTTTAAATGATACAAATCATTCAGACCGAGGCGAAGGAGTACTCGCGCTTTTTAATCCTGAACCGGGCAGCCAGATTTATGTTCCGCTGGAGCTTGACGGCAGCGAAGGGAAAATTGTTTTTTCCGCGGCGCACCGCAGCGAGTCGGAAATAATTTACTGGCATCTTGATACCGGGTACCTCGGTTTTTCTCACACGTTTCACGAAATGGAAGCGCGTCCGCAGCCGGGAAAACGCACTCTCACTTTAGTTGATTCAGCCGGCAATACGATTGTAAGAAGTTTTACTGTTCTGGAAAGATGACCGTCGTTTTAATGACTGTAATACGGGAGACATTTTATGACAAGTAAAATTTTAAATTCCGAAAAAATGGCGCGGCAGTTTCTGCAGGAAGCGGATTACGAAAAGCTTTTTGCGTTATGCGGCGAGATGCAAAAAATACCTATAATAAAAGATTCTAAATTCTGGCTTAAGATGCACAGCATCGCTTGCTGTAAACTCGGTTACTGGGCGGAAGTTATTGTAATTAATAATAAAAGGATTAGACTTTTTCCGAAAAAACGCAAGGCATGGGACACGCTCGCTCTGGCTCATGCTGTATTGGGATATTACGATTACGCCGCCGAAGTTCTTACGGAAGCCGAAGAAAAAATGGATTGGAATATTTCGTATAACGAACCGGACTTGGATTTAATTCCCGGTATTCAAGAAGAATACCGCGCGAACGGCAAGGAAGGCGAGCCTGATTCTTTTTCAGGAGTTTACTGGTCAGAAAACGCCATGTATGTTTTATATCCGAAAATTTTAAAGAAAGCGCCGAATTGCGCGGCTGCATGGTACATTCTTGCCAAATTTTACGGAGAACGTCTGCATTACTACACTCACGCCGCAAAAGCCGCGGAAAAAGCCGTTAAGCTGAAGCCTGACTGGAAACCGGCGCTGGCGTATCATGCGCAGATGCTTTCTTTTGTTTTTAAATTGAATTTTCACAACGCTGCTTCCGAGGGAACAGAGAAAACAAACGAAGAGAAAAAAAGAATCGCCGAATCCGCGGAAAAAGTAGTAAGAGCCTACGAGAAATGGAATAAAGAAAAAGCGCATAAGCTTAAATCAAAAAAAGAGAAAACTATAGAATTTAAAGAACGTTTGACGCAATGCGTAAAAGATAAAGATTATAAAGGAATTATTTCCGTCTGCGAAGAAGCGTTAAAAAACGAAAGCGTTCTTGATCTCATTATCGATCCGTATTGGCTGAATAAACAAAGCGACGCATTCTTCGATCTTGAAAACTGGAAAGAAGTGGCAAGAGTCTGCAAAAAACGATTGGAATGCGCGGTAAAGAGACGCGAATTATACAGCCGCTACGAAGTAGGAAAAATTAAAAAAGAAGAAGAACGAGCTTTTCAATTTTTAGACGGTCAGGAAAACGAACTCGAACATTTTGCGTGGGAAAGCGCGTATAAACGCCTCGAAACCGAAGAAGAAGACAGCAAAACAACTCTTGAATACGCGCTGGAGAAATTGAAGAAATAGATGTTTAGTAAATAAATTCCCTCAAATTTTAAACAAATTTCAAAATTTTTCTCGAATTTCATGGCAAATCTATCAATTTCGTATTATATTTATAAGATTGTAGTTGTTTTGAATTGAAGGAGTACCGGTGACTAAGCACGATTTTCCCAAAATCCACTTTTATGATCAGGATTTTGTAGATATATACGATAAAACATGGGCATGGATTCAAGATTGCTGGATAAATGGCGCTCCGAAGAGCGGCTTTGACGGTAAATTCTTCGCTTTTCCCGAATCTCAGACTGTTACGCAGGCGGATGCTATCTATTCTTCGTTTTTTTTAGTGTATTCTAACCGAATTTTTCAGGCGCACCCCACTTTAGACCTTTTTTACAGCCGTCAGGAAGCAAACGGCGCTATTTACAGCGCTTACAGCACGGTCAGCGGCGCTCCGGTTTTGGAAAAAGATAATCCCGAGGGGCTCGGCATTCCGCTTTTCGCGTGGGCGGAGCATAATATCTACCATAAATCGGGTAATAAAAAGCGGGTAAAAGATGTCCTTCCGATTCTTTGCAAGTACTCGACATGGATCGATACGATGTTTAAGAAACCGAACGGACTTTACAAAACGCCGCCCGGCGCTACGGGAATGAGTAATGTTCCGCGCGGGGACGCTTACTACATGATGGATTTTAACACCATGATGGCGATTAATATGCTCTATATGTCGGCGCTCGCTGATATCCTGAACGACAAGGAAATTAGTTTTCAATATAAGAAGCAATATTTTTCGTTAAAGACCAGAATTAATTCGCTGATGTACAATGCCGCCGACGGTTTTTATTACGACATTAATAAGAACGAAAAGCAAGTGCCGATAAAAACAATCGCCGGCTTCTGGCCTCTGTTAGCTGAAATTCCTAACGGCGAAAAAGCCGAGCGTATTATCGAAATTCTTTCCGATCCGAAATTTTTCGGAACGGCGCATCCGTTTCCTTCTCTTGCGGTCAGCGAGAAAGATTTTGACGAGAGCGGGCGCGGATACCGCGGTTCTGTATTTCCGTATCTTACTTTTATGGTGATCAAAGGGCTTGAGCGTTATCAAAGATGGGACATCGCCCGCGAGTGCGCAATTCGTCATGTTTACTTTATGCTCGATTCGATGAGCCCCGACGGAAATCATTACAGCGGAAATTTATGGGAAGCGTACATGCCGAATAAAGAGGGACCAGCAAAATGGCCGGGCAAAACAAATTTCCCAAGAGCGCAGTATCTTACTTCCGACGCGCTCTCCACAATTTGTCTTACAATCGAAAATATCGTAGGGCTTTCAATTTCTCTTCCCCGCAAAACCGTTGACTGGGTCATTCCCAGCATGGAAATTATGGGTGTGGAAAATCTTTCGCTGAAAAATAATATGATCACAATTCTTTCTAACAAGAGCAGCAGAGGCTGGGAGATAAAGCTTGAAAGCGAAAAATTATATTACTTCACAATAAATATTTTAGGCGTTAAGGAAAAAACTCTTCCGATTCCCTCAGGGAAATGTTCGATACTAATCGATAAGCTTTAGCGTATGAATGCAACGTTAACCGCAATAATCGAAATCGGCTCCACAGGTATCAGGCTTAATGTCGCGGAAATTTATTCCGACGCGAACAGCTCCGGCACTTGGCAGGTTCTCGACCGCGCGGTTCGTCCCGTAGCTCTGGGGCGCGATGTTTTTACTTCCGGCGTTCTTTCACGCGAATCGATACTTGAATGTCTTTCCGTTCTTCAAAATTACCGCGAGCTTTTATCAGGCTGGGGAATTTCAGATAACAATATTCACGTTATCGCCACAAGCGCATTGCGCGCCGCGCGTAACAGAGATGTTTTTATTGATCGAATTCAGCAGGAAACGGGATTTAAATTAACGATTGTCGAAGGTATCGAAGAAAACAGATTGATGTATCTCGCTGTACGTTTCGCGTTAAAGCAGGATCTTCAGCTTTTTTGGAAAGCTAATTCGATGATCATCGAAATCGGCGGCGGCT
>JGI24695J34938_10000597_pt1 | contig 34739 bp, 30 predicted proteins | sample TergutCo191P3_FD_34938 | JGI IMG/M metagenome (IMG submission 34938)
AAAACGCTTCTTCAAAGTAGTTTCCTGGTATGACAACGAATGGGGTTATTCAAACAAAGTAGTCGACCTGCTCAAATACATCGACAGCAAGAAATAAGACGCAATAATTCTCGCCAAGGCGCGAAGATCGCGAAGAACGCAAAGTTGATGTTTGATATCTTAACCTTAACCCTATAAGCTGTGTTAGCTTTCTGGGATTTCTAGGGTTGAAGATGATTTCGGACATATACTTGGCGAGCTTGGCGGTTCTTGGCGTCTTAGCGAGAAAAAAGAAAAAGTTTTTAAGGAGATAAATCCATGATTAAAACTGTTAAAACCGTAGACCTTAAAGGTAAGCGCGTTATCATGCGCGTTGATTTTAACGTACCTATGAAAGACGGCGTGGTGCAGGATGATACCCGCATTATGGCGGCCCTGCCTACGATTCAATATATTTTGGAACAGGGCGCGAAATCCCTTACATTGATGTCCCACTTAGGCGATCCAAGCAAGGACTCTAAAAAAGCGAAGGAAAAAGCAGAGAAGAGCGGAACCTCTTTTGATGAGGCTTCCTATATTAAAGGAAAGCATCGCATGGCTCCTGTAGCCGCCTACCTTCAAAACAAGCTGGGTAAGCCTGTAATTTTCGCAGGCGAGGACGGCTGTTACGGCAAAAAAGCTTTTATCGAAGGACAGGCAGACGGCAGCGTAATCATGCTTGAAAATACCCGTTTCCATAAAGAAGAGACAGCGAAAGAAGCTGCTGACCTTGATAAACTTGCGAAAGAACTTGCTTCTTACGGCGAGATTTTCGTTAATGACGCATTTGGTACCGCTCACAGGGATCACGCTTCTACAGCCAGTATCGCGAAATTTGTTCCGGTTGCTGTCGCAGGCTTTTTAATGCAGAAAGAATGCGATTACCTTGAACCGATTGTAACAAATCCGCAAAAGCCGCTTGTAGCGATTATCGGAGGAGCGAAAGTTTCTTCCAAGATTGCTGTTTTGGAAAGCCTCTTAAAAAATTCCGCGGCTCTTATCATTGGCGGCGGCATGGCTTACACTTTCTTAAAGGCGCAAGGATATAAGATTGGCAAATCTTTAGTCGAAGACGATCAGATAGAAACAGCAAACAAAATTCTTGCCGCGGCTAAATCCGCGAATGTGCAGATTGTTTTACCGCTCGATCATCTTGGAGCNACATCATTTGATGTTTCCGCTGTTCCTGTTCCTGTTGACGGTCTTGACCTTCCCGATAATTTAATGGGTCTTGATGTTGGTCAAAAAACAATCGCCAAATATAAGGAAGTTCTCGCGGGCGCGAAAACAATTGTATGGAACGGACCTGTGGGAGTTTTCGAGTTTGACGCTTTCGCGAAAGGAACAGAAGAAGTCGCGAAAATTGTAGCGGGTGCTACAGAAAAAGGAACCATCACTGTTGTAGGCGGCGGCGATTCAGTCGCGGCTGTTAATAAGTTTGGCCTTGCATCAAAGATGAGCCATGTCTCTACAGGCGGCGGCGCTTCGCTTGAATTGCTCGAAGGCAAGAAATTGCCCGGCATCGAAGTGTGCAGAGGTTAATTTTCTTAACCACTAACCACACGAACTTGCAGTCCGATTCTAGTACGGGTTCGTGATTATTAGTGTGGTTCGTGGTAAATAAATCTTTAAGAATTTTATAGGGAGATACAATGAGCAGAAATTATTACATGGCCGGCAACTGGAAAATGCATCTTACGCGTAATGACGCGGCGCAGCTTGCGCAGGATTTGGTGAATCAGCTTAGAGATGGAAAGCATAAATATCTTTTGGCTCCTTCTTTTACGCTGCTTGAAACTGTAAGTGCTGTTGTGGAAGGAACTAATATCCGTCTTGGCGCGCAAAATTGCGCCTGCGAAGAGCAGGGAGCGCACACCGGTGAAGTATCGGTATTGCAGCTTAAGGATTTGGGCGTACAGACCATCATTCTTGGTCACTCGGAAAGACGCCACTCTTACAAAGAAGACGATGCGCTTATTAATAAAAAGGTTAAGCTCGCGCTCAAGCATGGCTTTGAGGTAATACTTTGCATCGGAGAGCTTTTGGAAGAACGCGAAGCCGGAAAAGTGGAAGAAGTATGCGAAAGGCAGACTGTTAAAGGGCTCGAAGGCGTAAGCGTTTCTGAACTAGGAAGTGTAGTTATAGCGTATGAGCCTGTCTGGGCGATTGGAACCGGAAAAACAGCAACACCCCAGGANGCGGAAGCTGTACACNCTTTTGTGCGCAAGGTAGTTGCCCGTCTTTACGGTGAAGATGCCGCNTCAAAAATAATTATTCAATACGGCGGTTCTGTAAAACCTGANAACGCTGCGCAGCTTATGGCAATGGAAAATATNGACGGCGCTCTTGTAGGCGGCGCTTCATTAAAAACAGACACATTTGTGCCAATCGCCAAATTTAAAGCATGAGTCTTTTTTGCCTGTTATGGGTTCCTCTTGTTTATCTGCTTCGCCGTACATTTATTGACAGCGGCAATTCTTCGGGGAGCGTTTGGGCGCTTCTTTTGGGAAGCATAACGGCAATACTTCAATTCTTCCTGGGCAATCTTGTAAGCCCGGGAGGTTTTGGAGCCAGCCGCTGGCTCTTTGGCTTTATAGATATTGTAAGTCTTCCTGTAATAATTCCCATTTTAGTTTATCTTGCCATGATTATTTTCCGCAGTATTTCCGGGGACGGTGATTTCGCCAATTTTGCCTTGCTTTGGCTGATTCCTGTCGGCGCTCTTCGCGCGCTTGACTGGAGTAAGCTAAACGATCCTATCCTTCTTGTTATGGTTCCGATGCTCTGGACAGCAATAGCAATTGGAGTTTCTTTTTTTATTAACTGGATTACCGAAAGTTTTAATCCCTTTATTGCCATACTTGCGGTGCTTTGTATGCTTATCTTGCCTGCTGCTGCGGCAACTTCTTACTGGGCTTTCTTTTCACAGCATTACCTTTTAGGATTCGGTCTTTTGGCTGTTGTCTATATTCCGGTAGTTTTGGTTTTTACAGTTGCTCACAAATCTTAGTCTCATTTATTCGCGGCGTGAGAATACTCCTTTAGAAAATAAAATCGGCAATTCATTTGCAGCGAAATATTTACTAGCGCAATGTCCTAAGTAAAGCTCTTAACTCAGGATTGGCGGCGCTCTCTGCAGCCGGGATTGCGGCTTGTCTTTCCCTTTGAAGGATAATTTCATCTCCCGGTTCAATTCGATCAAAAAAACCATTTCTTGAAAGAGTGCCTATTGAAATCTCCTCATCAGTATTGGTGATGGTCAGCCTTCCTACAAGTTCATCATTATTATAGATAAGGGAGATGCCTTCATTCGCTATCTGAAGACGTCCGCGTTTTATTACATCAAAAACCATTTGCGCCTGAATACCGTCAGCTCTTCCTTTGTTTATAAGTGCCTGTCCCTGTCTTCGGATTAAAAGTCTTCCTCTAAGCGGCATTGCGGACGAAATTTGATTAACTATTCCTCTTGAAGCGTCACGAAGCCTGTCTGTTCCTGTTCTGTACGCGTAAAAGGTTCCGGCGGGAGATCCGGTTCTTCCTACAAAGATTTCCGCCTTTATGGAAATATCACGCTCGTTTTCTGTTACAGAAACAAGAACAAAATAATCAGCGCCTCCTTCTCTTGCTTCTCTGAATGCCTGGGAAAAAGACGCCTGGCGAAGATTTACATTTAATGTGTTAATGTTTCGATCGTGTACAAGGAGCTCTCTTATTACGCCCGCCGCGACAGAACCTGCGTCGGCATGATAAAAACTGGATTGACCCGCCAAAGAAAAAACAGCGATGTTCCAGTGCCGCTCTGCTAGATCAGTCGGGTTAACCTGCCACTGTCTGAAAAGAGCGTTGGAGAGAAGAGAGTTATATGCCTCAACGGCATCATTAAGGCTCCTGTCCGCAATACCTTGATCCTGTAAAAATAAAAGCTCCTCAAGATAACGCGCAGGATAACCCTGCAATCGTAACAATTCCGCGTATTCNCGCCTGTCGGCGGCAAATGGGTTAAGACGTAAGCCTCTTCTGTATTCAAACAGCGNCTGTTCAGCAAGATTTCTCTGGCGAAAATTTCTGGCTCTGTTAAAATGCCATGAAGCGAACCTTGCGCGGCGCGGATCTTCAAGGGTAGTCGCTGATATTAAAGTCTCTTCCAGAACTGCGCGGATAAATTCATCGTTTTCATTTATGCTTATCGCGTTGGTTAAAACAGCAATAGCGTCCTGAAACCGCCCTAATCTTAAAAAGGACATGCCCTTTAAATACCATGCGCTCATGTTCTGTCTGTCGGCGGCAATGGCGATATCGCAAAGACGGGCGGCTTCTTCATACTGACCGTTTCTATAGCGAAGTATTGCCATAAGTGATTGTGTCGGTATATGCCCGGGTCTGAAATAAAGAGCCCGCTCAGCGTAACGTATAGCGTCCGTTACCTTGTTGTTCATGGAATAGATATAAGCAGCGTAATAAAAAACGCGGTAATCATCAGGGTGCTGCGAAAGAGCGCTGTTAATATATGTAAGAGCCGTGTCGCCGTCACCGAGAGAAAGCGTTACAAGAGCAAGTGAAATTAAAAGGCGGCGATCATCAGGATAGCGGCGGACAGCTTCCCGGTAGCGAAGCAATGCTTCAGAAGGTCTGTTCCTTGCGATGTCAAGTTCGCCTGCCGCAAAAAGAGCTTCCCTGTTATATGGCTCCCTGGAAAGGACATCATTTACAAGAGCGGACGCCGCGTCAAGCTGTCCAAGCGCGATAAGCGTAAAGACTTCAAGGTTTGCTACAGACATATTGGCGCGGGCAAGCTGCCTCGCTTTTCTTACCCAGTTAAGGGCTTCGTCAAACTCGGCGAGTTCATAATAACATTCGGCGAGAGCGAAAGTTCCTTCGGCGTGAGCGGGGTTAATTCTTACACATTCAAGGAAAGCCTCAACGGCGGAGTACCAGTTTTCCTGCGCCATGTAGCTTCTTCCTCTCTCAAAAAACGCAGGCGCATTCATTGACTGTGCATCAAGATTAACAGGAATTAATAACAAAGTAATTAGAGTGATAATTAACCATGAAATATTGTTCATTCTTTTTACCACGAACCAATGCGAATTGACACAAACAGATGAATAACTTCGCAGTACAGGTTCGCAGTGTTTGTGTGGTTCGTGGTTATAATCTTTGTGATGATTTCTTGTAAACATTGCCCCCCCTTTAATAACAATCATTCCTTTTTGGGCGTTACTATTTTTATCGAATTAATTTTATGTCCGTCCATTTCCTGGATAATAAAACTATATTCTTTATAGTCAATCTTTTCGTTTTTAACAGGTACCTTTCCGAAAAGGTCAAAAACAAAACCGCCAAGGGTATCAAAATCATTGAAAGGAAGCTCAAGACTTGTTTCCTCTGCGAGAAATTCCAGGTTTACCCTTGCGTCACACAGCCACATGCCTTCCTCAATTTCCACCACATCGTCAGTCTCATGATCAAATTCATCCTGGATGTCGCCTATAATTTCTTCGATTATATCTTCCATTGATACAATGCCTGAGACTCCGCCGTATTCGTCAACCACAACGGCGAAGTGCACCTTTTTTCGTTTTAGTTCACGCAGAAGGTCATCGATATGTTTTGAGACCGGAATAAAAAATGGTTTTCTTGCAAGCTCGCTTATATTGAATGGTTTTTCCTCTACGAGAGTTTTAAGCACATCCTTGACATGGAGGATTCCGATTACATTGTCAACAGTATCTTTATACACCGGAAAACGTGAATGTTCGCTTTCGCTGATTCGTTTTAAAACCTCTTCTTTTGACTCATCGGCGGAAAGAAATACAGTGTCGGTTCTGGGAACCATTACTTCTTTAACGGTAGTGCCCGATAATTCGACGATACCCCTGATCATCTGCCGCTGGTCTTCTTCAAGATCTTTAATTGCCTGCGAATTTATTTTAAAAGGGGTTTTCACTTTTCTGCTCCAGAAATGATTATAGACATATTTTTTAACTTGTTCAGTATTTCCTCCTGTAACACAAGCATTTTTTCGTCAGGATCGTTTGTTTCGTGATCCATACCATCCAAGTGTAGGATACCATGAATTATCAATCTGCGTAACTCCTCATCTTCCTGTGTGTTAAAATATTTGGCGTTTTCTTTTAAGGTTTCAAGGGAAATAACGATATCACCCGGTAAAAAGACTGTGTTTTCTCCGTCTTTTACGGTCTCGCCCAGATTAAAGGAAAGTATGTCAGTCGCTTCGTCCTTGTTTCTGTATTCGGCGTTAAGGTTTTTGATGATTTCATCGCCGCAAAAAAGGATGGAGAGATCCCAGTTTTTATGTCCGGTTTCCTTAAGGACTTTAAGCGCGAAATCGCGTGCTTTTTCGCTCCATAAAGGCATTTCAAGACCATCAGCGCTGATGGCTACGTTATTCATTATTATCCTCTTTTTGCTGTTTTGGATATTCAATTCTGGTATGGTAATAACCGGCGAGAACTCTTACAAATGAATTTTTTATTATTTCTAGTTCTCTAAAAGAAAGGTCAGTTTGGGAGAGCTGTCCATGCTCTATTTTTTGATCAAAAAGCTGCTGTATGAATTTTTCGATTTTTGTGGCATTGGGTTTTGACAGTGTTCTTACAGCGGCTTCTGAAACGTCGGCTAGCATTACAATTGCGGATTCCTTTGAGCGGGGAGGGCTTCCCGGATAGGAAAAATCTTCTGAGCTTACCGCTTCCTCATTTTCCGCCGCTTTATTGTAAAACCATGAAATTACCGAATTGCCGTGGTGTTCGCTTATAATCGTAATTACATCTTTTGGAAGACCCAGATTGTATGCTTTTTCAACTCCAAGTTTTACATGGCTTCTTATAATCGTAGCGGAAAGGCGGGGAGCTATTTCATCATGCCTGTTGTGATCTGATTGATTCTCCACAAAGTAATCCGGGTTTTCCATTTTCCCGATATCATGATAATAAGCGCCGACACGGGCGAGAAGATGATTCGCTCCTATGTCCTGACATGCCTGCTCGGCAAGATTCGCGACCATAAGGGAATGGCTGTAAGTTCCCGGCGCTGTTGTAAAAAGTTTGCGCAAAATAGGCGCGTTTAAATCCGAAAGTTCCATCAGCCTGAATGTTGTAACTGCGTTAAGCGCGTGTTCCAAGGGAGGTAAAAATCCAATTGTAAGCATTCCGCAGATTATTCCGTTAAGCGCCGCCCAAAAAAGAGGGGAAGGGTATTCAGTCCAGTACGCTTTATTTATAAGGAGAACAACAATGACAGCGACGCAGTTAGCGGCTGCAATTATAATGCCCGCTTTAATTAAGCTCATTCTGTTTTGGGCTTTATCAAGGACAATGGAAGCCGCTGCCCCCGAGACAAGAGCTATAATATACGAGCTGTTATCAAATGCTCCTGAAAGATACGCTCCAAGCGGAAGAGCCAAAGCGAAAATTAACGCGAGCCTTTTTCCCAAAAAGACCGCAAGAAGCATTATAAAGAGAGCTGTTGGAATCGCAAGCGCGACAGGAAAGCCCTGCGGACCCGGGGACAGATTATTTATTAACACGGAGCCTATTATATATGTTCCCGCAATGGAAGCCAGGAGATAACATTCTCTTGTTTCCTGTTTTCTGTCAAGAATTATCTGCCCGCGTAAAATAAAATAAAGAATGTATATAAGGAATACCAAAAGTAAAATGCCTATTATATTTCTTATATCAATTATCGTGTTGTCATTAAGGCTGGCGGTAATAATAAAAGCCGTGAATAGAAATAAAACAAAGCTGAAAATGCCGGGTGCTGATTTTATTTTATCGAAGACGCGGTTTATCTGAGACGGCGATGAATAATTTTCCATATTTTTTTTATTTTTCATTTTCATTATATGCCTGTATTATTTTTTTTACGAGAGGATTTCTTGCTACATCGCTTGTATGCAGGAATGAAAAGCTAAGCCCTTCAATCTCTCTTAGAATTTCAAGAGCGTTTAAAAGCCCTGAATCTGATTTTTTCGCGAGGTCAATCTGTGTTGTGTCTCCTGTTATAACGGCTCTGGCTCCGTTTCCGATTCTTGTCAGAAACATTTTCATTTGTTCTTTTGTAGTGTTCTGCGCTTCGTCAAGAATTACCATGCAGTCGTTAAGGCTTCTTCCCCTCATGTACGCAAGAGGAGCGATTTCGACAGCTCTTGTTTCCTCCATTCTGTTGATGATGTCGTAGGGGACGAGAGATTCCATCGCGTCATATAATGGTTTTAGGTAAGGGTCGATTTTTTGCGCAAGATCGCCCGGGAGGAATCCAAGGTTTTCGCCTGCCTCAACAACAGGACGCGTAAGAACCAGTTTTCGTGTTTTTTTTGAAAGAAGTATTTGAAGCGCGTGGGCGATTGCAAGATATGTTTTACCGGTTCCGGCAGGTCCTACACAAAAGCATATTTCGTTTTCTCTCATTCCCTGAATATAAGCAGCTTGATTTTTTGTCCGCGGAAACACTCTGTTAAAACCATGAGGAATTTGAATCATCGAGTCCTGGGAGATTGGCGTATCTTCCGCAAGCGCGCGGATATAATCCGCCGAAGGTTCTACGCCCTGTTTAACCGAGGTTATAAGACTGTCCATTATTACGCCAAAGCGTTTAACGCTGTCCTTCTCCCGGCTTTCAAAATGAATTTCATTTCCTCTTGCGGTAATAAAACCGCCCAGAGAACCTTCCAATACCCTGAGATTATCGTCATTCGCTCCACAAATCCCGGATAGAAGTTCTCTTGTTTCTAAAGCTATGGTTATCCCGTCCTCCAAAAAATCCTCTCTTGTTAAGTGTATATCCCAATAATCATAACCGTCAAGTAAGCTAACGTTTCTCCCATCTGTTGGTTTTTCCCAGGAAAGCGGTATGTGATTTAATTTCCGATATCGGGGTCCATTGTACAAGGAATGATATATCGGATGTTATCTGGTATCTGTTCTCAACTCTGTGCGGATATAAATTAATCCCGAATTCCGCTGTCCAGTCTCCCAAAAAGTGCGTGGCTTTTAGATCAAAACTGTGCATTTTAAATCCGGTTCTTTCGCGTTTTGATATGTCAAAAAAATTGACAGAATCGATTAAATCCACAAATATGTTGTTCTGGGGACCCGGCGCGTACATATTGGTATATTTTTCCATTCCTGGTACATTTTTAAAATAACGCCAAATGACAGAATTCTGCGTTGTCGCCGTTATCTCCAATTTTAAAAATCCGGGTACATTTACAATAAAACCAGATGAAAAATTTAAATTGGAGTTTGTGTGCTGCTGCAAATCCAGTAACATTGACGTGCCGATAGTGAATGAAAGATTTAAACGGTTTCTAATTAATTCTACATTCGAGGTTGTGCGGTTATATGATATCGAAAAATCTTTCGGATTAAGAACAGAATCTCCGTATTGTTCCCAATTGCCTCCATGATGCGGATTATCAGGAACATCAGGAATAAATTCAAATCGTCTGGATTTTATGGCATTAAAAACCGCCGTGAAATTCCATAAAACCAGAGTTGTTCTGATTGATGTTATATCATTATTTTCTTCCGGATTAATTACCATAAAATATGTTAATCTTCCGATATTCTTAAAGGTTAATGTTTCTGTAATATTTATGGGTCTGAATAACCATTCATCGCTTGTCTCCGGTTTTTCTATACGAAAGTTCACATTCGTTTCCGAAATCCACACCCTGAATGTAGCGTTTGTCGTAATAAGCCCGTCAAGCGGAGGCAAAGCTGTGCTTACAGAAATTGTCTGGTTATTATCCATTAAATTGGCTGCCATATTTGCAGCTAACTGATGATTGTTTAAGCCGGGGACAAACTCGCCGTTAACGGTTCTTTCCTTTACCCATGAACCCCATTGAGGACTAAGCTCAGGTCCGTCGGGACTGTTTTCGACTGTCCACCTTCTTGACCTAACAAGAGTTCCTCTTAAATTATATTGAAAATTGGTCTGAGCGAAGATTGGATTTTCCTGAAACGGGCGGACAGTGCTGTTATATGTATATGATGTTGTATAGTTTGTCTGCGAATACTGCTGTCTGCGCGCATGGAGTATTCTGTCTTCATCAACAACACCCTGATTGTCTAAAAAAGCTTCATCATTTATAAATGAAAAATCCCTCCATGTGCCGGTTCCCGATAATGTTAAAACATTGCTGTAAAACCCGGCTGAATGATCCATTCTAAAATTTATATTGCCGGAACCGCTGAATGTTGTAAGTATTGACTGTACTTCTGACCAGTCAACATCTTCAAAAGTCGGCCAATTGGCAGGCGAAGACATAAATTGCATTTCTGTAGTGCTTGTCGGTGCCAAAGAATAATCAATGGCGAATTTGTTGTTTCCGCTTCTTGGAAGCGAAAATGTCTGATTTAAAGCCGGCGGAGAAATAATCGGAGCGTTTTGTTCACTCTGAACAAGAGTGTCCTGCGTTTCTGTATTGGTTTCCCACGGGGAAAGCGGAAAGCCAAGTCCTTTAAAAGGATCTTCTTTTTCAGGAGCGGCTGATGATGATCTTTGGGAAGCAGGCTGAGTATTTCCTGTTGAAACAGGATTTCCTGATATGGAAGCCGATATGTTATAAATTGTATATTTATCAGGAGCAAAAAAAATCCGGTTTGGATCTTCTCTGGGTTTGGAATTTGTTGTAATTGGAATAAAGCTAAGCGTTGTAGAAATATTTGTAATGGATATTCTTGATATATACGGCGCTAAAGCGGTAAAAGAAGGCGCGAGATTTCCGGTAAGCTGCCATTGGTATGTGCCAATCTGAGATGATGTCGTTTCTTCTGTTGGAGCTGTATCCTGTAAAAGCTCAAGAAAATTATTTCTTTCCGCGCGGTTATCTGTAAAATCCCTGTTTACAAAAGGATCGGAATAATACGGAAAGTTAAATGATATGCTTCCGTATTTTCCCGACAGGGAGGTTTGAAACTGCATTCTATAACGGAACGGGACTTCCATTGAAATAAAGTTAGAATGGTTCCAGTTAAAAGTTCCGTCGTTATTCGGCGGATAAGGACTAAAAGTATTATTGCCGATATCGGTTAAAGTTCTTGTAAAGCCGACACCCAAGGCTAAATTTGTCGCGCTGAACGCTCCTGTTTTTGGAACATAAAGATCAGTTCCCAAAAACGCTCCTAAATTGACATAATAATCGATCATCGCTTTAAGGCTGATTTCGTCCTGATTAATTCTTTTTTTTCCGGTGCTTCGAAGGAATATCCCCTGAAGTTTTTTTTCTGTATCTTCGGTGCTGCCAAGAATATTTGTGATTGAATTGGTTTCTTCCGGGTTGGATCTTGGGTGCCCGAGAATATATGTAGTTGTTTGAACAAACCCTCCCTCTCTTGAGCGGTAGCCGATTACAGGATGAAAGACAAGTTTATCAGCCGGAAAATAAAAGAATGGAAGGTATAAAACAGGAATTTCTCCGACTTTTAAAACCGCGTTTGCTATCGCGAAATCAGAACCAGGAAGGAGCCATATCCTTGAAGCGCTTATTGACCAGAGAGCTTCTTCGTTAGAACTTGATATACTCGCGTCAGAAAGCACTGTTACATCCTGATCGTTACGTGATATAACAGCTCCTGAAAAAACATACGCAGAACCTCCGCTGTCATGCGAAGTGCTTCCGCCTATAAAGGTGCTTGACCAGTTGTCAATATTTACGGTGATATTATCACCTCTGAATATCTCTGTTTTATCAGGTTCTACTTTTTCGTATACTACCTGACCTCTTGCGGTCATTATATTTCTTGTGCGGTTAAAAAGTATTTCGTTAGCGCTAATTCTGTGGATTGTATCTCCATCCTTCATGCTAAGCCTTACTTCTCCCCGCAGTCTTGCGTAGTCTTCGTCAATTATATCAATGGTAAAATACTCAGAGGTTTGAGCTGATTCAATGACAATCACTTTTCGGTTTTCTTCGCTTTGCGAATCAGGTTCAGGAAGTTCAAAATGCGTTCTTAATCGGTTTGAAAGCTCCGCTCTTGTTCCGCTTTCGGAAAGACCCAGTGTACGGCACCATACGGCAAGCTCGCTTAAAGTTGAAGTTTTAATTTCCATTTCGATCCGCCGTCTCTCTGGAGATATTACCTGAGCTATTTCTTCTTCTGTTAATTCTTCAATTGGCGCTTCCTCGAATGAAAATTCATTTTCCTGGGTGAAAAGAGGAGAAGTAAAAAAAATGAATAAGGATAAAAAAATAAAAAGCGGAGCTAACTTTTGATTAGCCCTTTTTGCCGCAGACTCCAGTTTGTGATGGTTTGCGGTAAATATTCTATTTCTTCTTTTTTCCATTACTCTCACGTTTTAACATTTCATCAATATAGTAACCTGTGTACGATTCCCTGCATTTCGCGGTTTCTTCAGGCGTTCCTGTAACAATCACGTTTCCGCCCTTTTCGCCGCCTTCAGGGCCAAGGTCTATGATGTGATCTGCCTGCAGTAATACGTCAAGGTTGTGTTCAATCATTATAACAGTATTTCCCTGATCTACCAACCGTTGTATAACGTCCATTAGCTGTTTTACATCGGCAAAATGAAGACCGGTTGTAGGTTCATCAAGGATATAAAGCGTTCTTCCTGTTGAACGCTTGGAGAGCTCAAGGGCAAGTTTAACCCTTTGCGCTTCGCCTCCCGAAAGTGTAAGGGCAGACTGCCCCAATTTTACATAACCAAGGCCGACAGAAAGGAGCGTTTGCATTTTTCGCGCGATCTGCGGAATGGGAGCGAAAAAGTCCGCCGCTTCTTCTATAGTCATATCCAAAACTTCGTGAATATTTTTTCCTTTGTAGCGGATATCAAGGGTCTCCCTGTTAAATCTTTTTCCGCTGCAAACATCGCACATTATGTAAACATCCGGGAGAAAGTTCATTTCGATTTTTATGGTTCCGTCTCCCTCGCAATTTTCACATCTGCCGCCACGCACATTAAAAGAAAAACGCCCTGGTTTATATCCTTTCATTTTTGATTCCGGCAAATTGGCGAACATATCCCTAATCGCTGTAAACCCTTCCACATAAGTAATGGGATTTGAGCGCGGAGTCCTCCCTATCGGGCTTTGGTCGATGTCGATTACTTTATCTATGTGTTCATATCCGTCCAGTCTTTTATAGGCGCCTTCGATTTTGGTCGAGCCGTATACCTTGTTGGCGAGAGCCGGGTATAAAACATCAGAAAGTAAAGTTGATTTTCCGGAGCCTGAAACGCCTGTAATACATGTAAAAACGCCGAGCGGAATTTCTACATTAATATTTTTTAGGTTATGTTCACTGCATCCTTTTAATTTTAATTTGGCGCCGTTTCCTTTACGTCTTTCTTTTGGAATATCTATTTTTAGTTTGCCGGCTAAATATTGACCTGTTAAACTTTCCTTTACTTTCATCACATCTGCTACAGACCCCTGCGCGACAATCTCTCCGCCATGAACGCCTGCTCCAGGTCCCAAATCCACGATGTGATCCGCTGTGCGAAGCGTCTGCTCGTCATGTTCAACAACAATCAGCGTATTGCCAAGATCGCGAAGAAAGATAAGCGTATCAATTAAACGCTGGTTGTCTCTCTGGTGAAGCCCGATACTCGGCTCGTCCAGAATATACAAAACGCCGACAAGACTTGAGCCTATCTGCGTCGCAAGCCTTATTCTCTGGGCTTCGCCGCCTGAAAGGGTAGAGGCTTTTCTTTCCATGCTTAAATAATCAAGACCAACATTCTTCATAAAGCCAAGACGCGCGTTTATTTCTTTTAAGATTTGATTCGCGATTTTATTTTCGTTCGCGTTGAATTTAACGTTCTTAAAAAAATTAAGAGAGTCTGTAACAGAAAGCTGCGACAACTCCCAAATATTTTTTCCCGCAACGGTAACTGCAAGCACTTCAGGTTTTAAACGTTTTCCTTCACAGTCTTCGCAGTGTTTTTGACTCATGAATTTTTCAAGCCAGTCTTTAACGCCCTGCGACTGCGTTTCCAGATAACGTCTTTTTAATTCTTCGAGGATTCCTGGAAACTGCGTGTTATATTGAAAAGAACCCGTTTTGTCACGGTTTACATATTTTACTCTTACTTCATCTTCCATGCCGTAAAGAATTGCGTTCATTATTTTTTTTGGCAGTTTGTTAAAAGGCGTATCCAGGCTAAAACCAAAATGTTTGGCAAGCGCCTTAAACCTGCTTGAATGCCATGCGCTGTCAGGATTATACGGAACGCAGCCGCCTTCGTTATACGAAAGAGTTCTATCGGGGATTACAAGATCAGGATCAAATTCCATTTTCGCGCCGATACCGGAACAGCCTGTACACGCGCCGAAAGGATTATTAAAAGAAAAAAGACGAGGCTGCAGTTCAGGGATTGATACGCCGCAGTCAGGGCATGAATTTTTCTGCGAAAAAATCTGCTCATGCCCTTTGGAGGCGCCTTCTTCGTTTATAAGGACAATCATAAGCCCGTCTGCTGTCTGCATCGCGGCTTCAACAGATTCTGCAAGGCGCGCGCGGATTTCTTTTCCGATAACAAGGCGGTCAACGATAATTTCTATTGAGTGTTTTTTTTGTTTATCAAGTTTAATACTGTCGTCCAAACTCACAGGTACGCCGTCAATCCTCGCGCGCGCGAAACCGGCTTTTTTCGCGTCCTCGATTATTTTTTGATGCTCGCCTTTTTTCCCCCGGATTACCGGAGCCAAAAGTTGAATCTTTGTTCCTTCCTTGTACTGTAAAATCGTTTCGATGATTGAATCTATGGGCTGCTCTCGTATTTCCTTACCGCAGACAGGACAGTGCGGTACGCCGATTCTCGCGTATAAAAGGCGGTAGTAATCATAAATCTCTGTTACAGTTCCTACAGTAGAGCGCGGGTTGCGATGGGTGGTTTTTTGCTCAATAGAGATTGCGGGAGACAATCCTTCGATATAATCCAAATCGGGCTTATCCATGCGCCCCAAAAACTGGCGGGCATAGGCAGAAAGACTCTCGACATAACGTCTTTGCCCCTCCGCGAAAATAGTGTCAAAAGCAAGTGAACTTTTGCCTGAACCTGAGAGCCCTGAAATAACGATTAGTTTGTCACGAGGCAGCTCAAGGTCGATGTTTTTAAGGTTATGCTCACGCGCCCCTTTGATGATTAATTTGTCCATATAGGAATATACTACCAAAAAGCCGCTTTAATGGCTAGAGTATTACTAATCATTTGTGTATATATTTTTTTTAATGTAAAAAGGGTTGGTTTTTATGGTTTTCTATTGCGTTTAACGTTTTTTAAAATATAGAATCAAGAATTTTTTATAATAAAAATGTAATGAGCATTTTTTCAAAAATTGAAATTTTACAAAAGCCTTAGTATAATTTTTCTTATGAAATGCCTTTTTTCTTAAGCGCGAGCCAGAAGAATGTCCAGACCATAAGTCCTCCGCCAATAATATTACCCAGAGTTACAGGGAGCAGGTTTTTTGCAAAGAAATTTACCCAGTTAAGATCCGCAAGCTGCTGGGTTGTGACCTGTGCCAGCGCAGAAAATTGAGGTGAATTTGCGGCGAAGATACCGGCAGGAATGTAATACATATTTGCAATTGAATGTTCAAAACCTGACATAACGAACAATGAATTAATAAAAAGTATTGCAAGAACTTTTCCCGCAAGATCGCGCGATGATATAGATACCCATATTGCAATACATACTATCCAGTTGCAAAGAATTCCCAGTAAGAACGCGGAATGAAACGGCAATGAGGTTTTATTCGCGGCGATTTGTATTGTTGTAGCGCCCAAAAGACCGTTATTATTTAAATATGCGCCAGAACTGCTTATTAACCATGAAATAAAAATTCCGCCTAATAAATTTCCGATATAAACAAGAAGCCAATTTAAAAGCATTTGTTTTACTGTTACCTTGCGATCGAGCACCGATGTAACTATCATAGTGTTGCCGGTAAGCATCTCGCCGCCTCCCAGAACAACCATCATCAATCCTGCCGCGAAAACAAGTCCTGTAAGAAGACGCGCAAGACCGAATGTTTCAGGGTTTGAAAGCAGATTATGAGAAGCCATTGTGGAGCCAAAAGCCGCAAAACCAAGGAAAACCCCCGCAAAACACGATAAAATGAGCAAGGAGGGTACTTTTCTTTGTGTTTTTATAACACCTAAATCACTTGCAAAATTAATAATTTCAATCGGTGTTCTTGCGTCCATTGTATAATCTCCTAATAACTTTGGCTGTTTCAAAGCTAACCTTGAGTTTTGGAAAAATCCCGGTCGGCTTCAAATAGATATTACTCGTATTATTTCATCAAATTTGCTAATATGCAATAATGAGAAAAGTATACATCGACTATAACGCCACGACCCCTCTTCACCCGGATGTAAAAGCGGCAATGACAGAAGACCTGGAAATCTTCGGGAACGCTTCCAGTATGCACGCTTCAGGAAGGCTTGCCCGCGCGAGAGTAGAGCAGGCGAGGCTTTCTGTCGCAAAATTAATCGGCGCCGGGAATGGAACTGTAATCTTTACATCAGGCGGCTCTGAGGCTAACAATATGGTATTTAACACGATGCGTTCCCTGATAAAAAAATCGGGCGGCAGGGACGAGATTCTTACCACCGCGATTGAGCATCCATGCGTATTAAACTCCGCGTTAAAATTAAAAAACGCCGGTTTTAATGTAAGTATTCTGCCTGTTGACGAGTACGGCAAATTAAAAATTGACGAGCTTAAAAAATGGTTAAACGAAAAAACACTTTTTGTTTCTATAATGGCTGCCAATAACGAAATCGGCACTATACAGGATATAAAAGAAATTGCTTCTCTTGTAAAAAACGCTGGCGCTTTTTTTCATACAGACGCTGTGCAGGCTGTCGGAAAAATTCCTTTGGATGCCCAGGAGCTTGGAGCAGATTATATAACAATTTCCGCCCATAAAATTTACGGTCCCAAAGGAGTGGGCGCGTTATATATAAAAAAAGGTTCGCCCATTTTTCCGTTTATTCACGGCGGGCATCAGGAGGATGGATTAAGGGCGGGGACATACAACAACTGCGGTATTTTGGGTTTTGGAAAAGCGGCAGAACTTGCCGCAGATGAAGTAAAAAACTACAGTAAAAAAATAGCGCCGCTTAGGGATAAACTGCGTCTTGGCTTAACGGAAAAAGTGCCGCATATAAAAATTAACGGGCATCCCAAAGATACACTTCCCAATACATTAAATGTTTCATTCCCGGGAGCGGAAGGGGAGGCTATCCTTCTTTCTTTGGATATACAGGGGATTGAGGCTTCCACAGGTTCCGCCTGCGCCTCGGGGAGCCTTGAGCCTTCACATGTTCTAATGGCGACAGGAGTGGGACCTGAGCTTGCGCACGGTTCGATACGTTTTAGCCTGGGGTGGGGTATTACAGAAGACGATATTGATTATATAATAGAAACGTTGCCGCCTATTATTGCGCGGCTTAGGGCAATGTCAACATTGTCGGATTGTGCTTAAATTGGAGTTATATGGCAGACTGGCTTTATTCAGATACAGTGAAGGATCACTTTACAAATCCCCGCAATGTGCTTATGGAAGACGAATCGAGTTTTCCGTATAACGCTAAAGGGCAGACAGGAAATATTAAATGCGGAGATCAAATGCTGATGCTCCTCAAAATTGATGATGATGTTATAACCGACGTGCGCTGGAAAACCTACGGATGCGCAAGCGCGATAGCTTCTACAAGCATGTTGTCAGAGACCATCATTAACATGAAAATAGAAGACGCTTATAAAATACGTCCCGAAGACCTAGTCGCAAAACTGGGAGGGCTTCCAAGTTTTAAGATACACTGTTCTGTTTTGGGAGACAAAGCTCTTCGCGCCGCTATCGATGATTACCTAAAGAAAACCGGAAGAGAGGGAGCGTTTGTAGAGGAGACTGTTATCATCTGCCATTGTATCGGCATTACCGACAAGGATATAGAAAACGCTTTTACAAACGGCGCCAGAAACTGGCAGCAGCTTCAAGAAGCCACAAAAATAGGAACTGTCTGCGCAGGCTGCAAAGAAAAAGCCGAGGATATTCTCCACGGTCTTGAACATATTTATTCTTAAATTATTCTTAAAATCGACTTAGCTTTTTAAAAATGTGTAAAGGCTTTCGCCCTTACACATTTTTTTTATTATCTGGGTTCCGTTAAATCCGCGGGATTTAATATTAACGCTGTGCCGTCAGGACGCTGTGTCAAAAGGTTTCCCTGTTGAATCAATACAGAGGCGTCATTATGAACCTCAACGCTGGATTTCGCCTGCAAGGCAAGGTTTAAATCAAAGCGGCCTATGTAGTTTCTGCCGTTTTCTACCATGATGGCGTACATATCGTTTCCGGTTGCCCAAATAAGGCTTCCCGCTCTTATATCATTTTCACCCTGTTTAAGCATTTCAAGACTTGTCTGGTTTATTTCGATTAAACGAACAGCTCCCTGTCCTCTGGCTTCACCCGCTATCGCGAATATTCTTCCGCCAAGTAACATAACAGTTCTTGAATGAACCATATCAAGAGGAGAGCGTCTTATTTCTCTTCTGTTTACAGGATTCAAGCGGACTAACCTTCCCATCGGTACAGGCGCCGTTCTTTCGATTGTTACGCCCAGGACACCCCCTGCGGTTTCCTGTACAATCGCTGCCTGCTGATCGCTTGCGATCTCCTGGCGCTGCTGCTGAGCCTGTTCAGTTCTTTGCTCCGCGAAATCTTCAAGTCTTTGAGCTTCGTCACGGCGCTGATCAATCTGCTCTTCGCGTCTTGCCGTTTCCTGTTCCTGCTGCTGGACAGCTTCTTCTCTGCTTGCAAGCTCCTGTTCCTGCTGTCTGGCTTCCTGTTCAGTTATTCTTCCGGCTTCCAGGTCTTCCTGTGTCTGCTGTCTTTGATCCTGTATCTGCTGTCTTTCCTGGGCAGTCTGCGCTCTTTCTTCTGCAACCTGTCTTTCTTCCTGTCTTATCTGCTCACGCTGAGCCTGTGCCTGTCTTTCAGCTTGATCGGCTTCCCTCTCCATTAAATCAACAAGCCCCTGACGCTGCGGAACGCCTTGATCGTCTTCCCTTCTCATTTCCTCGATAACTCTTCTGTCGGAAATTGCGGCAGTATCTATCGAGCTTAATCCGCCGTGTCCCAAAGGAATAACAAGCAGGGTTCTTCCCGGCCATTCATCGTAGCGGATCGAAAGTCCCGCTCTCTCCCTTGTTAAATTTGACATAACAAGGTTTTTATATCTGCCTGTAAAATAATCCCAATTGCCGCGGTATACGGCGTTGTAAACGGTAATAAATTCCGCCAATAAAAGCGCGTCGCTTGCGCTGTAATCATAAGCCGACTGAAGATACCCCTGAATAATTACGCGCAGGTTTCGCACATGGTCAACTCCGGCGTCTACGCCAAGACCTAAAATATCGGCGTCAAGTTTATCGCCGTCAGGCGCGGAAACACAATGTATTATAAAATAGCGGTTTGATGCGCCGATTTGAAAAGTGTATGTCTGTGATCTTCTCTGCTCAATGGTCATTCCCTCGGCTGCGGAGGCGAAACCTCTTTCTCTTTCATTAACCTGGCGTCCAATACCAACGCCGATCTGGCGTATTTCTTCTCTGGTATTTACCCAGGCATGAGGGCCTTCATAGTTAATGAACACAACAGGAGGAAGATCGCTTAGTTCTTCCCGGTTTACCTGAGCGAAAGATATGACTGCGCTTGCAGTTAATAAAATTAAGGTTAATATTATTTTTTTCATGAAAAGCTCCTAACTCCTGATTATATTATATTTTACTGCATAGGGCAATTGATAAGATTATCAAGAAATAAACTTAAAAAAAAATTTAAAATTCTATTGACATTCCCATCCCCCTTGTATTACAATCTGTAATATGATTGCGTTAAAAGCCAATTACAGACCAAATGAGGTTATCACAACCGCCCGTCTCCCCATAGACACAAGGAATAAGCTCCTTATTCTTTCCAGAGCAAAAAAAATGACTATGTCTGAGATCATCATAGAATCTTTGGAAATGTATTACACAAGGGAAGAAAATGAGCTGGATTCCTATACTTTAGGTTTGCCGTATTTCGGTAAATACGGTTCCGGCGCAGGCGATCTGTCAACTACTTACAAACAACGTATAAAAGAGAAGCTCCGTGCACGACAGAATTCTTATTGATTCAGGCCCTTTTATTGCCTTGTTTGATGTTGATGATAATCAACATGTAAAAATTAAAAATTTCTTAAAGGATCATCCATACCGGTTTATAAGTACGCTTGCGGTTTTTACCGAAGTTTCCCATATGCTGGATTTCAGCGCGAAAGCCCAAAGTAATTTTTATGAATGGGCTATGTATCACGGAGTTATAATAAGCGATATAAATCAAAATGATTTACCGCGAATTCTGGAATTGTCCAATAAATATTCCGATCTGCCAATGGATTTCGCAGACGCTACTTTAGTTGTAACCGCGGAAAAAACCGGTATAAAAGAAATCATAAGTCTCGATAAAGACTTCGATATCTATCGCCTCCCCGGCAAAGAAAAAATCCACAATATCTACAAACCGCCAAAGCCCGAATAAAAATTCTTTATTCTTGATTTTTTATCTCATGGAACGAAGCTCAATCCCCGCCTGCCTTCTTGCCATTGCCGGCTGGTTTGATGTAGAAAGCATATTCAAAATTCTAACGCCGGTTTCGCTCAAAGGGGGACCGGAAAAACGGCAGAGCGCTCCTGTAGCGGAAGCAATCGCCATTAAAACCTGTTCATCTCTTATGGTGTTTTGAATCAGCGAAAATAAAAATGTTTGAATGGCGATTCCCTGCGGATCAACGCCGATGTCTCCAATGGCTGTTACCGCTGTCCCTCTTATTACAGGCTCGTTTTCTCTTCTAAAAATATTTATTAGGTGCGCGACAGTTTCCTGTGATCCAATTTTTCCAAGCAGATTTAATGCGGCTATTCTTAATTGCAGCGGATGATCTCCTGCCGACACGTTTAATAAAAATGTAGTCCATAAAGGCTCATTCGCTCCAACCATCCCTGAATTTATCGCCGCGCTTATCTGGTCTATTTTCGCTCTTGTTTCCTCATTGTTAAAAGGAATATTTAACACTTCAAAAAATTGAGGTTCTCCCATTCCGTATGTGCCTTCCGGTATCGGACCAAAAAGAGAACTTCTTTCGGGCAGGATTTTTTCCTCGATTTTATACGCGTAAAGAATCCAGTCTCTGCCGCCTGAATATAAAACGCCGTCGTTTCCAAAAGCCGGAACACTGGCGGCGTTCTGGATATAAGTAAACCATAATCTGTTACCATCACCGGAAAGACTTGTGGCTCCGTTCCTTGATAAAATATAAATGCCTCTTTCATCAAAAATCATTTCTGTTTCCAAATCCGGTCTGCCTCCGGTTCTGGAAAATTCCCTTATATGGCTGTCCGCTGTCCAAAGAATTTTTCTTTCATCAACAGACACAAGCGCCACTCTGCCGTCTTCAAGCGTTACCGCTATGTTATTACCTCTGCTTACGGCGCCAAGAGGACGCGAGGGAAGGCGGGGAAGCATGGAGATGTTAACATCAGTTTGCGCCGGAATATACCAGTCCTCGGCAGAACCTAAAACTTCGATCGTTCCGTCCGTGTAAAGAACAACAACTCTCTCCCGGTTAATGGAAAGTAAAACAGCCGGTGTATTGGAAAGCATCCATACATGAGCGTTTCCAAAAGGATCGACTCTGTAAACTTCATTATTTTCAAGCGCGAGAAGTACGCCTCCGCTCCGATCAAGTTTTGGAGCGGTTAAAAAAGGCGCTTCAAATGATCGTGTCCATAAAAGAGTGCCTGACGCGGTATAGCAGTACATTCTTCCATTGGTTGGAGCGAAAAGCCTTCCGTCCCATCCTGTAATTACTCTCGCGCTTAATGGATTTGCCATATTCCGCCGCCACAGTTCCCTTCCTGCGCGATTGACGGCTATCAAAGTTCCGTTTGTTCTTGAAAAATAAGATGTTCCTTCCCGTGACCTTGTAACATAGGGACTTATTCTCCCTCTTGCTGAATAGTTCCACATCGGAGTTCCGGCTGTTGAATACGCTCTTATATTTCCGCCGTCAAGAGCGACAACAGCTGATTGCGCCTGAACAGACGGCAAAGAAAGAACAGCGCCACCAAGCGCCTGGCGCCAGAATGGATCGTTTGTAATAAAACCCTGTTCTCTTCCGCCGCTTTGCGAATAAAGAGGAAAGGTAAAAATAATAAATGTAAATATTTTAAGTAAAAAACGCATCTTTTTTATTGTAACATATTTTCCTTTCGCTTACTGCATGTTTGTGATGGTTAGTATGTTCATGGTAAAAAATCTTTTTTATGCTAAAATATATCCATGCCTCAAGGGGAAGTCTATAAATTAAAACTTGAAAATATCGCGCCAGGCGGAGACGCTTTGGGAAGGATTGAGGGGAAGCCTGTCTTTGTTCAGGGAGGCGCTCCTCTTGAGTCCATTCTTTGCCGCATTACAGAAGATCGTGAAACATGGGCGCGTGCGCAAATCCTCGAAATAATTGAGGCCTCACCTGTCAGGGTAAAAGAGGCTTGCGCTTTTTATGGAAAATGCGGCGGCTGTAACCTTATGCATATTGATTATAACGCTCAGCTTGAAGCAAAATCTTCCATATTAAAAGATTTATTTGAAAGAATAAGCGGATTTACTCCGCCTGAAATACAGGTAATTCCATCGGTGCAGTTTGAATACCGTAACAGGACGCAGTTTCATTGCCTTCGTCAGAAGGCAAAAGGAAACAATTACGGTTTTGGTTTTAAGGGACGATCAAGCGATGAAATAATCGAAATTACTGATTGCCCAGTCGCCGTTCCAATGATCAGGGAGATTATAAAAAATTCCTCTCGCAAGGATGTAAAAGACACGGATAAAAATAGCGGAATTGTTCTGCCGGTAGAAAAAGACAGGTTTACTGTATTCGCAAAAGACGACGTATTAATAAACGAAGGAGGGCAGAAGAGGGGTAAAATTAATTTACTTAATAAAGAAATTACAGTTGACGCGGGCGTTTTTTTTCAAAGTAACTGCTTTATGCTGGAAAAATTAATTTTAGGCTTACAAGACGCCGCAAAAAACGCGAATCACAGCCTCGCGATGGCTGACCTCTACTCTGGAGTTGGTACATTCGCGCTTTTTCTTGGCAGCGAATTTTCTAAAGTGATCCTTGCGGAAGAAAACAAAAGCGCCGTTTCTCTTGCGCGTGAAAATCTAAAAGGGGTAAACGGAGAATATTACGCGTTACGTGACAGCGAATGGCAGCGTGTGTTCGAGTCTCCGTCAGGGAAAAAACAATCTTTTGGTTTTATCGTAGCAGACCCTCCGAGAACGGGACTTAATTCCAAACTGGCAGGAATTCTGGCTAAAGATGGGCCGCCAATTTTTGCCTATGTATCCTGCGACGCTGCCTCTCTTTCACGGGACTCAAAAATCCTTGTAAAGGGGGGCTACACGTTAAAAGAGCTAAAACTCTATGATTTTTATCCCCAGACAGCCCATATAGAGAGCCTTGCCGTGTTTGAAAGGTAGGTTTCTTCCCTTTATACATGTAATAATCCTGCCGCCGTTGTAATTATCCATTAAAAGGTGCTAAAATACCCTTATGGTTCAAAATGAATCCTATTTTGAGAGCCACGACGGCACAAAATTATATTTGTATCGATGGCTGCCTATGGGAAACCCAAAAGCCGTGCTTCATATTGTACATGGTATGGCGGAACACGCCCTGCGTTACAAACGGCTCGCGGAAAAACTTGTTGAATCCGGAATTGAAGTATGGGCAGCCGATCAGCGGGGGCATGGAAAAACCGCCGATCCCGAAGTTAACAGCCTGGAAAAAGGCGGGCTTTTGGGACACTGCGCTGACGGGAGCAGTTTTACAAAAGTTACTGCAGACCTTCATAATATAAACGCGGATATTAAAAAAACAAGGGGTGATGTTCCTCTTTTTATTCTTGGACATTCATGGGGTTCTTTTATCGTTCAAAATTATATGGTTTATTCTGATGACATAAAAATTGACGGCTGTATTTTATCCGGCACAAGGGGACCTGGCAGCATAGCTGTTTTACCGGGCATTCCTTTGATGTCGCTTTTATCGGCGTTAAGAGGTCAGCGAAAAACTTCTGTTTTCGCGAAAGCAATGGCGGACGGTCCTTACAATAAACCTTTTAAGCCGAACCGCACCCCCTTTGACTGGCTTAGCCGTGACGAAGATGAAGTTGATAAATATGTAGCAGATCCTCTTTGCGGTTCAATCTGCTCTTTGGGGTTTTATAGAGAACTCGCTAAATTATTGTATAATATTCACCGGCATGAGGCGATGGCAAGGATAAACCGCTCCTTACCGGTGTATGTTTGTTCGGGAAGCGCAGACCCTGTAGGCGATATGGGAAAAAGCCCAACCGCTCTTGTAAACGCGTACCGTAATTTGGGAATTACAGATCTTGAGTTTGTGCTTTATCCGGGCGCCAGGCATGAATTATTAAACGAAACCAATCGTGAGGAAGTAATGGACAATCTTCTTTCATGGATTAACAAACGCTGTCAATGAGATACAGATATTCAAAAGGGCCTTTAGGTAAGCCTGTAAAAAAAGCGGTTATATACACGCGTGATGAACATGGTATAAATTTTGACGATATCGACAGCGAAGCTATAAGCATTATACGAAAATTAAAAGGCGCGGGTTACGATTCGTATATCGTAGGCGGCGCTGTAAGGGATCTTATACTCGGAAAAAAACCGAAAGATTTTGATATAGCGAGCCTTGCAAGCCCTACACGCATAAAAAAAATATTCAGAAACTCAAGAATAATAGGAAGACGTTTTCGCCTTGTTCATGTTTATTTTGGACAGAGGATATTCGAAGTTTCCACTTTTAGATCATTAAAGGACGGACATACAAGCAACACATTCGGCACAATAGAAGAAGACGTGCTTCGCCGTGATTTTACATTAAATGCTCTCTTTTATGATCCTGAACAGCAGATAGTAGTTGATTATGTCGGCGGCATGAACGATATAAAAAAGAAACAGATAAAACCGATTATAAATCTTTCTGAAATATTTACAGACGATCCTGTAAGAATGATCAGAGCCGCCAAATACGCCGCCATGACAGGTTTTACAATTCCTTTGAATGTCAAAATGAAAATATCGAGCCAGTCAAATCTGCTTTTGTCCATTTCACCGTCACGGCTTACAGAGGAGATATTCAAAATAATAAATTCCGATAAAGCCGCCGTTATTGTCGATTTTCTTGACAAGATGGGACTGTATTTTTATTTGCAGCCAAAAGCGACTGAATTAATGCGCAAGGATTCAGGTTTTAAGAAGCGTTATCTGCAAAGCATGGCGGAACTTAAAGGAGCGGAAAATATAAGGGGAAAGCCGTTAAGCGCTCTTTTTTATGATTATCTTGAAACTGCCTGCGACTGGAAACCGGGACCAATCGAGAATTTCAAGGAAATTTGCAAAACTGCCCGCACGTTTGTTCTTCCGATGAATCCTCCCCGTTTTGAGTTTGATTATGCTGTTAAAAAATTTCTTTCCGCCAAAGGCATAACGATTAAACGTTCCATTTATAAACCTGTTCACGCGGAGGGGGGAGAGACAGCCAGTGCCTCAAGGCATCGCCGCAGGAGAAAACCAAAACCACATACAGCGCCGGAAAACTAATAATTAAATATGTTAAAAAATAAAATAATCATTTTAATTTTTGCCGTGTTTGTGTTATTTTCCTGCGCTGTCCCAGTGACGGAGTTAAGAATAAGCAAAACGCATTTTTCCATGATAACAGGAAGGGAAGAGCGGCTGACTGTTATTGCAGTTCCTCTTGATGCCGCAAACAGGGAAGTAACATGGAGTTCAAGCGATACATCTGTCGCCGTTGTTTCACAGGACGGCGTTGTTACATCTGTTTCCGCAGGCAACGCTGTAATCACGGCAAGATCCAAAAATAACATAACCGCGCAATGCAATGTGCGTGTTTTTAATCCGTTTACCAGAATAGATCAGATTAGAGCATACCTAAATTCAAGTGATACGCAGGGTCTTTCCGCTGATAATCCTTATTACCTGCCTGTAGCTCTGGAAGACGGGCTTGGAAATATGACAGACCCTAAAAGCGGCTGGCAGCAATTGCTCGGCGTTTGCAATAAATTCGTTGAGCTCGATCTTTCAGCCTGTTCAATGACAGGTAATATTTTTAACCCTGTTTTTAATCTTACCACCGGGAAAAGAAGAATTGTTTCACTTGTTTTACCTGACGCCGCGATTATAATTCCTGATGGAGATATTTTTGATCATTCGACTGTTTTTAGACATTTTGATAACTTAAAATCTGTAAGCGCGAAAAGATTAATAAGGATTGGTAATTACGCTTTTATGAACAGGCGTGAATTAATCGATATTGATTTCCCTTCCGTAACATCAATAGGAGAGTGGGCTTTTCTTAACTGTAAAGGGCTTGAAAAAATAAGTTTTCCAAACGCGGTTACAATCGGAAATAATGTAAAGTTTAAAAACGATTACTATAATTCGGGAGATTATTATTACAGCTTTGAATATTATTATGACGACGCCTTTTTCTTTTATGAGGATGACAGCATAGAAATAAGGCGTGAGGGTCTTGGCGTTTTCAGGGGCTGCGATAATTTATTCTCTGTTGAATTTCCCAAAGCCGTACATATCGGCATAAGCGCCTTTAGAGGCTGTAAAAATCTAAAGGAAGCAAATTTTCCGTCCGCCGTTACAATTGGCGAAAACGCTTTTTCTGAATGTATTACTCTTTCCCGCGCCGATTTTCCAAATGTTGTAAATGTTGAAGATCGTGCTTTTATTAATTGCCGCCGCCTTGAAGAATTATATTTTCCTTTAGCGGAATATTTAGGCGCAGTGGCGTTTTCACGATGCAGAAATATTAAAGAAATTAATTTTCCAAATGTAAAAAATATCGGGCAAAGCTCTTTCTTTGGATGCGAAAATCTTGTTGATGTACGTATACCTCTCCTGCTCGAAGCCGGAGAACTTGCTTTTTCTTTCTGTACAAACCTGCAAGAGGTGTCTTTTCCTTTTCTTTTAACAATCGGAAAAAGCTCATTTAGCAGCGCAAAAAGCCTTGCAGATATAAATTTACCCATGCTGGAAACAATAGGAAGCAGCGCTTTTTATAAATGTGAATCTCTCGTGAGTGTTAGCTTTCCGGCAGCAGAAAGCATGGGTCTTGAGGCTTTTTGGGGTTGCACATCTCTTGTTTCTATTTCTGCTCCAAATTTAAAAACAATTGGCGAAAGAGCGTTTAGTGGCTGTATTTCTCTTGAACAAATGGATTTCCCGCAAGCAGACACTATAGGCATTGAGGCATTTTCCGGTTGTACCGGCATAAAAGATATAAATTTTCCAAATGTAAAACGCGTATCAAGGGAGGCTTTTTTATCTTGTATAAATCTTGTTTCTGTTTATTTACCTTCGGCTGAGTTTATTGGTAATGGAAATTTCAGAGGCTGTACAAGTCTTGCAACAGTAAATCTGCCTGCTGTAAATCTTATTGAATCTCGCGCGTTTGAAAATACAGGAACCCATGATTTTACATTAATTTTGGGAGAGACTGCTCCTTCTTTGGGAACTAAATTATTCGGCGATGAAATAAAAAGAACAATACATGTGTTTGTACCAAATGGAGCAAACCTTATGAGATATTTTCCTTTTACAGGAGAGGTCTATACTATTTCGGGAGCACAAACCTCGCCAGTCTTTTCAAACGGGATAAGAGGCGGCGGCTGGAGGAGTGATAGCCGCGGGACAGTAACTATACTGAACGTTTCTAATATAAACAGAAATATTACAGTAATAATTTCCTGGTTACAGGAATCGCAGTGACTTTTTACTCTGCGGCTTTATCAATAATTATATTAACTTCTTCTATTAATATGCCTGTATAGCGTTCAATATTGTCTATTATAAATTGCTGTAAATGGTGTATTTCGCCAAGCTCAACATTATATGGAACGTCGATTGTAATAACAAGGCGGTATCCCATATCGGCATCCTTTACAAGTATTTTTTTAATTTTTATATCCTTGTTGTATTCGTTAACGCAGTTTGTGACTAAAAGAATTAAAGCTTTTTCTGATATTACAACTCTTCCATGCTTTGAATATTCAGGACGCACAACAGATTTTTCGTGTATTGTCGGAACGGGACCTATAACAGTAGGAACAACAGCAGAATCCGAAGGATTGGCGTTCCCGTTTTTTAATTTCCCCGGAGCCATGCGCTTCTTAAAAATTTTAATCGCGTCATAAAAAATATTTGGATAACTTCTTTTTATCTCGATGCTTGGAACAGGGATTACATGCTTGCCTTCTATTCGCCTTGTTCTTATCGCCTTGTCAATTTCTTCCTGCGAGGCGATATCTTCTATTTTAATAATTCTTGAAGGAGGAGGAAGCTGAAGGCGGGAAGCAATCTTCTTTACCATTTTTTCGGATGTTCCCAAAAGAAGAATACGTTTATATTTTTCGTTTTGCAGGCGGCGTGCGACTTCATCTCTGTGGGATTTTTCATCGAAGAGAGCGACTTTTACAGCCGCCATAAATGAATTTTCTATTTTTGCCGAACGGCCGGCAAGAATGCGGTTGTCTTTAATTAAAAGACCATCGTCAATTAAAAAATCTACTCTGTATTTTTGAGCGACAATCTTGGCGTGGAAACTTTTGCCAGTGCCGCTTTCCCCGACTAAAGCGAGTATTTTTTTTCGCTTAAAAGCAAAAAGGAAGTCATCAACTAACATCGTTTAAGAAGAGTAGTTAATTGGTGACATCGCTTTAATCGGGAACGCCCTGTGTTAATTGTATGTGCGAAGCTCCGCGAGAAGCTGCCTTGCTCTCTCTCTTACAGGAGTAACATAATGACCTTCTGATATTAATACCAAAGTTCTTATCGCTTCAGGCGAGTTAAGACCGTTATTCGCTCTCGCGATTTTTTCAAAAGCGTCGATTGTAGCGACCGCCATGATATTATCGGGATTTGTATAGTTAAAGCGCTGCATGATCCATGCGATATGCGCGACAGTTTCGTTGTTTTCGTTTGAGCCGATATCGCCAAGCGCTTTAATCGCTTCCTGAAGAACAGCAGGCTCGTTTTCGAACTGTGTTATTTCCAGTAATGATCTTCTGGCTTCTTCTGTGCCAATCTGTCCCAGATATCTTGCCGCGCGGCGTCTTACATCAGGAAAATTGTTGGCAAGTCTGCCGTCTTCCCTTGCCAGTGTTCTCCTTCCTTCTCTGGAAAGAAACTCTAAAGTCTGGCGGATTTCGTCATTTGTGCTTCCGCGTTCAATGGCGTCTCTTATATAATCCAGGGAAAGCTGTTTCTGCTCTCTTGTATGAGACCTGGCGGTTTCCCTGATGATCATGAGCTCTATTGATTCATGAAGATAGGATTCTTCTACAGTCATCTCCCTTCTTGCGCTGGTGTTCTGAGCCGTAACGGTTGATGTTATAAAAACCACCGCCGCTACAAGAATGGAAAAACGTTTGAATGAAAACATAAATATTCTCCTTACCTTAATTAATTATTGTCCACGTATTACCGATTTTTTCAAGATCATAGAGCCGCAGGCGTACCTCTTCGCCCGCTCTGTTCCTTGTAACTGTAAATGCTTTAACCCTGTTCATAGTGATAAATTCTATATCGTCAACATGAAGATCCGCCCTTGAAGGCACAACCACATATTGAAAATAGTCTTCGGCTGTTCTAAGCACAATTCTTCTCGTTCTCATTGCAGGCTGCGCTGATATATCTCTTAAATTTTCGGGTGAAGAGATTTCCTCAAAATATTCATCTGAAAGCGCCGCTCTCCATGCGTTAAAATTTCTACTTCTTATTATTTGGTTTAAACCTTCGATAAATCTTTGTACTTCTTCCCTTGTGGTATTAAAATGCTGCTGTGATATTCTGCTTGGATCAAAAACTTCAGCGCCTGGCGTGCCGCTGTTTTGCACCGGGGCGGGCGTTGATTTACATGACAGAAGCAAAAGAACAAGAGTAATGCCTAAAATCAGGTTTTTTTTCGCCATAAACAAACAATACCTTATTTTTTTAATTTTGTCAATATTTTCCATATATATTGATTATCGTACAGTTTTTCTATATGCTTAAGTCATGTTAAAAGCGGCTTTTCCGGGTTCTTTTGACCCCCCGACATCGGGACATATCAATATAATTAACCGCGCAGCCTCGATTTTTGGGGAACTTGTAGTGGTTGTAGCCGAAAATAAGCGAAAAAAATACCTTTTTTCGGCTGAAGAGCGCGCTTCCATGATAAAAGAGCTTGTAAAAGACCAAAAAAATGTAACTGTAACCATCTGCGACTGCCTGATTGTTGATTATCTAAAAAAAGAGGACATTAAGCTGCTTGTCCGCGGTGTTCGCGGGCTTGAGGACTTTTCCTATGAATTTGAGGTTTCCATGATGAACAGGACTTTAGATCCCAATATCGAGACAATTTTTATGACCACAGATCCTGAGTATTTTGTCATTCGCTCATCGTCAATTAAAGAATTGGCTTCTTTTAACGGAAATCTGCATGGAATGGTTCCTGAGCTGGTTGCCAAAGCTCTAAAAGACAAGTATGATATAAAATAGAAATTGGGAGTCAGTTCTGTTGCTCTTTATTGTTTTATCGCAGTGACTGTGTATTAGTTTGACAGATTTCCAGAATATGTCTTGACAATGTTTTTGTTTTTTGTTAAGATCACCAAATAATTAGAGAGGTTAAATTATGGCAGTACCCAGAGGTAAAACTTCAAAGGCCAGGACGAGCCGCAGGCAGTCCATCAATATGAGACTTACAGCGCCCACAATGATAGATTGCGGCACATGCGGCAACAAAGTTCTTTTGCACCGTGTTTGTCCAAAGTGCGGGTATTATCGGGGTAAACAGGTAATTGTACCTGATTCTAAAGTTTGATTAAGGGGAGTAAAATGGACGAATTATTTGAGAAAATGAAAAAGCTCATCGCGGAGAAACTTGAAGTCGATGAGGGCAAGATCACAATGGAAGCGTCGTTCCGTCAGGACCTTGGCGCTGACAGCCTTGATACATACGAATTGGTTTACGCTATCGAAGAAGAGCTGGGAATCAATATCCCTGATGAAAAAGCCAATGAATTTGAAACTGTAAAGGACGCTTACGAATTTATTAAATCACAGCAAAAGTAAAAATATCCTCAGCGCAGAGAGAAAGAATCAACTGGCGGCTTTTCAAAAGGCCGCCGGTTTTAAATTTAAGAACATCGATCTTTTGAATCTTTCTTTTATGCACCGTTCAATTTCCAATGAGACATCACAAAATCCAACCGGCTTAAAATCAAATAACGAACGCCTTGAATTTTTGGGCGATTCCATTCTCGGCGCTGTCTGCGCGACTCTTTTATATCAATCATATATGGATAAAGCCGAAGGCGAACTTGCCAAAATCAAGGCTGTTGTGGTTTCTGAGGATATACTTTCGGAAATCGCGATCGGATTAAAAATTGACGATATGCTGCTCCTTGGCAAGGGTGAGGAAAAAACAAGCGGCAGGACAAAAAAAGCGATTTTAGCCGACGCAATGGAAGCGCTTATCGGCGCTCTGTATCTTGACTGCGGTTACAAGACAGCTTTTGATTTTGTCTGCCGCTGCATTAAAAACGAAATACATAAAGTAACAGGTGATGATTACCATAAGGATTATAAATCGGTATTGCAGGAATATTGCCAGCGTCAGTATCGCTGTTATCCTGAATACATTATGGTAAAACGCACAGGCCCTGAACATGACAGAACTTTTTGGATGGAAGTGCGGATTGGAGAAGCGCTTTACGGCTCAGGTTCAGGGCGGAATAAAAAAAGCGCGGAGCAGGAAGCGGCGAGAGCGGCGTGGGAAAAAATAAATAATGAAGAGTCAAACCATAAGTTTGAAGAAATAAAGAATTAGGAATTAGGAATTAAGGAGTTTTTATGAAAAGATTTTTTATAGGTTTTGTTTTTATTTTACTTTTTTCCGGCTGTGTCACTACCGAAGGCGGCGGGGATAAAACAGAAAAGATTGATAATTCGCCTATTAGTATAAATTTACCGCAGGGGACTAACGAGCTTCATGTTTATATCGCTTTCGGGCAGTCAAATATGCAGGGACCGGGTACGATTCGAGCTCAGGACAGGGAAAACGTAAGCAGCCGTTTTATTACATTAAATGTTGTCGGCGGAAGATACGCAGGAGAAAACCGCTCAAAGGGAGAGTGGTATAAAGCGGTTCCGCCTTTAATAATACCTGACGCAAATCTTGTAAATTATCTCGGGTTAAATATCGGTCTTTCTCCCGCAGATCATTTTGGCCGCACCCTTGTTGAGAAAACGCCAGAAAATATTGCGATAGGAATAATCGCCGTAGCGAGCGGCGATTTGGCTCTCGCCGCGTTTCATAAAACGGAAGCCAATAATTATTACAGAAGCAGGGATACATTGCCGGGAAGACCGAGCCAGACTGAAATGCAGGGTATGAGCAGGTACAGAGGTTCCGGTTACGCGAATATGTACGACGCGATCATTCAAAACGCGCGTCTTTCCCAGAGAGCCGGCGGAATTATTAAAGGCATTATTGTCCATCAGGGTGAAAGCGGGCAGGGTTTAAGAAATTACGATTGGGATGAGCTTTTAAAAGAAATTTATGACGATATGCTAAAAGACCTTGGGCTTTCACCCAATTCAATACCAATTCTTTTGGGGCAAACATGGAACGGCGGTTCCGGCAACACAGGCGGCGCTTTAACCGGCGATTCCAGGATACAATCAGTTTTACCTAACGCATGGATAATAAGCTCAGTTGGAGCCGGCGGCAGAACAGGCCAGGGACAGCCCGATAACATTCATTTTGGATCGGCAGGACTTGAACTTCTAGGCAGACGCTACGGCGAAAAAATGGCGGAGTTGGTTTACAGGTAGGAGGGTGTAACAGGAAAGATTCCACAGAGGAAGGCACAAAGGCACAGATAAGAAAGGGTTTTAATTTACTTTATTACTTTTTTATCTTCGCTTTTAATTCTTCTTTCTACTTTTTTTACATCTTCTGCCGACGGCAGTTCTTCTGGAACAATACCTCTTTTTAACAGTGTTTGCCTTATAGCGCGATTGTTGGCGATATGCTCATTTTCTATAGGGGTAACACCATTTAATTCTTTCATTTGAACATTAACAGAAGTCATTTCCGCTGCAAGATCTTTTGCTTTTATACTTATAGTTGGAAGAAAATCTGCAAGAGGTCTATTTTCTGGTATGCTCATTTTTTTCTTTAAAGCATTTGTATTTAATTTAAATAGTGCCTGATCGCCTTTTGATCGGATAACAGCAAAATCTTTCTCATTTATTCCGCGTTCATAAAGAATACCTGATAGTTTTTTTTCGGTTTCAGCCAATTTTTTTCTTGCTTTTATCCTCTCGTAATCTAAAATTCGCTGTTCTATAATTTCTACGCGTCGTGTCTGAACTGCAAAATAATTTTGAGCAAAAGCAATATGATCTTTTTTTGCATCTCCGTTTTGAGCAATTAGATAACATGCATACCGCGTTAAGATTATATCATCAACTTCTCTTTGCGCGTTTTTTCCTATTTCTATCATCTTGCTGATATCAGCAAAATGATCCTTAATTTTACCGCCAGCGTTTTTACATGATTCTTTTGCTTTTTCAATAATATTAATAAAATTTCTCCATTGAGAATAATCAAGTAATACTTGCAAATCACGTGCGCTCCAACATTCAAGGTTTTCATATTCCAGAGAAAAAGCTTCAAATTGCTTAAACAATTTTAGGATTTCTTTTGATTTCATTTATTGCCTCCGTATATTAATTAAATTATATCAAAATAACTATATGTTTGTAAAGTAAAATATTTAAAAATCCAATTTTCTAATTTCACTCTTTATATATTCTTTGTGATTCTGCACCTTTGAGTGAACTTCTAGGCAGACGCTACGGCGAAAAAATGGCAGAGCTGGTTTACAGGTAGGAAGGTGTAACATCTTCTGAATAATTAAACTCTTGTTTCATACAATCTCGCCGCAATCTCAAGAAGCTTTTCTTTTGTGTTCTGCGCAGGATCGTCAAGGACTGTTTCCAAAAGCTCTTTTAGGATTACGCCGATCATTTTGCCGCCGGGGATGCCTTTCGCCATTAGGTCGTTTCCGCTAACAGCGAGATTTTTTATCGTAAAGGCATTTCCCATTTCCAGAACTTTGTTAACTCTTTCTACAAGCTGTTCAATTGAGCGATAGTCGGGATTCTTTCCTGAAAAGCCGTAAATATCGGCGCGGCGCAGTTTATAGATATCTTCAAGATTTTCTACTTCGATACGGGCGATGAATCTTCGCACAGCTGAATCCGACCATTCGTCAGTGTATAAAAACATGTGCTGTTTAATTAAATGACAAACCTTGTCAATAACGGCGTTTGGGTATTTTAACCTCGTTAATAAAGTTTTTGCCATGTTAGCTGACACTTCTTCATGACGGTAAAATGTGTAAACGCCGCTTTGCGTATCCAATGCTCGTACATCAGGTTTTCCAATGTCATGAAAAAGGGATGAAAGACGAAGTTCATGAGAAAAATTATGAGA
>JGI24695J34938_10000601_pt1 | contig 34636 bp, 26 predicted proteins | sample TergutCo191P3_FD_34938 | JGI IMG/M metagenome (IMG submission 34938)
AGAGAGAGAGAGAGAGAGAGAGAGAGAGAATTTGAATTCACATGCTGTTTTGTCGTAGTATTTTTTATGCCTGATATGGTGGCTTTTTCTGTCATTACTATAATAATAACCAGTTTGTTAAAAAGTTACAAGGGTTTTAAATGAAAAAACGAGTCCACCGAGATAAATTATCGGACAGCAACTCCGTGTTCTCTGTGTCCTCCGTGGTAAAATTCTTCTCTTCATCTTCCTTGGCGTTCTTGGCGTCTTGGCGAGAGGCTCCCCTCTTGATTTTCACGGAGAAGAATCTATTGTTCGATATTTTTTCTTTATTACCAGTCAATTTTATTATAGCAGACTGGGAGTGGGCGTGGCTACTTTTCATTATAATTTCACACATGAGCTAAATAATTACTTAAAAGGGCATGAGGGAAAAGTTCTGTGTGCGTCTATGGTCTGCGTGAATAATGTCAGCTAGCGGCTGTGTGGAAAAATGCCAGAGCCATTCTAGCACACAGGGCTTTTTTCACATGCCCTTATATATAATTTTCTAGTATATGGTGTTAATTATTATGTTATGCTTGCATGCAGCCTGCTTGATTGATTATTGTTATTATTAAGTAAAATTGATAAAATAAGCCCATGACTGCTGATGAACTTCGAAAAAAATATATCGATTTCTTTGTGTCTAAGGGACACACGCAGATACAGGGTAAATCCCTTATACCGGAAAATGACCCTACTGCGCTTTTTACAATGGCGGGGATGCACCCCTTAGTACCGAATTTTTTAGGACAGGAACACCCTGCCGGAAAGAGGCTTGTCGATTTTCAAAAATGTATCCGCACAAGCGATATCGACAGTGTGGGGGATGCAAGCCATCTTACCTTTTTTGAAATGCTCGGAAACTGGTCTTTGGGAGATTATTTTAAAGAAGAAACTATTAAAATGAGCTTTGAATTTTTAACTTCGCCAAACTGGCTAAACATACCATTGGAAAAATTGGGAGTTACGGTATTTGAAGGCGAGGGCAACATACCCAAAGACGACGAGTCAGCTTCTATATGGAAAAGTTTAGGCGTTACGCGAATTAGCTTTCTTCCCAGAGAAGACAATTGGTGGGGACCTGCCGGCACCACGGGTCCTTGCGGCCCTGATACTGAAATGTTTTATTATATGGGAGATAACCCTTGCAGCGCAGATTGTAAGCCGGGATGCTCCTGTAATAAATGGCTAGAAATCTGGAACGACGTTTTTATGCAGTATAATAAAAACGCATCGGGGGAATACGATCCGCTTTCAAGAAAATGCGTTGATACGGGAATGGGCATCGAAAGAACGGTTACTGTTTTAAACGGAAAATCGTCGGTTTATGATACGGAAATTTTTAAAGATATTATTGGCGCAATAGAAAAAGCGTCGGGCGTAAGTTATCAAAGCGGCGCGGCGGTTGAAACAGATAAATCGATACGAATTATCGCGGATCATGTGCGCTCCTCCACTTTTATTCTAGGCGACCCAAAAGCTGTAAGCCCTTCCAATGTGGGAGCGGGTTATGTGCTAAGAAGATTGATCCGCCGCGCCGTGCGTCATGGGCGAAAACTTTCTGTAAACGAAATGAGACTTTCTCCAATCGCCGAAGTTGTTATCAATCAATTTAAAGAGGCGTATCCTGAGCTAAAAGAAAATTCAAGTTTTATATTGAAGGAACTTGATAAAGAAGAAGACAAGTTCATGGAGACGCTTCAAAAAGGCGAGCATGAATTTGAAAAACTTCTTCCCAATCTTTTAAAAGACCCAAGAAAAATAATGTCGGGCAGGCTCGCCTTTAAACTGTATGACACATACGGCTTCCCTATCGAACTTACAGAGGAACTTGCCGCAGAATCAGGAATGACCGTAAACAGGGAAGAGTTTGAAGACGCGTTTAAAAAGCATCAGGAACTGTCAAGGTCGCAAAGCGGGCAGGCATTTAAAGGCGGGCTTGGCGATCAGGGCGAAGAAGCGGTTAAATATCACACCGCCACTCACCTTTTGCATAAAGCTTTAAAAATCGTATTGGGGGATCACGTCGCCCAAAAGGGAAGCAATATTACGGCGGAAAGGCTTCGCTTCGATTTTGCAAATGACGCGCCCATGACCAGCGCCCAGATTAAGGCAGTAGAAGATATCGTAAACGATCAAATTAAGAAGAATTTGCCTGTCTCGATGGAAACAATGGGGCTGGATGAAGCAAAAGCTTCAGGCGCAATCGCTCTTTTTGGCGAAAAATACGAAGCGCAGGTTAAAGTTTATACGATTGGCGCTTCTCCATCGGATTTTTTTACAAAAGAAGTCTGCGGAGGGCCTCATGTCGAGCATACGGGGGTTTTAGGCTCTTTTAAAATTCAAAAAGAGCAATCTTCCTCTGCGGGAGTACGCCGAATCAGGGCCATTTTGGAACAATAAATAGGAGGTTAGAAATAAGGAATAGCGATTTTCCCATTATTTCTTATTTCGTATTTCTTATTTTACAATAAGTAACCACATACTAGTCTTTATTGTTTAAATTGTGTTATATTAGTAATGGAAGGATATATGAAAAGAACACTATCGATACTATTTAGCATTTTTATAGCAGTTCCTCTTTTTTCTCAGGCCGGGTTACAGCCTGCTGCTACTGTCAATTTAATCAGAACTGAGGCTATTACCGTGGGTCAGCTTCGTACCGAAGTTGAGAGAATGCAGAGAAGTACAAATCGTACTCTGACACAAGCTGAGCGTCTTCAGGTTCTGGATGTAATGATTAATGAACGTCTTGTTATTCAGGCTTCGGAACGCGACAGGGTAACTATAACAGACAACGAAGTTAATCAGCAGATGCAGCAGTTTCGCACAAGTATGGCACAGCAGCTTGGCCGCCAGCCTACAGATGCCGAATTTGCGCAGGCGGTAACAGCAGAAAGCGGTCTTGATGTTCCGGCATTCAGGGATCAGCTAAGAAGACAAATGCTTGTTCAAAAATATCTTATCCATAGAAAAGGCGATTTAATAAACTCGGTAAGGGCTCCTACAGACGCTGAAATTACCGCCGAATATACGCTTAGAAGAAGCGAACTTGTCCGCCCGGATACTATTCGTTTTACGATGATTTTAGTTCCTTACGGCGCAGATGCCGCAGCAAGGCAGAGAGCCAGAACTTTGGCAGATTCGCTTGTCCGCGAGATAAATAACGATCCGTCAAGATTTGATGAAGTAGCATCGCGCAGTGTTGCACCTAACTCAGGTTTTCAGGCAGGAGATGCCGGTTACATTCCAAGAAACCCGGAAGCTCGTCAGGTTTTAGGTCAGGAATTTCTTGATGCCGCTTTTGCGTTGAGACAAGGACAGGTATCACGTCTTATAGAAGGCGTTCAGGGTTTTCAGATTATCAAAGTAACAGAAAATTACGCTTCCAGGCAGTTGGAAATGACAGATATTCTGCAGCTTGGAACTAGAATTACAGTAAGAGACTACATAGGACAGATGCTGTTAACTCAAAGACAGCAGGCAATTTTATCTCAGGCAAGCCAGGAACTTGTTACAGAACTTAGAACAGGAAGAAGCTTTCAGGTGTTTGAGAATAATATTAACTGGTAATTGATAAATGGCATCAAGGCGAAAAGGCCGAATCCTTGCTTTTCAGGCTCTTTACTTTTGGGAATCTAACCGCGTCCCTATTGAAGAGCTTTCGCGTTTTGACTGGCTTGAAGAAGAAAAATTAAAAAAACTTGATGAATCCATGGCGGCTTTTTCGCGTATTATAATTGCAGGCACAATCGAAAACATTAACGATATCGATAAAACAATTAAAGAGCATCTTGTTAATTGGGATATTTCGCGGTTAAACAAGGTTGATTTGGCAATTATTAGGATTTCTGCTTTTTCTTTGATGTATCAAAATGATTTTCCTCCTTCTATAATTATTGACGAAGCAATAGGAATCTGCATGGAATACGGCGTGGATGATTCGTTTAAATTCATAAACGGCGTCCTTGACAATATACGAAAAACTCAAGAAAGAAAAGGCGCAGCATGAAACAATTGCGCATAACGCTTCTTGCCGGTTTAATTTTACTTGTTCTTGCAGGAAGCGTTTTAACTGTTTTTTTTATTATTGATCGCAGAGGAACAGACGCATTAACAAGGCAGCAGGATAGTTTTAACAGGCTCCTTCGCGAGTTTGACGCCGATTTTTCAGATTTTTATTTAACGGACAGGGAAATTGACAGATTAAGCGCGCAGCTTGATAAAATGGAAAACAGGGCAATCGGCGTTGAATCATGGCTTTCCATTATAAAAAGAAGGAGGGCTGTCGCTTCTTTAAGCCCTTCTTTAATTACACGCTATCACGCTTCGATAGAAAAAGCGCTTGTATCTTATCCATTATCGCAGCCCATTATTTTAATTGCGGCAGCGGATTTAATAAAAGATACCGCAATAAATAATGAAGCGGAAGAAAAATTAAGGCTGTGGCTTCCAAATATTACAGATCCTTCTTTTAACGATGCAGCGTTAAGCCTTCATATATTACTTGGAGATTTTAAAAACCCGGCAAGAGCGCTTTTGTTACCTGAAAACATTTTTTCAGACGGCTCGCAGGACATAAGCGTAAACTTTGCAATTTTAAAAACATTGCGCAAAGAATATAACGGCGCATCCGCGGATATTCAGGATTTATTAAGTTTGGTTTCTCCTTCTGTAAATACGCTTCGTTACTGCGCGGAGTTTCATTACGATTTTGGCGATCTTTTAAAGAGCGCAAGAATTTTTTCTGAAATAAATGACGAGTATTCAACGATTCGTCAGGCAGACGCATTGTACCTTGGCGGGTACACAGAAATGGCAGCCTCTATATGGAATATTTTAGCGAAAGACAATAATGAGACAAGCCTTTACAATTTGGCAGTGAGTACAGATGACAGCGATGAAGCGGTATCATTTTTAGAGAAGCTTGTTAATCTTGAAACTATTTCCAATACATACAGCCGTCAGTTCGGTCTTATTCGATACAGCCGCCTTTTAAATTATCAGGATGCGCTTAAATTATTAAGAACCAATGCAGGGTTAACTCCTGAAGATTTTCCGTATATTGATCTGGAAATTGTAAGACGACATTCGCGAAACCTTCATCTTGAACGCCAAATAGCGGAAACGTGGCTTTTACTTGACCGCCATGAAAAAAACGAAGAGCTTTACAGATGGGCATTTTGGCATTTGTTCTTTCAGCGGGCATTTAACGAAACGCGGATAATTCTTGATAGAATGGATAAAATGCGCATTAATACTACGTGGATTGATGAATATAAAGCTATTCAATTTATGGCTGACGGAGATCTTGAAAATGCGCAAAAACTTTTTGCGGCAATCCCGGATACTGACAAAGTATGGTCTGTTTACGCAAACCTTGGACGCGTTTTGGAAAACATGCGTTCGCCTGCGCGCGCTGTAGAACAATACGAAAAAGCTTTTGAACTTGTACAGGATAACAAGAACGCATCCCGCATTTTATCGCGTATGGCAAGATGCTTTTCTGCGCTCTCCCGCCCCTTGGACGCAAGGCAGGCTTATTTACAAGCAGTAGAGCTTGATCCTGACAATGTAGGTGCCAAACTAGAGCTTGACAGATTGTCACGTTAGATCTGTCTTGACGAAAACCCGCAGGTTTTATAAGATAAAATCATTAAATACTTGTTACGGAGGATTAAAATGAAAGTAAGACCCTTACAAGACCGGGTCATGGTTAAACTCGAGAAAAATGAGACAAAAAGCGCAGGGGGTATCATTATACCCGATACTGCCCAGGAAAAAACACAAATGGGAACAGTTGTTGCTGTTGGACCTGGTACAGAAAAGGATCCTGTTACTGTAAAAACCGGCGACAAGGTAATGTACGACAAATATGCGGGAACCCAGATTAAAATTGAAGGAGAGGAACACCTTGTCCTTAGAATGTCCGATATTATCGCAGTTGTAGAATAAGCCGGAGCGGATTTATTAACAAGAACTGTTTTGTATTTTTAGCTGCTCTTGCCTTTTTGGTATTTACGTCCTGTTCCAGAATAGGTTACGGCGTTCTTCTGTGGTCAACCGATGATCCGCATGTCGATTCCGGCACCGTGCTTCCTGTATATTTAAAATCAAATATACAACAGCTATGGGTTGTAGGCATTCCTGATTCTGTCAGATCGGACAAAGACTACAAACTGGAAGTGCCGTTAAGTCAGCTTCAGTTTTTTAATACAAAAAGATCTGCATCCAAGTGGGCAAGTAATTTCTCTGAATATGCAACCGCTTACGCTGAAAATCTCCAGGACAGACTTCCCATTCGTGATAACACAGACAATAACGCCCGCCAGATTTACCGCCTAAGGCTCGGAGAAATAATCAAAATTCTTGGAGTTGCAAGAGGGATTCCGCCTGTCGGAGCTACGGGCGATCCTCTTCCGGGCAGCTGGTACAAGGTAATGACACATGACGGCGTTATTGGTTATTGTTTTTCGTACAGACTTCGTATTTTTGATAACGCTGAGGGTTCTGTTAATAACGAAATTTCTTTAACAAGGGACACCCATGATCCTGAGCTTGATCTTGTTCTTTCTAAAGAATGGTTCACAGATTCATACGCGCAGATGGTCAACACAAGACGCATCAATATACTGGAAATGGAAAAAAGATACCGTTTCGAGCCGGGATACGAAACAGGCATTGCGCGTGTTATTTTANCTGACATGGAAAGACATTTTAATTTTCAAAGAATTCTTCCAAGCGGAGAGCTGACATGGCGCTTTGACGGCACAAATTTAACAATGGCTCTTCGCTCTAATACGACTCTTCAGGTGCAATTTACAGAACCAAGCGGAATCAGGCGAATTTTAATGTTTGTAACGCTTACATCTGATATAAGTGATCTTATTCAACAGGAAACTTTAAGACGAGAAACTCAGTATCGATCTCTTTATACCCAGGGACCTGTTTTTTCCAGTAATAATTACGGAACAATAACTCTTTTACAAACAGGCGATTTTACATGGACGAATTATGATTTATTGGTTCCGCAGTTAATTCCTGCCGCAACAAAAGGAAGCGGAAGAATTGTAATGGATCTTTTTATTGCGCCAGGTTATGAAGAACATTTTAACGGAGCTTTTACCCTGCAATTTACCGATATAAGAAGCAATAATACTCTCAATTTTATGTACGCTCTTGACAATCAGGGACTTCGCATGGAAGTTGTTCCAAATGTTGGAATTGACGACAATACAGTAATGCGGCGCTCCACTTCTCCTATGGTTTTATATTTCTTTAAAGATACCTCGGAATAAAAATGTCCTTTGTTCAGTTTTCCCGCATAAGCCTTAGTTTCGGCGACAGGGATATTCTAAAGGACGTTTCTCTCCGCCTTGAGGCAGGCTCAAGGTCATGTTTAACAGGCGCAAACGGAAGCGGAAAATCAACATTGATGAAAATAATCGCGGGAAAAATGAACGCAGACGCAGGAGATCGCGCGGTTCAGCGCGATACGCGTGTTTCTTATCTTCCGCAATCGGGAATTATTCATAACGGAAAAACACTTCGCGATGAAACAGAAAGCGCATTTTCTTTTGTTCACAGTTTGATCGAACGTATGCAAAAAACGGGAGACCTATTGCAAAACGCAAAGAGCGATGACGCCGGTACTGCCGCTCTTTTACAAGAGCATCATTCTTTACAGGAGCAAATTGAAGAGAGCGGCTATTACAGAAGGGAAGGCGAAATAACTTCTGTGCTTTGCGGTCTTGGTTTTTCTATAAAGGATTTTAACCGTGACGCAGGAGAGTTTTCGGGCGGCTGGCAGATGAGAATCGCGCTTGCAAAAGTCCTTTTAGAAAAACCGGACATTCTTTTATTGGACGAACCTACAAATTATCTTGATATAGAAGCAAGGAACTGGCTTGAACTCTGGCTGAAAGATTTTAAGGGCGGGTATCTTTTGGTAAGCCACGACAGATATTTTTTGGACTTTTGCGTAAACGAAGTATATGAACTTTTTGGAGGCAATTTAAGGCGCTTTGCGGGCAATTACACTTCTTACGAAAAGACACGGCAAATTGAACTTGAAGGGCTTATAAAGCGCTATAAAGAACAGCAGGAAGAAATAGTAAAAACAGAAAACCTAATAAGAAAATTCAGATACAAGGCAAGCAAAGCAGCTTTTGCGCAGGAAATGATTAAGCGTTTGGAAAAAATGGAACGCATTGAAATCCCGGAATCATTTAAAAAAATAAATATTAGTTTTCCTTTACCGCCGCACAGCGGAAACATTGCGCTGACGCTTGAGGGTATCGGGAAAAGTTATGCGCAAAGGAAAGTTTTATCGGGACTTGATCTTTGCCTTGACGCAAAGGAACGTCTTGTTGTTGCAGGTCCTAATGGAGCGGGGAAAACTACTTTGCTTCGCATAATCGCAGGGGAAGATGAAAATTTTGAAGGCTCTGTAAAATTCGGAAGCGGAATTTGCGCAGGTTATTTTTCGCAGGACGCGGCAGAATCGATGAACTCTGCCCTAACAGTTCTTGAATACTTGGAAGAAGAAGCGCCAACTAACCTTATTCCAAAGATACGCGATATGCTTGGCGCGTTTTTGTTCAGGGGAGACGATGTTTATAAAAGCGTTTCGGTTCTTTCCGGCGGAGAAAAAAGCCGCCTTGCCCTTTTAAAAATGTTTTTAAAACCGATGAACCTTTTAATTTTGGATGAACCGACTAACCACCTTGACTTGTATTCCAAAGACATACTTTTGGACGCGCTAAAAAAATTTGAAGGAACGATTATTTTTGTTTCGCACGACAGATCTTTTATGGAAGAGCTTTCGACAAAAGTTTTGGAACTTAAAGTAAATGAACACAAGGAAGGCGCTTCTTCAAACGCACTGCTTTACTACGGAAATTATGCCTATTACCTTGAAAGAATTTCAAGCGCAGAAATAGAAAATAAAAATAAAGAATCGGAAAAAAACAAAAGCGAAAGCGTAATGTCCAATGAACAAAAAAGAACTCTTGAAAAGGAAAAACAAACTGTAATCCGCAAATTGGAAAGGCAGGAAGCGCAAATATTAAAAGAAATGGAAGAACTTGAAATTAAAAAGTCTTCTTTAGAAGAAGAGCTTTCGCGTCCTGCCATTTATTCAAACGGAGAAAAGGCAAAAGAAGTTAAACAAAAACTTGATAAATGCGTATCTGACATTGAGACAAAAACCCATGAGTGGAGTATAATTGCATCAGAGCTTGAAAAAGCAAAATAATCGCGTTTTTAGGATTGATTATGAAAGAAAAATTATTTTCGTGGCTAGAAAATTCATCTGAAATAGCTGTCGAACTTGAAACAGAACTTACCAAACGCCCTGCAGTCTCTCCCGAATCGGATGGCGAAGGCGAACTTGATAAATGCGTTTTTCTTGAGAAGTGGCTTCATACGCATGGCATCACAAAACTTAATCGATATGACGCTTCTGATTCACGCGCAAAAGGCGGAATACGTCCAAATTTAATCGCCACTATTAACGGCACTTTAAACGAAAGCGACGGATGTCTTTGGATAATGAGCCATTTAGACGTTGTGCCGCCCGGCGAAGAAAAGCTCTGGGATAATGACCCTTGGACAGTTGTAAAAAAGGACGGCAAACCGGGAGCAAGAATTATCGGGCGCGGGGTTGAGGACAATCAACAGGGAATTGTTTCTTCTGTTTTAGCGGCTCTTGCATTTACAGAACAGGGTTTAAAACCTTTGCGTACGATTAAACTTTTGTTCGCAGCAGATGAAGAAGTGGGCTCCGCTTACGGAATTGACTGGCTTGTAAAAAACCATCCCGATCTTTTTAAGAAAAACGATATGGTTCTTATTCCAGACGGAGGAGATCCCGACGGCGAATATATCGAAGTTTCGGAAAAAACCATTATTTGGGCAAAGTTTACGGTTCATGGAGAGCAAACGCACGGCTCGATGCCGGACTTGGGAAATAATGCATTTTTGGCAGGAAGCGATTTAGCGGTAAAACTGCATTTCGGGCTTTCGCATAAATTTAACGAGCGGGATAAAATGTTTGATCCCGACTACTCCACCTTTGAACCGACAAAAAAAGAAGCAAATGTTCCAAACATAAATACGATCCCCGGTGAAGACGTTTTTTACATGGACATGAGGGTTCTTCCTCGCTATTCTTCGGATTCTGTTTTAGCAGAGATTGATAAAATAAAAGCGGAAATTGAAGAAAAGTATCGCGTAACAATTGACTATACCCTGCCCCAGCTTATGCAGTCAAAACCAACAGACGAAAATGCGCCGATTGTTAAAAATATTGAAAAAGCAATTACAGAAGTTTACGGCGTTAATCCACGTCCTGTAGGAATTGGCGGCGGCACAATGGCTGCGTATCTTAGAAACATCGGAATTGACTGCGTGGTATGGACAAAGACTCAAAAAACGCTGCATCAGCCGAATGAATACGCTCTTTTAGACAATATTATAGGAGATGCGAAGGTAATGGCTCTTTTAGCATTGAACAGCGATAAATAAATGGGTACAAAAGTATTTCTTGATAACGACGAAATAATTTCGTCGTTATGTGAAGACGGCTCTGTCGCAAAACTGATCCCTTCTTATGAACCTCGAAAATCTCAATTAGACCTGCTGTCTTTAATAATACGCGGCTTTAACGAAGACGCGCTTGTCATGGCAGAAGCAGGGACCGGTGTTGGTAAATCATTTGCGTATTTATTACCCGCAATGCATTATGCTCTTTCCAACAAAGAAAAGGTTGTAATTTCTACCGCTACCATTACGCTTCAGCAGCAGTTATACGAAAAGGACATTCCTCTTGTCGCAAGTTCAATGGGAAATGTTAAAATAAAATCTGTTATCATGAAAGGGAGGGGAAATTATCTTTGTTTTCGCCGCCTTAACGATATTTACAAAGAGCCGCCTCTTTTTGATTATGATAATGACGAATTAAAAAATATTACTAATTGGGCAAAGACTTCTAAAACAGGCGATAAATCCGAGCTTACTTTTAAACCTTCCGATTCGCTTTGGTCATCGGTTTGTTCCGAGTCGGATCTTTGCATGGGGAATCATTGTCCGTACAGGGCAAATTGTTTTACCCTCGCTCTTAGAAGGGAAGCGAATAACGCGCACATTATCGTTGTAAATCATCATTTACTTTTTGCCGATTTAGCAGCAAGGTTTCAGGGAGCGGGTTACGAAAGCGCGGTTGTTCTTCCGCCTTTTAACAGGTTAATAATAGACGAAGCGCACACAATGGAAAACGCGTCTTCTTCATTTTTTTCGTCTGAATTTGCGCGCACAGGAATTTTAAAACAGCTAGGCAGGCTTTACAGCAAACGAAGGGGAAATATTCATGGGCTTCTTGTAAAATTGTGCGCGATGCTGCCGTCAAACGAAGACCCGTTGGATACAATAGCGGATACTATTCAAAAAGTACGCACATGCGCAGAAGATCTTGATGATGAAGCATTGGAAATCTGCGGCGCAGAAGGAATCTTCAGGCTGTCTCCTTCCGTTGACGAATCGTTCCTTAAAAGAAACCTTTTTCCAAAGTTAAAAGATTTAAGAAAAAACATATTGGCATTAACCAATATGATCCGCGACATAACAGAACATATAGAAGGGCAAACTTCTTCTTCAAAAAAAAAGGACGATGATGACGAACGCGAAGAAAACCCCAATATCTGGGAAACAAAAACAATTGTAAGAAGACTGGAAAGCATCGCGGAAACCTGCAATGTTTTTTGCAAATACCAAAAACACGAAAACGATATTTTATACATGGAAAAAACAAACTCTCCAAAAGAATCGTCGCATAATAGGAGCGCGGTGTATTTTACAAAAACGCCTTTGAACATGGCGCCTATTTTAAGGGACAGTGTTTTTGCTCCGAATAAAACGGTAATTTGCCTATCTGCGACTTTGGCAATAGACGGCAATTTTTCGTATTGGGAAAACCAGTGCGGAATCGGCGCAATCGAAAAAAGAAAACCTCTTTCAGATTGTTTCTTGTCTCCTTTTCCCTACTCAAGCGCTGTGCTTCTTGCCTCTCCTACAGACGCGCCTCTTCCTGACGAGAACGGGTATCAGGAGTTTGTCAATTTGGCAGCCTGCAAGCTGGCGGCAGCTTCGGGAGGTTCTGCGCTTGTCCTTTTTACGTCGTACAAATCTTTGACAGAGGCTTATAATAACGCAAAGGATGAGCTTACCTCTCTTGGAATACGCTGCTTGAAACAGGGAGATGACGACAGAACCCGCCTTTTAAAAGACTTTCTTTCGGATACGCAGTCGTGCCTTTTTGCCACAGACTCATTCTGGGAAGGGGTGGATGCGTCGGGAGATACGCTTCGCCTTGTAATAATTTGCCGTCTTCCTTTTAGAACCCCGGGTGACCCTGTATTTGAAGCGCGCTGCGAAGCGGTTCAAAAAAAAGGCGGAAACCCATTTATGGAGATGTCTCTTCCCCATGCTGTGATGAGGTTTAAGCAAGGGTTTGGGCGTTTAATGAGGCGAAGCGCAGATTCGGGCGTAGTTGCAGTCCTTGACGGCAGGCTTTTAAAGAAAACCTACGGACAAATTTTTAAGCACTCCCTGCCAAAGACCAAAACCAGTTTTACAGATTTAAATAATATTATTTTAGACATGGAAAACTTTTTATATTAATGTTATAATCCTTATAAAAGAGAGGATTAAATGTCGGATTTGCCGGAAGGGGCTGAACTTCTGGAAGAAGCGCCTGATAGTGAAAATTACGAGAAATTCCTTATTTTTTCCATCATGGGAAAATTGTACAGTTTTCCATCCCGCCTAATAGGAGAAATTGCCCTCTTTGACACTGTATATCCGCTGCCGCTTCTGCCCCCCTATGTGCTTGGCGTTGTAAACAGGTATTCTGTCCCTTATGCGTTATTTGACATTGGTATTTTATTTTATAAAACTCCCAGCCTGCAAAAAAAAATAATAATTTTTAAAGACGAGATTGACAGAATTGCCTTGTTAATTGACGATATCTCAGGCATTGCAGGCATTCAGCCTCAGGATATTCTAATCATGGAACGAAACGCTGACAATCTTGAAATAACAGATGCTGTTGCAGCTTCATTTGTCTGGAATGGCGAAAACGTTTTTGTTCTTGATATTAATCGTATCCTGGAAAAAGTTTCGCAGGATACAGCCTAATGAGAGTATTTATTTGTTCATACAGAAGTTTTTCTCTGGCAATTCCAATGGAATCGGTATCATCAATATTTTTATACCGTGATAATACAAACGAAAAGTTTTTTTATGATCAAGAAAAACGAAATACATATATTTCGCTTACCGGTTTATTTAACTGCCACGATTTGATTTTGCATCATGGAATTATATTAAAGGATAATAATCAGGATGCAGACTTAATGGAAGATAAAATGATTCTTTTATCCACAGAAATTGAAAGAGAAAAAGAAATCCCAGGCGATAAATTTTTCCCTGTTCCAAAATGTCTTGGCGTGTTTCAATTCTCTTCCGTTTTTAAAGGAATTTTTTACAGTATCAGCGCAGGAAAAATTATTCTCCTGCTTAATCCTGAACAACTGGTTCAAAATATTAAAAAGGAAATTTTATGACTAAAACATTAATTGTTGATGACAGCCCGCTTGTACGCTCTATCTTGAGAGATTTTCTGGAGAGCGAAGGATCATTTGAAATTGCCGATGAAGCCGAAAACGGCCGTGATGCAATTGAAAAAGCAAAGCTGCATAATCCCGATCTAATCACTATGGATATTGAAATGCCCGTTATGAACGGACTTGATTCTATCGTTGAAATAAGGAAATTCAGTTCTTGCGGTATAGTTGTAATAAGCACGCATGATACGGCAAAGATGGCATACGATGCAACTGTTAAAGGCGCACATGAATTTTTTGCAAAGGATATTTTTACATCACAGATGACAGACAGGCAAAGAAGCGCCATTTTTAACACATTAAATCAGATAATTAAAATTAAAAATAAGGCAGAGTCTCATCATGAAACAATTAAACAAACAATACAAGCGCCGCGAAAAATTAACTGTATTGTAATCGCATCGTCAACAGGCGGTCCAATGGCTCTTTGTCAATTGGTGTCGGGGCTTTCTGCAAAATTTCCTGTCCCCATTTTACTTGTTCAGCATAACACGTCAGGTTTTGACAAAGGTTTCGTACAATGGCTTGACGGATATTCGCAGCTAAAAATACTACTTGCAGAAGAAGGAATTTTTCCTTCAAAAGGAAATGTTTATGTCGCGCCTACAGAAAAGCATCTTGTAATTGGAGCCAGTGGAATCGCTTTTGAGAACTGTGAACCTGTAAATAATCAAAAACCTTCCGCTGATCTTTTATTTAAAAGCGCGGCTGCGCAATACGGCAATTCATTGGTCAGCGTAGTTCTTACCGGAATGGGTGAAGACGGAGCACAGGGAACGCGTATTGTAAAAGAAGCCGGAGGAATAACAATTGCACAGGACGAAGCATCCTCCATGATATACGGAATGCCTCTAGCGGCAGTTGAAACAGGATGCGTAGATATAGTTCTGCCATTAAATGAAATTTCCAATAAACTTTTAGAACTTACAGGCGGTGAATCCTGAAATGTTAAATAGTATGGCGGCACATAATAATATCGCAGATGTTCCCTCTGATGTTCCTTCGGAGGTTTTATCAAACCCTGCTCTTTTATTTTTATATTATAGAATTGAACATATCCTTGGAATTAAATCGGGATATGAAGCGCTGAAAAATTTAAATGAATATCTGGAAGAAACATGCAAAGCTTCTTTTATAGAAAATCCTGCCGCTTATGAGTACCTATTAACATCACGCGAACAAATTTTTGAAATCTCAAATTTTTTAACTATAAACGAAACTTATTTTTTTCGTGAAAGCGCTCATTTTGAATTATTGTCCCAGCTTTTGCCTGAGCTTGCAAAATTAGGACGTCCTGTTCAAATTTGCTCTGCCGCAGTTTCTATTGGATGTGAAGCATATAGTATCGCAATGCTGCTTGATTATTACGCAAAAAAGGAGCTGGATTTTGATTTTGCCGTTGATGCTTTTGATATAAACGCGAAATCAATTGAAATTGCAAAAAATGCACGTTATACATCAAATACTCTTCGCGCAGACGGCTCTTCTTTTAAACACATCTTGGATTCTTATCTAATTAATGACAACGGCGAATTTATTGTTACGCAAAATATTAGAAGAAAGGTAAGATTTTTTCCGCATAATATTATGAGGGGACTTGATAAGCAATATGATATAATATTTTTTAGAAACTCATTTATTTATTTTTCTTCCAAGAACAGGCTTTCTGTTATTAATAATCTTGCAGAATCACTATTTCCATCAGGATTATTATTTTTTGGAACATCGGAAACATCTTCTGTAAAGCATCCGCTTCTTTCTAACAGGCTATCAAGCGAAGTTTTTTATTTTCAAAAAATAAATCCTTCCGATTCAATGGAAAATAATATTTTTATATATGCAAACTCACACAAGAAAAAAACATCTATTCATCCTTTAAACACAGAAAAACAATATCGTAAAATATTGCCAAAATGCAATGAGATAACTATTAAATGCGAAGAAATTTGTGAAATTTTAAAATTAAATGACGGTAAACCCAACTCTGATGATGTTTTAAATTTTTTAGAAAACAGGGATTTATCCCATCTTTCGGGCGGTCGTATTGCAGCCTGCGCCATTCATTTGCTAAATACGCAGGATTTTTTTAATGCAGGCAGAATAATTGAATATTTAGAAAAAAATAATTCAGGAGCATTTACACGATTCCTGCGAGGAGAATTATTATTTTTGCGCGGTGACATTGAAAATGCGGAAGATTCTTATCATGAAGCCGCTGTAAAAGATAAATATTTATGGCCTGCGTTTTACAGAATCGCAATACTTTCTTCTGAAGGGAATCAGACAAGATTTGAATACAAAGTTAAAAAAACTATTGAAAGTATTGAGCTTTGTCAAAATCTTGAACCTGAAGCAAAATTGAATTACGAATGTTTTTTGGGAGGGTTTTCTCCTGATTATTTTAGAAGAATTCTGGAAAAAAAATTGTCTTAAAGAGGCGTTAATATGGAATATTTTACAAACAAGATATCACTTATTTTTAACAATATGAAAATTTCTTCTAAACTTGCGTCATGTGCATTTTTATTTTTATTGCTTCTTGGTATAATTATTTATTTTTCATTTAATACTAATAATATTTTGCTTCTTGTAATAGCAATTACAGCAGCATTAATAGGCGTTTTAATTTCTGTTTTAACAGCATTAAATCTTAAAAAATCCAAAAAATACATGCTCAGCGTCTTTGAAAAATTATATTTTTACGATTTAGCCGCAGACATTGATACTCTTTCTACAAATGAATTTGGCAATTTTATGACGGAATTAAACGAATTTATTAAAAAATTAAACTCATCATTTTCTTCTTTTAATGAAAGCGCGAACATGGTTACTACCGCAATTACGGAAATAACATCTTCTACAATGGAAATAACAGCTACTGCTAATGAACAATCTGCAAGCGTATCCGAAATTGTTAGCACAATGGAAAACAATAAAACTCTGGCTTCTCAAGCCTCCGAAAAAACAACAGAAGTAGCCGAACTTGCGTCAAAAACACAGGAACTAAGTAAAAGAGGAGCCGATCTTCGCGATATTAATGAAAATATGATGCTTGATATCCGTAATCAAAACGCAAAAATTATAGAAATAATTAAAAATCTTGCCGAGATGCTTTCCAGAATTGACGATTCAATTGCTTTAATTGATACAATCGCGGATCATACAAAACTGATAGCTTTTAATGCGGCTTTAGAAGCGTCATCTTCGGGCGAAGCCGGAGCGCGTTTCTCTGTCGTGGCAGGTGAAATCAGGCGTTTTGCAGACAATGTAGTTGAATCCGCTTCTGAGATAAAAGAAAAAATCCGTGAGTTAAACGAAGCTGCGCATAATCTTTTAACGGAAGCAAAAAACGGAACACATACTATTGATTCCGGTTATACCAGAATGGTTGAACAAAAGAAAGTTTTTGAACATATTGTAGATGCTTCTCAAAATGTAGCAATTAGATCCGCTCAAATTTCCAATCTAAGCAAGCAGCAGGAATACGCTTCTGCGCAGGTTTTTTCCGCATTAAAGGAAATTTCAACCGGCGTTAATCAATTTGTTGGTGCCACTGCCTTAACTTCTAAAACAATTGAAAAATTAAAAGGCATGACAGAAGAGTTTAAGGAAACTCTTGGACAGTATCATATTATAGACAGGGGATAATTATGACTGAACATGAAATTCAGCAAAAGATAAAATTTGACGAATTTAACGGCGAAAGAATAATTTGTAAATTCCGAATCGTTCTTGCGGTTATATTTTTAATAAGCGTGCCTTTTATTTCTATTTCCAGAGTTATGAACGGAGAACTTCCTTTCCCGCCTCAGGCATATATTTGCTGCTGTTTATTTTTTATTTATTCAATCTTTATTTATTTTTATCTTAAAGGAAAAACTACAGTTCATTCTTCATTTAAATATTTTTGCGTTATAATAGATATAACAATTCACTCTGCAAGCATCTGGATTGGCTGTACATATCCTTTAATTGCGCCAGCCATATCTTATCTTTCCACATGGGCGCTTTTTTTCCTTGTACTAATTATGGTAGGCGCATTCAGATACAGCGTTAAATGCGCGTATTTTTCGGGTATTTTTGCAGGTTTTTGCTATTTATTGGTTGTTATAATAAACGAAAAACAATTGGATTTACCCTATTATTTTATATTCGAAAATAAAACAATTGGCGTTAGGTTTCCTGTCTTTAATGAAACATTTCGCGTAATAGCAATGGTTGTAACAGGCGCAATCACAGGTTTTGCATGCAAAAGACATTTTGCTCTTTTTAATAATATGATTAATTCTCAATTTTCGGCAACCGAAGCAGCTTCTAAAACTGTTGAACAAACACGAAACATGGCAAAAACAATTCAAAAATCCACAGATGAAATATTTTTATCATCTAAGGAAATATTTTCTACCGCAAATAATCAAGCGGCAAGCATTCAGGAAATAGAATCAACAATCAGCGAAAATACAAGAATTGCGGGAGACATTGCAGAAAAGACATCAAGCGTTGCTTCTGTTGTTTCAAAAATGGAAAATGATGTAAGACATGGTTTTTCTGTTCTTGGACGCAATGTCGATCAGCTTGAAGACATAAAAATGAAAAATGACGGATTAATTTCCGGGATTGTTTCACTTGGAAATAAAATTACAAAAATCCGTGACATAGTAAAAAATATTAATACTATAACAGATCAAACCAAAGTTATTGCTTTTAATGCGGCTTTGGAAGCGGCAAGCGCAGGAGATAAAGGCAAACGTTTTTCTGTTGTCGCAAATGAAGTTAACCGTCTTGCAGATGACATTTCTTTACTTACAAAACAGATACGCGAAAATGTAGAAGAAATTCAAAAATCTTCTTCTTCTTTAATTATTTCAAGCGAAGAATCCGCTGATAAAATTACAGAAGGAAATAATCTAATAAAAGAATTGGAAAATATTTTCCGGGAAATTAGAAATGGAGCTGAAATAACGGCAAATCAGGCGCAAACAATTACTATTTCTACGCAAAAACAGCAAAAATCTTCGGAGCAGATAAACATTGCAATTGGAGATATTTCAAAGGGATTATCAAATTTTATTCAATCAACAAGAATTGCAACAGGATCTGCGCAGGACCTTATGCAAATGACCGCTGAATTAGGTGAATTATTAACGCATAAAGACGAAAATAAAAAAGAAGTTAGCGGGTAAAACGGAAATATTATGGCAATAGATAGAGAGAAATATATAAAAAAATATATTGACGAAGGACTTGAAAATACAGCCCTTGTGGAATCTCTTGTCTTTGATATTAAAGATGGCGTTTCTGTAGAAGACGACCTTGCAGCTCTTCTTCGCGCTCTTCATACGCTTAAAGGTTCTTCCCGCATGCTTGAGTTTAAACGCATTGAAGAGTTAAGCCACGCGCTTGAAAGCGTATTTTCTGCAATCAGGGAACAGCGTATCGGATTATCAGAAAACGCTTTTAAACTGGTGTTATCAACTATAGACTTACTTAAAACCGGGTTTAGCGTTTTGCAACAGACTAAAGATGACGCAATAGAAACCGGCGAATATGTAAAAAATCTTACTCTCCTTGCTGCTAATGAAGAATATTCTAATCCCGAAGAAAAAACAGTTAACAAAACAGAACATGAAAGCGGCGAAGAAGAAAAAAAACACAAAGAAGCAAAATCGGAAACTATAAGATTATCACTTGAAAAGATCGATGGAATTATTAAAAGCATAGCTTCATTGCAGACGCTTGAGATTTCTGCAAAAAGCCTGTCCCAGAGCAGCGCAGAACTTACAAAGCAGATGAAGGAATTTTTTAATACTATAAAAGATTCTATAAAACATGATTTTTTTATTACTTCCAATTTTAGAAAATTAGAACGCCTATGCGACAGGCTTAATTCTTCATTAAAAAATTATTCTATAGACGCCGGAACAAGCATAAGGGGAGCGCATGACAGCGTAATATCCCTTCGTACTCTTCCTATTTCTACAATTTTTGATAACTATCCGCGTTATGTGTATCAATTATCCGAAGAATTGGGAAAGAAAGTGCAGCTTACAATAGAAGGTAAAGAAAATGAAATTGATAAAAATATAATAGAAGCAATGTCAGAAGTTTTCTTGCACATGGTTAGAAATGCAGTTGATCACGGACTTGAAACCCCGGAAGAAAGAAAGGCTTGCGGTAAAAACGAAACCGGAAAATTAACAATTACCTGCACGCGGGAAAGCGGCAGTATGAAAATCTTAATTTCTGACGACGGCCGCGGAATTGATATTGAAAGAATCAGAAAAAAAGCTGTAAAAGAAGGTTATGTCTCGCAGGGAGCGGCTGAACTTCTATCCAAAGAAGAGCTTACTAATTTTATTTTTCAAAGCGGATTTTCAACATCTGGAAATGTTAGCAGCGTTTCTGGCAGAGGCGTTGGTATGGATGTTGTTCGCGAAACTGTTGAATCATTAAAAGGTAGCATTGTAGTAGAAAGTTATTTTCTAAAAGGCACAATATTTACAATAACAGTTCCCCTTTCTATTGCAGTCCTTATGGGATTCCCTATTGAATGTGCAGGACTTAAATTTATAATTCCTGCAAACTTTGTTGATAATGTTTTGCTTCTTAATAAAGACGACATTATCACTGTAGTAGATCGTCCTGAAATTAAATATAATGACAGAATTATAAAATTATTTTATTTAAATCAGGTGCTGCGGTTAAAAACCGATACAGTTCATTCGTCTGATTTTATTTTTACGGTAATAATCAGATCTTATGAAGATATTGCAGCCATTGCAGTTGATAACATTGACAGCATGAGATCTGTTATATTAAAAAATATGCCGAATTTTATGGAAAGCATGTCTGTTTTTTCCGGGATTGTTTTAAATGAAGATTATGAAATGGCAAGCGTTCTTCATATTCCTACTGTGTTAAAAATGGCAAAACGCATTAAGTCAATTGAAATAAAAAAGAAAATTATTGAATCTGAAAAACTCCGTAAATCCATACTTGTTGTAGATGATTCTCTTCCTACCAGGGAAATTGAAAGCGAAATATTAATGTCTGAAGGTTTCCTTGTTGACACCGCAGAAGACGGGGCGCAAGGGTTAAAAGCCGCAAAGCAAAAACATTATGATTTAATATGCACAGATCTTAATATGCCTGTTATGGACGGTTTTATGTTTATAGAAAATTTAAAAAAGAATGATGCGCTTTCAAACATTCCGATAATTGTTATTTCATCTAACGCAGACGCGGAAGATAAAGCAAAAGCATACAAGATGGGAGCTTCTCGTTATATTTTAAAAAATTCATTTAATAACCAGAATCTTCTGGAAACGGTTAATGAATTAATTGGAGAAGAAAATGTCTGATATACAAAATAGAATTTTAATTTTGGAAGATTCAAACTTTTTCTCTGATATGCTGATAGAAGCGTTTAGTTCCGCAGGTTTTATAACGGAAAAAGCAGTTAATGGTTTTGAAGGCATTAAAAAAGTTTATTCATTTTTGCCTCATTTAATTATAACCGATATTGAAATGCCTCTTTTTAAAGGATACCAGGTAACCCGTTTATTAAAATCGCGCAAAAACACAAAAAATATTCCCATAATAATGTTTACTTCTTTAGAAGAGACAAAAGATAAATTCTGGGGCGTTCAGGCTGGAGCGGATTATTTTATGGAAAAAACGCCGGATAACCTTGAGCCTCTTGTCAGTGAAGTGTCAAAAATTTTATCTTCTAAGCTGGATATTGATTTTAGCGCAATAGAAAAAGAAGGAAAAAAAATAAATAACGATTCTATTATAGAAATTGTAAATAATCTTTTGGATAACAAACTTTTTCAAACGACAATTATTGGTTTATTGGCTGATTTATCAAACAAAGTGCATTCCATGGATATGATTGCGCGCGGAATTTTTGATTTATTAAGAAATTCATGCGAAACAGAAATAGTAACCATGATGATTCATGGAAGCAATAGATTTTTATATGTTTACACTGCAAACTATTCAGGGTTTACAAAGGAGACCGTAGAAAATTTTTCATGTATTTGCCTTTCCGATTATAACAATCTTTTCCCGGATTATAAATCATTAGCAAAATCAAACAAAGATTTTTTTAATGCAGGAACAAATAAAAAAAATATTTCTTCTTATATATACTTTCCATTAAAAATAGCAGGTGAAATTTTCGCTTCTCTTCATATTGCAAACACAATAAATGAATACTTTTCTCCTTCCATTATGGAAAACTTGAATATTTTTACCGCATCTGCTTCTCCCGTTATCTCAAATGCTTTGGCAATGCATGAAATGACAGTTCTTCAGAAAAATACCCGTAAAGCTTTTGCGCGCTATGTTCCTGCCGATGTCATGGACGAACTTATAAATGAAACTACAAAAAAAGCCCAAAAAAGCGAAAACAGATACGTGTCTGTTTTATTCTGCGATATAAGAAACTTTACCAATATAGCTGAAATGTCCGAAGCGCAGAATGTTGTTGATTTTTTAAACACTTACTTTGCTAAAATGGGAACAGAAATAATCTCAGAAAACGGACACATTGATAAGTTTATAGGAGATGCGATAATGGCGGTTTTCGGAGCGTTTCATACATTAGAAAACTCTCCTGTAAACGCAGTCAGAGCCGCTGTTAAAATGCTTGCCGCGCTTGAAATGATAAATTCTTCATCTTCATCTAAACTTAGTGAAGATAAAATAAGTATAGGTATAGGAATCAACTGCGGCGAATGCATAATCGGTAATATTGGTTTTAAAAATAAAATGGATTTTACATTAATTGGCGATACTGTTAATATAGCATCAAGGCTTGAAGGACTTTCAAAAATGTACCGCCACCCTTTAATTGTTTCCGAATCTGTTTATGAATCTGTAAAGGATAATTTCCTTTTCAGAAAAATTGATAATGTGCGCGTAAAGGGAAAAGAAAAAGCAATCGGTATTTATGCAGTATACTCAGGCTTTCACGGCTCAGAAGGAAAAAAGCTTCGTTCAGGCGGCACTGCAGATATTGTTACAGTTCCGTCTCTTTTAATAAACCGCGAAACTTTAAATAATTTTAATAAAGGTTTACAGGTTTTTTATATGCGCGAATGGAAACTTGCTCAGGAATATTTTGCAAAAGCTTTAGAATATGAAAATGAAGATTTTCTTTCTAAAACGTATCTTGAACGAGCAATTGAGTTTGAAAAATCTCCGCCAGAAGAAAACTGGGACGGAATAATTACAATCACAAGAAAATAAAAGAGGTAGGATATGAAATTGGAAGAAATTAATGAACGAATAAAAAAAGACGAGTATCAAGGTGAATTATTAATAAATAAAGTTCGCTTTTGCCTTGGTATTATTTTTGTTGCAAGCCTGTTTTTTCTTTCTTTTTTAAGAAATATTGAAGGTCTTCCGCATTACCCTTTACGCACATTTATATTTACATCCTGCTTTTTACTCTACTCTGTTATTGTTTATTTTTATATTAAAAATAACAAAGTTCTGTCTAATTATTTTAAGTATGTATGCGTAACACTTGATTCTTTATTAATAAGCGCCGCAATTTGGACAGGTTGCACATATCCTGAACTTTCTCCGCCAATAGTTTTTCTTTCTATTCAGGCATTGTTTTACATGGTTCTTATAATGGCTGGATCATTCAGATACAGCGTTTCATGCGCTTACTATTCAGGATTTTTCTCCGGGTTTTGCTATCTAATTGTTGTTTATGCTAACGGAAGCGCGCTTGATTTGCCTTATTACTTTTATTTTGAAGGAAGCATTATAAACGTAAATTTTCCGCTTTATAATGAAGCCTTTCGCGTAATGGCAATGATTGTAATGGGATTGGTTTCGGGAATTGCAAGTAAACGCCATTTCCTTCTATTTAAAAACATGATTGAATCTCAGGCTGATGCGGCTTTTACGGCTTCTAAAACAGTTGAACAAACTAAATCTATGGCAAAAGTAATTAAAAAATCTACAGACGAAATATTCCTTTCATCTAAAGATATTTTTGCAACAGCAAATAATCAGGCTGCAAGCATACAGGAGATTGAAAGCACTATTAATGAAAATACCCAAATTGCCGGTGAAATACAAGAAAAAACAACAAGCGTCGCCCACATTTCTTCCAAGATGGAGAATGACGTAATTAACGGTTTTTCTGTATTAGGACGAAACGTTGAGCAGTTAGCTGATATTAAAAAGAAAAATGACGGCGTAATTGCAGGAATAATAAACCTGGGTAATAAAATTTTAAAAATACGTGATATTGTTAAAAATATTAACACAATAACAGATCAGACAAAAGTAATCGCATTCAATGCCGCTTTAGAAGCTTCAAGCGCAGGAGAGCGCGGAAAACGTTTTTCTGTCGTAGCAAACGAAGTAAACCGTCTTGCAGACGATATATCATCGCTTACAAGGCAAATAAAAGAAAATGTAGAAGAAATACAAAACTCTTCTTCATCTTTAATTATTTCCAGCGAAGAAAGCGCGGATAAAATTACAGAAGGGAATCATTTAATTAAAGAACTTGAAGATATTTTCCGCGAGATAAGATCCGGAGCTGAAATAACGTCGAATCAAGCTCAGACAATTACTGTTTTTTCGCATAAACAAAGAAAATCATCTGAACATATAGATATTGCTATTTCTGATATTTCAAAAGGCCTAAATAATTTTATACAATCAACAAAAGTAGCAACATCTTCCGCTCAAAACCTTACGGAAATGATACAGGAATTAGACGCTATACTGGCTGGACAAAACATAAAATAAGGAATATTATAGTCAATATGCTTCGATACTTAAAAGGAATTTTCTTAACTGCATTATTGTTTATCTCATGTTTAAATTTGTTTGCAAGGGATATCCAAATCACAGTTATTGATTCAGACCTTAATCTTCCTCTGGAAGGCGCAACTGTCAGAACAAGAGACGGTAACGAGTATATATGTGACGCAAACGGAAATGTAACTATTCAAGCGCCTGAGGACAGGCAGATTATTGTTCAGGCATTTTATCCCGGTTATGAAGCCGGAGTTCTATTAATTCCTGTAACAGGCAGCCAATTTACCGTACACCTTCGTCTCTCAGGGGTTTTACAAGCCCGCGAACTTGTTATCGAAGCTGACAGACCCGGTTCATCCGAGACCAGAACAGGACGCAGTATCGCCGTCAGTTCAAGAGAAATTTCTCAAACAGGAGAGATCGGCATAATAGAAGATGTAATGAGCACTATTTCACTCCTTCCTGGCGTAAGCTATTCCGGTTTTCTGGACGCACAACCCAGTATACGCGGCGGACATCCGGGAGACATGAGCGCGTCATTAAATGGTTTTTATATAAATAATCCGTTCTTTTGGGGTGGCACTTTTTCCATTTTTGATCCGCGGATGGTACAGCATGCTCAATTATCACACGGCGTTTTTTCTTCCCGTTACGGGCATACAATTTCCGGGTTACTCGAAATAACCACAAAAAATCCCTCTCCTACAGAAACGCAATTTGAATTAAGCGTAAATACAAGCGCCGCGAATTTTAATCTCTCTGTTCCGCTTGCAGGAAAGGGTGGCATTTTATTTATGGGACGCGTTACATATTACGATCCTGTTTTAGCTCTTGCGGGAGAAATGTCTTCTTTAATCCCCGAGCTTGAACTTGTATCTTCTTTTAATCCTGTTCCTTATATCAGAACCGCTACAGTAAACGGAAATTACAGATTTACAGATAATCTTGAACTAAACGCGACAGGTTTTTTTGGCATGGACGGCGTTGGAGTTAATTTTAATAATGTAAGTTATGTAAATGATTTTCTTGCAAGCAATACAACCATAGATTTTTTGTTTACAAATTATCAGGCTTTTTTTACGCCTTCTCTTTCATGGAATCCAAGCTCTAATACCTTGCTGAAATTTTTAGTTGGAGTCGGTTATGAAGAACAGGTAAATTACGGAAATATTAATTATGATATTAATAGAGGTTTTTCAGATACCTTTAAAGCTTATCCATTGTATTTATTATTATTTGATAAACAAGGAGAGACTTACAGTTTTAAAGATTCAGGTCTTATTGATCAAAGTGAATCAAATTTAAATTTGCAAGGAAGGCTTGATTTTGACTGGGAATTATCTGAATATGTTCTTTTATCCGCAGGAGCGCAGGCAATGTATAATCATTTTGACGCTTCCGGCATTCAAAGCATGACAACTGAACGGTTCTTTTCGTTTATTAATGATCAAGATATGAGAGAGCAAATTGAAAACAACCTTTCCAATTATTTTTATCCAATTCCTGTACCAGATGAATTATACGATTATTTAAGAGTTGCTATCCCTATTGTTTATTCTCCAAATCCCAATAATGATTTACTTTCGACATCGGGATATATACTTGGTGATTTTAAAATAGGAAAAAGATTTAACGCAGAACTTGGTCTTAGAATTGATCATTTTATGTTAATAGGCAAGGATGATTTTGTTCTGCAAAGTGATCCTGTTCTTAATCCGCGATTAAATCTTGAATTTAATCTTTTTAACGGCTCAGGATTTTTTCAAAAAATAGATCTTGCTTTAGGTTCCGGTCTTTTTTCTTCTATAAACAGCAATGTTTTTTCAGCAGAAGAACAATATAATATAACAAAATTAAATCCAAATCGTTCATGGACATCAATACTTGGAATCAAATTTGAATTTCCACAGTCTATATCTTTAAATATTGAAGGCTATTATAAATATGTATTTAATCGAATGTATATCGTAATGGATGTGGCAAAAGATGATTACGATTTTATTTCCTATAATATCTCACCGCATTTTGACGGAGAAGGAATGATATTTGGTCTTGATGTAATGATTCAAAAACTTCAATCGCGTTATTTTGACGGATGGCTTTCATATTCATTTAGTTATGCAAGATACAGAGACCCGAAAGGCGGGAATCAAGGTCGTGACGGCGGAAATCGCGGGAGCAACTGGTACTTTCCTTCATTCCACAGATTTCATACGTTAAATTTAGTTATGAACTTTAAACCAATTCAAAATATAAATATATATACGCGCTTTGGATTGGCTTCTGGAGTTCCACTATCAAGACGTTCAGATGAAGGTCCTATAAGCTACCCTGTCTATCTTTATGATGAAGATATTTTTATAGAAAAATTTCTTTGGAGTTCTTATTATGATGATTCAAATCGAACTACTCCTTCGCTTAATCTTGATATAAAATTCTCTTTTTTTGGAAGCAACATAAAAGGTAAATCTAGATATGAATTTTATTTTGCTGTAGAAAATGTGCTTGGCTTATTATACAGCGCTAAGGGTAATACAAGTTATAACCAATACACAGGTGAAATGGACACAGGCAGTTTTGCCGCAACTTTTGATATGCCAATTCCAATTCCATCCTTTGGTTTAAGAATAAGTTATTAAAGGAGAAATAAATATATGAAAAATGTTTTTTTTATTTTAATAATTTTAATTTCTCTTAATAGCTGCCTTGGATTAATGGATGGAGCAGGACGTATTCTTGACGGATCTGCATTAGCAGAAAAAACCATTGAACGTTTTAAAAATTCCGATATGGAAATATCTATCGTAGAAAATAAAAATTCGGAAAAATCAATTATTATTTCCATAACAAATTATCCCATGATTAAACTACGCGCTACCCTTCCTGACGAAAATAATAATTTTACGTTTACTTCTCTTGAATATTTGGCTGGAAATACCCACGGCTGGAATGAATTTTCTTTGCAGCTTCTTGGCGGCGGACGCCTTGTATTAAATCAAAACGCAATTGAATTCACAATAAACGACGAAATAGAATGCGTCCAGATTACTCAAGGACGCATTCATCGTTATGACACAAGAATTACAGGCGCAGAAGCTGTAATCGCGCTTAAAAACAGGCATGAGCGTATTTTAGCGCTAACAGATTGGATGCTCGTAGTAGAAGACGCGCCTGTAAATCTGTCAATAAAAGATTTTGAAAATCATTGGAAACCTTTGCTTCTTCCCGAGATGGTTACATCAAGAAATAGACCCGACGGATGGCGGCTGGAAGGCGATATATTTGTGCGGGCAGATGATATCCGCTGGAATACAAGCTTTACAGAGCGCATTTTTCCGCAGGAACTTTGGCTTGTAAGAAACTCGGGAACACTTTTAAGAGATTGGGAAGAAGCTCTTTCTTTAATCTATATGCAGTATGAATGGGATAATATAATAAATATTTTTACAAAAGAGAGGTAATTAATGGGCAGCGCATCATTTTCACTATTGGAATTATTTAAACTTGGGGGCGTCGTTATGTGGCCCCTGCTTGCATTTTCGATTTCTGTTGTTGCTATAACAATAGAACGAATTGTATATTTTCTTCATCATAATCTTGATGTAGATGATATTTCACTTAAAGTTTCTGATTATGTTAAAGAAAAAAATTATTCTGGCGCAGATGAATATTTATCCGGCATATCAAAAAAACGAATGGCAGCGCGAATTCTTAGGGTGCTTATACAACATGCAAAACCTGAAATCCAATTTAACGAACATCGAGCTGAAAAAGCTGCCGAAACAGAAGCTTCCAATTGCATCAATTCATTGGAAAACGGTTTTAGTTTTCTTACCGCTCTTGGCTCTCTTTCTCCATTAACAGGCTTTTTGGGAACAGTTACCGGAATGATCGGCGCTTTTAGATCGATTGCAGAAGCCACAGAAGTTAATGCGCAGATTGTCGCAAACGGCATTTACGAAGCGTTAATCACAACTGTTTTTGGTCTTATTATCGCAATTGTCGCAATGATTTCTCATTCTGTCTTTTCTTATATTGTTGACAGATTTACAGCAAAAGTAGAAGGCGCATGCACTGATTTAATCGAAAAACTCAGCATAGAATCAGAAAGCCATCCATCAAAAAAGACACACGGTTAAAATTGAGGACGCATGAAAATATCACGGCGAAAGAAATACGGTTTTTTAGAAACATGCGCGGCAAGCGATCTTGCTTTTTTATTGATTATTTACTTTCTTGTTATTGCGGGATTTAATATCAATAAAGGCTATATAATGAATCTTCCCGCAAAAGATTCAACCAGAATGATAATGAGAGACGATCTTCTGCGATTTGAAATGACAGAAAAAGGCGAAATTGTTCACGCAGATGAAATAATTCCTGTTAACCGCGCAAAATCGATAATTGGCTCCGCACAAAGAGAAAACCCGAATATTTCTGTAATCATTACGATTGACAGCCATGCCGCGTGGCAGAACGTTGTTCATTTTGTAGAGATTGCACAGGACTTACAAATTGATTCATTTTCTTTTTCCATGAAGAAGGAGGAAGAATTGTGAAGCTTAGAAGAAAAAGCCAGTTTGTAAATGTGCCTCTTTTTTCGACATCAGACATCGCATTCCTGCTTTTAATCTTTATAATGCTTGTTTCTCTTATTAATTACAGGGTAGAAGTTAAAATTGATTATCCTGAAGCGCAGTCGGCTCTTCGCACAACTGCCGAAAAAAATCTTGAAGTGTGGGTAAATAAGGAAGGTAATATTTTTCTTGATGGAATTGCTTCCGACAGGTTAGCTTTTGAAAAAGTAATACAGAATCTTTATATTACCGCTCCCGACACCCGCATTCATATTATAGCGGACAAAAATACTCCGTATATGCATATTAATTCAATATTGGAGATTTTACAGCTTCTCCAATACCGTGTCGTAAGTTTTGTGGTAAAAACCAATGAATGAAAAACAAAGACGATTACTAATATTTTCTCTTGTAGCTATAGCGCATGTTGTATTGATTCTATTTCTTGCTTTTGACATGGGTTATATTTATCAGGAACCTTCTGAGCTTGCAAGGGTAATGAAAGTAACAGATCTTGCGGAACTCCCCCCCCCTCCTCCCCCATCTCCTCCCGATGAAGAAATTCCTCTTGTGGAAGACATTGTTGAAAACATGATAGAAAGCGACGTTCCCATTAAACAGGAAGTAGTGGCTGCAGGAACTTTAAACATTGAATCATTCGAAAATTATCTTCAAATTCACCAGGTGTCAATTGCGCCTCAGTTTGATACTAGTTTGATTGCCTCGTCTCTTGTTTATCCGCCCATAGCTCTTCGTTCCGGGATTGAAGGCAGGGTATTTATAGAATTGTTTGTCGACCGCACGGGAATCGTACAAAGGGTTACAATTCTTCGCGAAGACCCAGAAGGCAGAGGATTCGGCGAAGCCGCCGTCCGCGCATTCATGGGAAGAAAAGGAACTCCTGCCGTTGCAAACGGAGAACCTGTATCGTGCAGGTACAGATATCCTGTGGCGTTTACTATAAAGTAAAACGCAAACTGCTGCCAGCGCAATTGGAAAAAGAGGGTCCACGGATTAACACAGATTTACACAGATTAGGAGGGAAGAAGATTTTTACCACCAACCACACGAATACGCTCGTAAACTCGCGTACTCGAACATAGTCCTATATTTTCCCTCTTTTCCCAAGTAATATTTGCTTAGTATAAAGACCTTCTTAGGTTTAAGGAAAAGAAAGCGGACAGCAGGTTCGGTTTTGTTCGTGGTAAAGGTCTTCTTCCCTCTTCGTGGAAATTCGTGGACAAATTAAAAAAATCTCGATTTTTTCAAAATTCTTTCGTTTTCGCTAAAGCAAAACAGCGATCTCATGCCATATAAGGGTATGAAAATCTTCATGATTTAGAAGGTTTTCTGCCGGGCATCTTTTGACGCCTCGGGAAAATTATTCTTTAGAGGTAAATCTATGAACCCAAACAGAACTTACAAGGACAGCGTGTTTACATCGCTGTTCAGTGACTCAGACCTTCTTCGGGAGTTGTACGGCGCTATCGGAGGTATTTCACTTCCCGATGATGTTCCCATTTCCATTAACACGCTGGAAAATGTGCTTGTTAGGGATATCTATAACGATATCTCATTTTTGGTAGGCTCCAAGCTTGTTGTATTAATCGAGCATCAAAGTACCATTAATCCTAACATGGCTCTGCGGCTCCTGATGTACATGGCAGAAGCCTACAAGCAAATGGTTAAGGAGAGAAATATTTATTCAGGAAAGAAAGTTTCAATTCCTTACCCAGAGTTTTATGTATTGTATGACGGTGTTGAATCTTATCCCGATAAAGCGACATTAAAACTCTCTGATCTTTTTGAAAATCTTAAAGACCTTGGGTTTGCCGAGAAATCGCATCCTTTATTGGAGTTGGAAGTTCAAGTCTTAAACATCAATGAAGGCAAGAATTGTGAAATCGTAAACCGCTGCCGAAAGCTGTCCGAATACAGTATCTTTGTTTCCAAAGTACGTGAGTTCATGGAAAAGCATAATGACTTACTAAAAGCGATAAGGGAAGCGGTGAAATATTGTCAGGAACATGATATACTTAAAGAGTACCTTGAGAAGCACGGAACGGAGGTAATAAATATGCTTTATTATGAATATAATCAAGAACTGGAAAGAGAAGTCATCCGTGAAGAGGCAATCGAAGACGGCATTGAAATGGGTCGTAAACAAGGCATTGCTATAGGGCATGCTGAAGGTCACCAACAAGGTCATGCTCAAGGCATAACTGAAGAAAAACTCACCATTGCGCGTAACTTGCTTGTCAAAGGTTCTACCCCTGACTTCGTAAGCGAAATCACCGGGCTTTCCTTGGATGAAATCGCAAAACTTTAAAAAGAGAAGAGATAACCACGTTACCGGGTGTGCTGCTTAAGCTGAAGCTTTCGCACATTTACAATCTCATTAACTTGATCTGGCACCACTTTTAAATTAACCGCGAAAGCGGTTTCGCTTAAATGTTCACAACAACACGCATTCGCGTGAAGACTTGGGCGCCACACGAATACGCTTGAAAGATAGCATAAAAAAACTTGTCCACGGATTAACACAGATTTTCACAGAGAAGAGAAAAGGCATCAGACTATGTTCGCGTAAAAACCGTAGGTTCTCTCTAACCTGCTGTCCGCATTCTTTTCCTTAAACCTTAAAGCCATGATAGCAAATAAATAAATCTTGGGAAAAGAGAAAAGTCATCGGACTATGTTCGCGTAAGAACCGTAGGTTCTTGTTCGTGATGGTTAGTGGTAAAATTCTTCTCTTCCTTGGCGCTCTTTGCGTTCTTGGCGTCTTGGCGAGAGGTCTTCTTCTTACATTGGAATTGTTTTTACTCATTGTTTGTGATATACTTACCTTAAGAACATCAAAGTTGAGTTTAACGAAGCAGCATTTGATCATCATATCGAGAAAGAGGACATTCTGAATGCTCTAAATAAATAGATACGTGATATTTCGATTAGTGCGTTTCCGGAGTACCAGGAAAATGGCTGGTCTTTAGGAGGATGTTATGCCCAGAATGACGGTAGAAGAAGCTAGAGCTTTTAATGATTATTTTATCAATAATACAGTTGCACTAGGTCCTGACGACAGCGGTTGGCTCAGTCAGCGTGAAATCCACAATTTAGGTTTGCAAACCGAGACTGTCCAATATCTTTTTGCAAAAGCTAACGAGCTTCACAAAACTCCAGTTCAGATCATTGACGAATTGGTTGGTAAGGAACTTGCTACGGCTGTTTAATTTCGCCGGTATGTTATGTCTAGTAAACGCACCTCTGAAAGAATTACTTTGAATCAAAATGAATACGCTTGAAAGATAGCATAAAAAAACTTGTCCACGGATTAATACGGAAGGAATTTTTTTTACCACCAACCACACGAATACGCTCGCAAGTTCGCGTTCTCAAACCTGTTATTCGCATTCTTTTCCTTAAACCTTAAAGCCATGATAGCAAATAAATAAATCTTGGAAAAGAGAAAAGACATCGGACTATGTTCGTGAAAAAACCGTAGGTTCTTGTTCGTGATGGTTAGTGGTAAACTCCTCTCTTCCTTGGCGTTCTTTGCGTTCTTGGTGTCTTGGCGAGAAAAAATTCCGAAGCCCTTTACCACCAACCACACGAATACGCTCACAAGCTCGCGTTCTCTAACCTGTTAAACGCATTCTTTTCCTTAGCTTCCTCTGCGCAACTGGAAAAAGCAGGTCCACGAATTTACACAGATTTTCACGAAGAGAGAAAGTACCTCGGACTATGTTCGCGTAAGAACCATAAGTTCTTGTTCGTGATGGTTAGTGGTAACCTCCTCTCTTCCTTGGCGTTCTCTGCGTTTTTAGCGTCTTGGCGAGAGGTCTTCTTCTTCTACCCAAACAAAGCAAGCAGCAGTGAACAATCAATCTGCTCACTGCTGCCTGTTATCTGCTAAATACCCTCTACTGCGCGCAATTCAACAACCTGCCCAGAACAGTAACGCCGGAGCCGAAAATGATACGGCTTGTGTCAGTGGTAACGTTCCTGATCGCGTGCGCGTCCGCGTGGGCGTTTGCCTGAACCGTGGTGTTGCTGAGTGTTACCGTACCTGCCGCACCGTTGCGGATAGCGTTGGCGTTTGCGTTATTGGCGGTGTTGCCTGAACGAAGAAGAATAATTTACCACAGAGTTCACGGAGTTACACGGAGTTGTTATTCCAAATCTTCTCTTCCTTCCTTGTTCCTTCAGGCAACTTTAGTTGCGGTTCTCCGCGGTTAAAAATTCTTCCTCTTCTCTTCAGTAAAAACAACCGCCCCTCTCGCGAAGGACGGTTGTACTATTGTTCTAACCTACGGCGATTCCCACCCTGCTGTTGTGTTCCAAGTAAGGTTGTCGCTTTCGCCTAAGGTAGCGGTGCGGAATAGAACGCCCGCATCTCTATCCCAGTAAACCGCATGACCGGGGTTTGTTGCTGCGTTTGCAAGATTTTGATTGCCGCTTCCGTCATTGCCGTAGATAACGCCGCCTGTTTTGTTGATTCTAGCAAAAGGAGCATTGTTGAGATATACCCCACCGCCTGTAGTGGTGGCGGTATTGCCGCTGATGATTCCGCCGCTCATGTTGAAAACGCCGCCATTCGTAATACTACCCACACCGCCTCCGCTGCCAGTGCTTCTATTGCCGCTGATAATTCCGCCGCTCATGGTAAAACCACCCGAACCAGAAGAGTTTAAACAAACTCCGCCGCCATTACCGCTGACATTATCGGTGATTNCTCCGCCGCTCATAATGAAAGTACTTGAAATGTGGAGAAACACCGCGCCGCCGATAGAACCGGTACTTGTATTGCCGGTGATAGTTCCTGCCTTCAGTTCCAGTCTTGAACTGTCGGTATCGACTCTTATCAATGGCACAGTATTATTGCCTGTGTGCCCGTTCTGTCCGTTTCTCCGCCCGTTCAGAGTCAGGTTTTCATCATCAATGATAAGGGTCTGGTTTGCTCGAAGGTAGAACATACTGCCGTTTGCATTGGTGGTGTTCAGGGTGCCGTTTCCTTTCAAGGTTATGGTTATAAACGTTACTTCGCCGAATCCGGTTGCGCTGGAAGTATCCGGTGTAACCCGTATTGCGTCACCGCTTATGGTGATGGTAAGAGTTTTCCGGTTATCGGAAATGCCGCCTTCGTGGCTTCTGATTGCCTCTAGCGCGGCGTTCCATTCGGCGGTGGTTGTTACGGTTATGGTGTCAATGTAGCTGTCAGGTTTGTAACCTACTGTCGAACAACTAATGCACGGTCCCTGAGCGTTTACGGCAAATGACGCAGGAATGGTTACTTCGTTGACGATGTGAATGCCCCGCAGCACATTCCCCTGAATAATCACGCCGCTGCCGATAGTGATACGGTTACAATCCCCCAAGTTCCTGATCGCATGGACGCTGGCATTGGCGTTTGCCTGAACTGTGCCTCCGCTTATGTTTACCGTGCCGGTGGCGCTGTTACGTATCGCGTTGGCGTTGGCGTTGTTGGCGGTATTGGTTATGGTGCCGCCGGTGATAGTAACGGCGCCCGCCGCGCTGTTGTTAAGGGTTCCGGCGGCAAGC
>JGI24695J34938_10000603_pt1 | contig 34564 bp, 37 predicted proteins | sample TergutCo191P3_FD_34938 | JGI IMG/M metagenome (IMG submission 34938)
CAACGGAGTTCCAAAGCGTTGCGCGGTTAGCATATTCTTTGGGCGTATCTTGCGGCAACATGATTTCGGTGTGAACTACGCCGCGCTTGAAAGTATAGTTGTGCGTTATGCCGTCACGCTCGTTTTGCAAATTCTCGCCCGACCGATAGGCGGCGGCATTTACAGCGTTTGAATAGCGGTTGTCGTGCAGTTTTTCGGCGGCACGATAAGCAGCAGCGGCAACTGCCGACCGCCCTGTTTTGCGGCTGATTATGCTAACGTGCAAGTGATAAATTGCCATGCGCTCACCTCGTTACAAGGTATGCGCCAACGGCTTGGCTTGTTGACAACATTGCGAAGCAATGTATAAGTGCGCCCTTATGTGGTTTGCGGGGTGGTCGGGCAAAATCGAAGGAGCAACGCGACTGTTGATTTTGGTCGGGCGCACACGCAAGCCACTTGCCGCAAGGCGGCAACACACAACGCAAAAAAACCGCCTAAAACTTGGCGGTGGGCAGATAATGTATTTGCGGTTATTTCTTTGCTAACAAGCGGTTAATTGGTACGCTCGTTTTCTTTCGCTTGCATTTTCGCGTGACTTGAAACCGCCCTGCAAGGGGTGTAAAAACTACGCTTTCGGCTTGGGCTTTTACAGCGGCGGTTAATGCGGTGATTTGGCTATCTTTTTGGCTTAGTTGTTCGCTTAAAGTGTTAATTGTGGTGCGCAATATTTCTATTAAATTGCCGTCAAGTGAAGCGTTTTCTTTTGACGGTTTAAAATTTGAGCGACTATCATTAAACGCCTGTTTTATCAGCTTTTCACCGTCAAGCGACACCGTCAAAATACCGTTTTCTTTTGACACTAAAGGCTGTAACGCAAGCAACAACGGTGGCTTGCTGATTTTATAAAAAACCGCTTGCTTTGAAACGCCGATTTCTTTTGCTATCTGCCGAATGGTTTTCATGCTTTCAACCCCTTTTGATTTTTGACACCTTTTCGTCTTATGCTTTAGGGTTGGGCGGAGTGACAGAAATTGACTAATGAAAAATTAAAATAAAACAAAAAAGTTTCTAACAAAAAAATTTCGCAAGGGGGTTGACATACACACCATTTATGTGTATACTATAAAAGTCCTCGGTTCTAAGTGCCGAAAATCCTCGTGTCTATGAGGTCAGAAAGAAAATCAAAACGGCCAAAACCCTTGAAAATAAAGGAATTTGCGTGTTGCTATTTTGCCCAGATAGCTCAGTTGGTAGAGCAACGGACTGAAAATCCGTGTGTCGCTGGTTCGATTCCGGCTCTGGGCATGTTTTTATTGTTCGAGAAATGCCATCAATATCTTTCAGATTAAGATTTCGCTATAGACGGGCTATTGTCTTTTTTTAAAAATCATGTTATTTCATTTTTGAAAATCCCCAAACTCTTTATACATAAGGGATGAAGCTAAATTTAATTCAAAAAATGGGGAAACTCAAAATATTTGAAATATTGATATTTTCGTTTTTTCGTGATACAATATGTATCATCAGGAGGTAAAATTATGTTCTCAACTCATGTAAAAGCTGTTCGCGACTTAAGAAATAACTATCCCGAAGTGGCTTCACTCATAAAAAATCGCGACCATGTTATCATAACAAATAATGGTAAAAGTGAAGCAGTTTTAATATCATATGAGGAATTTGCAAAATATGAAGATTTTTTACACATTCGTTATGTTAAAGAAAAATTAGCAGAAGCGGAGTTAGTGGCTGACAATCCCGATGAATGGCTTAGTATTGATGAACTTTTTAAAGAATGGGATAGTTGGGATGCGGTAAAATTATGAAACTTGTAATACTAAAATTAGCTAGAAATGATTTAAAAGAAATACATGAATATCTGTCAGAGTTTGGCGAAAGTCCAAACAGAAAGTTTCGGGCAAGTTTTGAAGAGTTTTGTATTCAAATAGTGAATACGCCATATATGTTCAATAAATATGAGCATAATCCTAATTTCCGAAAAGCAGCTATTATATTCGAATATTTAGTTTTTTATCAGGTCGATGACAAAACTAAAAAAGTAAAAATCTATCGTGTCCTACATGGGAAACAAGATATTAGGTCAATGCTATAAGTGCATGTATTCTGCATGTAAATACCGTCAGATGCATCAGATGATTTTAATATACATTTGTTGTTATTTAGTATATCATATAGGTTAAGATAACCTTTAATAAAAGAAAAGCAAATTGACTTTACTATAAAATGGTGCATTGCTTGGAGAAATGAAAGAAAACATACATTTTAGAAAGCGTGAAGGAGGGACGAAAGAATGATTATTAGAAAAGCAACTCCTGCTGATGCTGAGTCTCTACACGACCTATATCAGAACCATTTGACCGCAAATCCTTCGAGAGAACCGCAAGATATGAATGTTTGGCGGGAGAGAATTGCACAGTTTATGAGCAACCCTTTTTATCATTTGCTTGTCGGTGATGTTGAAGGTTTAATAAAATCCTCTGTGACGTTAATCGTGATTGAAAACTTGACCCACAATCTTCGTCCTTATGCGGTGATTGAAAATGTCGTCACCCATTCCGATTATCTCGGTAAACATTACGCTACTACGCTTATGAATAAAGCAAGCGAGATAGCAAAGGATTTAGGTTGTTACAAAATCATGTTGCTTACCGGCTCAAAAAATGACAGCACTTTGAAATTCTACGAAAAATGCGGTTTTAATAAAAATGGCAAAACTGCTTTTATTAAATGGCTGTGAGGTATGCTAATGCAATTCAACGTACGGACAATAGAATTACCTGATGAAAAAACGGCGATTACATTAAAAATCATGCATTCACTTCCCGCATGGTTCAGTCCGCCGGAAGATATAGATAAAAAAGCAGTAACACATAGGGAATATCCCTTTTTCGCAGCATATGACGACGATGTACCGATAGGTTTTGTCGCCTTGAAAATCCACAATCAGTACACCGCCGATATTTTCAACCTTGGAGTTTTGGAGCCGTATCAGCGGCAAGGAATTGGTCATAGCTTGCTGGAAATCGCCGAGCGGTATTGCGTTGAGAAAGGTTATTTGTTCTTGACGGTTAAAACACTGGATTCATCGGCGAAATATGAGCCATATGAGCGGACACGGGCGTTTTATCAAAATATGGGATTTATTCCACTTGAAGTGTTCACCACATTCTGGGATGAAGAGAATCCGTGTTTGTTTATGGCTAAAGGGGTTGGAGACAAAGGAGCGTAAATTATGAGAACACTTGAGAGAATTACGACCGTTGACGTGGAGTCAAAAAAATGATTTATCTTAAAACAAAACGCCTTATAATCCGTGACCCAAAACCGACCGACTTGTATTATTCAAATATGTATAACGAGGAAGTCCGTAACATCAATACTTTATCTATCTAATTTTTCATGAGCCTCGTTAAACTATTAAATGTTTAACGAGGCGATAAACAGCGTGTTTATGCGATCTTCAAATAATTCTCCGTTAAACCATTCCGGGAACTTAGGTATTAAGCTTTAATGCTTCATACAACTCAGCATTAGTCAATTGTTGGTAAGGGTTTACATAGAAAATCGTGAGGATGAAACAAGTAAATAAACCTAAGATATGCCAGCCGAGAAATGATAAGTCTAGCACAAAGGCATTCCATTTATGACCCGTCATCATTTCTCTTGAGCGGTTAAAAGCTTCGACTGAACTAATCTCTGGATTTTCCGCCAAAATGTAAGGTATCATACGGTATTCCAATCCTTTGATAATCCCCGGGATAATAAATAGCAAAGTCCAGCCCAGGGTAAACAAACCGCGTAAAAACTGTATTTTCACAATATTCATGTAAGCCTTTTTGAATGCAAATGATAATTGTGATAAATTACCGGGAGCGGTACGAGCGAAAATAAAGAAACGGCGGCAGCTAACTTCAAGCGGTCCGAAAACAAAAATTGCCAGTCCTAGCGTGAGCGCTAAAATCGCCAAAACAATCCCCAGTATCATAAAAATCACTAATGGAGGTGCTATTCCGACATGATTGTCTGATGCTCCGCCGGAAAAAGAAGAACTGCCGGAACTGCTGGAACTGCCGGAACCACTGCCAAAGCCACCGGTTGAAATAGTTGTTAAAATAGCTACAAGAACACTTTTCCAATAATTTTGACTAAAAACAATCTTCGCATTATTCTTTAACTCGACACGTGTCCACATAAAATTGTCCCACATAAAATTGTCCTTTCCACACCAAATGCTACCCACTTTTCATCTGCTTCAATTCTATCGTTTTTTTAGCGAAAGGGCAAGATATTTATAACTAGTTTTCCGATTTCCGATTTTTAATCAAGGTTGGTCAATAAAACAAAATCTACCGCCATTAATCGGTCGGTTAAAAAATAAGTTGCAATTTTTGACAGGGTAATACATAATTACGATATATGATGGAGGGGAAATATTAAAAGGGTATAATAATGAAATTATTTAGCAAGCTTAAACTTCAACATGAGAACGAGGTTGATTTTTCTGAATGGAGTAAAAAACTTATCCGAACGTATTGGTATGTTGCTCTAATTATAACTGTTGCGGCGGCTTTTCTTTTGATTGGGCTGATTCTGAATAATGAGTATGAAATTAAGTTTGAAGGTGTGAGCTATTTTCAGTATATACTTACATATCTGATTTATCCATTTCTTATGATTGCGGTATGTATTATATTATCATCAATTGGGATAAAGATATTCGGTGAAAAAAGATTATATACGATGCAGGCTTTTATCTGTTTGCTGTGTCTTACAATGATGTCGTCAATCGCAACGATTACACATTATACGGTTAACGGAATTTATATGTCTTTTTCTTTTGTTTGCTTTATATCGTTGATTTATATTGACCGAAAGCTGGTTATTTTCGCCGCAATAATTAGCGGATTAACTTATCTTTTGATAGCGGTATTTTTCCTTATGGAAAAATCAGCAACGGGAGAAATTAAACATGGGGTAGAAGAGATTTTCACGACTCTTGCCTTAATTAGTACCGCGGCGGCGATTACGATGCATATCTTAAGCCGAAAGCAAATCCTAATATCTAATGTCGTTCAAATGAAAGACGGTATCTTATATACGATGGCTGACCTTGTCGAAAATCGGGACAACAATACGGGCGGGCATGTTGAGCGGACGACAGTATATATGGAGTTGCTGACTAATGCAATTCAGGAAGCGGGGATATATGCTGATGATATGGATGATTGGGATTTGGATTCGGTTATTTCGTCGGCTCGTCTTCATGATGTCGGCAAAATAACTATTTCGGATGCTATTTTAAATAAGCCGGGACGGTTAACGGATGAAGAGTTTAATATTATGAAAACGCATACGACGGAAGGAGAACGAATTATTGAAAAAACCATTGAGCGGACAAGAAATGCTTTGTTCCTAAAGAATGCGAAAATAATTGCTGCATACCATCATGAGCGCTGGGATGGCAGTGGTTATCCATATGGTTTGAAAGATGTGGAAATTCCGCTGTTGGGGCGGTTGATGGCAATTGTTGATGTCTATGATGCACTGGTTTCAGAGCGTCCATACAAGAAAGCGTTTTCCCATGAAGAGGCAATGGATATTATTAAAAAAGATGCGGGGAAACATTTTGATCCAATATTGGTAGGAGTTTTTCTGAGTATTGGCGCTCAAGTTGCGGCGGTTAGGGAAATTTATAAATAAGTGAAATGAAATTACCAACAAACTCCTATTGATTTAAGTATAAATATATCAGAAAATATACTAGTAATAAATCAAAAGTCTGTTCCTTACAGACAGAATGGAGTCTACATAATGAAGATTTACAAGATCTATAGTTTGATGGGATTATGTTATGTTTATAGTATGAATCCTGTGGAAAATGAGTTAATGGAAGAAGTTTATATTAAGTTGCCGGATGAATTTGCGGAAATCACCCGTAAGAATGGTATGCGGGGTATTGTTGGACCGGATGGTTTCATTGCAACAATGTTTTCAGGACCTGACCCAATGATTTTTAATCATCAATATGGCGGGGGAGAGAATCATACATTTCAAGTAGTTTAGTTTGAAAATTAATATGAGTGCCGTCGCATGGCGGCACTTTTTGTTTGCAATTATTGGAATTTTATAGTATTTTAGTAATTGTTGGCTTATACTACTCAGAAAGATACATATGGAAAGATTCAGTCATTTTCGTTTCGCTTTTCGGCAAACGATTCCCATCATGTTAGGGTTTTTATTTCTTGGCACCGCTTTTGGCTTAATGCTATCCGATGCAGGGTATCATTTCTTGTGGGCTTTTTTAATCAGTATGGTCGTTTATGCGGGTAGTATGCAATTCGTAATGGTAACTTTATTTACTGCCGGAGCGGGGCTGCTTTATACGGCGATGATGACTTTATTTATTAATGGGCGCCATATTTTTTATGGCTTGTCTTTGGTGGAAAAATTTAAAATAATGGGTAAGAGTTATCCGTATATGGTATTTTCTTTGACTGATGAAACATATTCGCTTTTGTGTCGGACGAAGGTTCCTGAGAAGCTCAGTGAAAAGAAAATTATGCTGTATATGAGTATGCTGAATCATAGTTATTGGGTGATTGGATCGGTTTTTGGCGGTTTGGCAGGGCAGTTGATTAATTTTGATACAAATGGTATTGAATTTTCAATGACGGCACTCTTTATTGCGATTGTTATTGAGCAATGGCACGAGAAAGGTAATCGTTTATCAATTTTAGCCGGGGGAATTTCATCGGTGATTTTTTTGGTGCTTTTAGGTGCGGATCATTTTATAATGCCATCATTATTTTTTACGGTTGGCTTCCGATTGCTTATGAAAAAATTTGATTTAAAAGGAGTAAAATTTGATTGATATAACAAATACAATTGGAATAATTGCCGTAGTTACGTTATGTACGATTATTTTACGTGCCGCCCCTTTTATTGTCTTTGGCAGCAGAAAAACCGTGCCTGCGCAGATAGCTTATTTAGGGAAGGTGCTTCCGCCTGCGATTATGGTGACGCTGGTGTTTTATTGTTTGCGGAATATTGATTTTCTGAGTGTACATGGGTGGTTAGCGGAGATAATTGCATCGGTTTTGGTGGTAATCCTTCATTTATGGAAGAAGAATATATTATTGACTGTGGCAGTCAGTACGATTGCGTATATGTTGATGATACAGCTTAATGTTTTTGGATCTTTTATGTAAAAATATCAAGGAGACAGACAAATCTATCTCCTTGATAAAATTTAAACTAATAATTATTACAAACGATGCCCTTCGTGATTTACGCGATGACCTTCATTATTGATGCGATGCCCTTCGGCATTCAAGCGATGACCTTCATGATTTACACGATGTCCTTCATGGTTAATATAATGTCCTGCGGCATTCATTTTATAGCCGGCGGCGATTGCTTTATCGTGTTCATGATGTTTTGGGGTATCTTTTTCAAGATATTTAACCGATAACCATGTTCCGGTATGCGCTAATGCCCATTTTCCGTCAGGGCTTAATTCTTTAATTTCTACTAAGGTATTTTTCTTAAGTGTACCAACTTTGTGATGTGAAACGCCGGGTCCGGTTCGCTCGTTAAGTTTTGCGGCGTTGACACGGTACATAACTTTTGTGTTTGCTTCCAATTCATGCATAATTGGGTGATTGACACCCTCGTGATATTTCTTTGTATGAGCAGTTGCATGATTAGTGGTGTGGTGTGTACCTTCATGTTTAACTGCTTCATGGGAAGCAGCGCTTACCGGAACTGCTAAATTTACGAATAACATTGCACCTGCTAAGAAAGAAGTGCAAAATTTCGCACAATTACTTGATTTAATCATTTTAGTCCTCCCTGAGTTTTAGTTAAATAAAAATATTCCTCATCAGTGATAAGAAATATTTTAATAATATTATAATGTCAAATCTTGTTTTATTTATTCTCATAAACAAGATTTGACATTAATTAGAAAAAATGAAATTAAATGTTTTATCCCATAATAACTTCTACACGATACACTTCTTTTCCGCTAACATAAGGAATCACAAATCCATCAATCTTTTGCCCGTCAATAATGATTTCGCGAACACCCTTTTCAACATTATCGGGATTCGATACATTAATATGATATGTACCTTCGCGGAAACTGCGGGTAACGGTGAAATCGCCGAATCCTTTCGGAATACAAGGATTGACCGAAAGTCCTTTATGGGTCGGATAAATACCCAGAATATACTGAGAAATATTAACGAAAGTCCAAGCAGCAGTTCCGGTCAGCCAGCTATTTTTGGCTTCGCCGTGATACTTGGCGTCGCGTCCGGCGATCATTTGCGCATATACATAAGGCTCGGTTCGGTGGACTTCGCTGATTTCTTCATTATATGCCGGAGAAGTCTTACGATAAACGGAAAAAGCCCGCTCGCCGCGTCCGATAACAGTTTCGGCTATTGAAACCCACGGATTGTTATGGCAGAAAATCCCGGCATTTTCTTTGTATCCGGGCGGATATGAAGAAACTTCACCCAGTTCAAGATGGTATTTCGTATAGGCAGGCTGTAAAATCATGATGCCGTACTCGGTATCCAATTTTTCCTTAACGGAATCAAGCGCTTTTTCAGCCAAACCTTCCGCCACGCCGACTCCTGCAAGTGAGCAAAAACCTTGTGATTCAATAAAAATCCGGCCTTCTTCACATTCTTTGGAGCCGATTTTTTGTCCATATGCATCGTATGCGCGAATGAACCACTCGCCATCCCAGCCGTCCTTTAAAATCGCGGCTTGCATAATCTTAACTTCATTGCGCGCACGCGCGGCTTCGGCTTCATCGCCTAATAACTCAGCCAACTCGGCATATTCTTCACCGTACTTAACAAACATACCGGCGATGAAAACCGATTCCGCAACAGGACCTTGGCTTGGACCAAAAGTTTGAAATGATTCACCGGGATGTTCAGAGAAGCAGTTCAGATTAAGGCAGTCATTCCAATCAGCGCGGCCAATCAGCGGCAGGGCATGAGGTCCCTTATTATTAATGGTATAATCAAGTGAACGTTTTAGGTGATCCATCAAAGGGGTGGCAATCGATTCATCATTATCAAACGGAACCATCTCATGAAGGATGGAAGTATCGCCTGTTTCGCGGACATACGCACTAGTTCCGGCGATTAGCCATAATGGGTCGTCATTAAAACCGCTGCCGATATCAGAGTTGCCCTTTTTCGTCAAAGGCTGATATTGATGATAGGCACTGCCGTCAGGGAATTGTGTTGAGGCAATATCGATAATTCTCTCGCGCGCCCGTTCAGGAATCAAATGAACGAAACCGAGCAGATCCTGACAAGAGTCCCTGAATCCCATCCCCCGACCGATACCGGATTCATAATAAGAAGCGCTCCTTGACATATTGAAAGTCACCATGCATTGATATTGGTTCCAAATATTAACCATCCGATCAACTTTTTCATCGTTTGATTTGACATTATATTTACCTAACAAACTTTGCCAGTAGTTGTTTAAGTCGGTGAAAGCGCTATCGATATCAGCATCGGTTTGATATTTCTTAAGCATCGCGTATGCTTTATCTTTATTAATGATACCGTCAGCTTCCCATTTATTTTCTTTTTCGTTTTCGATATAACCCAGAACGAAGATGTAGGAACTTGTCTCACCCGGTGCAATCGTCAAATTAATCTGATGAGAAGCAATAGGCGACCATCCGCTGGCTAGGTTATTCTTAAGCTGACCTTCTTCGACGGCGTGAGGGCATTCAGGACCGCGGTAAGCACCTAAGAACTCGTCGCGGATAGTTTCAAAGCCATCAATCGGAGCATTCACAGCATAGACTGCATAGTGGTTGCGGCGTTCACGGTATTCAGTTTTGTGGAAAATTGCGGATTCGATGACTTCGACTTCGCCGATGCTTAGATTGCGTTGGAAATTTTTCATATCATCATCAGCATTCCAGAGGCACCATTCAACGTAAGAGAAAAGGGAAATCGTTTTGGCACAAGCGGAGTTGTTGGTTATTTTTAGTTGGGTGACTTCACAGGTATCGTTCATGGGAACGAAGGTAAGAACCTCGGCTTTGATGTCATTTTTTTGCCCGCTGAAACGGCTGTAACCGATTCCGTGGCGGCATTCATAGCTGTCTAACGCTGTTTTCGTCGGTTGCCAGCCGGGGTTCCAGACCGTATCGCCGTCTTTTATGTAAATATATTTGCCGTTATTGTCGGCGGGGACATTATTGTACCTGTAGCGGGTCAAACGTAAAAGTTTGGCGTCCTTATAGAAGGTATAACCTCCGCAGGTGTTGGAAATCAAGCTGAAAAAATCATTACAGCCTAAGTAATTAATCCAGGGAAGTGGCGTTTGGGGCGTCGTTATGACATATTCACGGTTTGCGTCGTCAAAATATCCAAATTTCATAGGTTTACTCCTCTCATGGTTACAGCTAAAACGATTAAGTAAATTATATTAAATATTTATGATAAATGCAAGTTGAAATCATGATATAATGACGTTAGTCATTATATCGGCGCGGCTTTAGTGCGCATCCCCCAGAGGGCATGATTTCTGAAGGAATCATGATATAATGTTCTAGACAACAACTGTGAGGGAGGATAAAATGAGCGAAATATTCAGATGCTTTGGAAACACCGAATTGTATGCAGATTACCACGATAACGAATGGGGCAGACCTGTTCATGATGATAATAAGCTTTTCGAAATGCTGATCTTGGAGGGAGCGCAGGCAGGGCTTTCTTGGGAAACGGTACTAAAAAAGCGGGAAGCATACCGTGAAGCCTTCGATGGGTTCGACCCTAAGAAAGTCGCCTTATACGACGATGCTAAGAGAGCGGAACTACTGGCGAACCCGGGTATTATTCGTAACCGCCTAAAAATTAACGCCGCGATTATAAATGCCGAATTGTTTCTTGAAATCGTCAAAAAATACGGGAGTTTTGACAGTTTCATATGGGCTTATGTGAATAACGAGCCGATTGTCGGGCATTGGGAAAGCTTTGATTACATGCCGATTACGACCGAAATATCCGATAAAATAAGTAAAGATCTCAAAAAAATGGGTTTTAAATTCGTAGGTTCAACGATTATTTATTCATTTATGCAAGCCGTCGGGATGGTAAATGACCATCTAAAACCATGTTTTGTGTATCAACAAATAATAACGGAGGAGTCGGATTCATGACATCTATGAAAGATATCGCCGCCGCTTGCGGAGTTTCAATAGCAACAGTGAGCAAAGCTCTAAACGGGCATCACGATATCGGCGAGAAAACACGCGCCAGGATTAGGAAAGCCGCCGAAGAAATGGGTTACTCGCCTAATTCCTTTGCCAGCGCCCTAAAAACCAGAAAAAGCTATAATGTCGGTGTCCTTTTCGTTGATGAAGATGGTTCGGGGCTTACCCACGATCATTTTTCGCGGATTCTTGATAGTGTTAAAGTTTCTGTTGAATCAAATGGCTACGACTTGACATTTCTCAACTGTAATAAGAATCGTGAAAAACGGCGTTCATATTTAAACCATACCCGCTATCGCGGTTTGGAAGGGATAATCATTGCTTGTATCGACTTTTCCGACCCCGAAGTAGCGGAGTTGATTGAAAGTGAAATTCCCGTAGTTACGATTGATTGCCTTTTCGATAATACGATGTGCGTCATGACCAATCAAGCTAAGGGTATGCGCGATCTGATGAATTATATCTATGAAATGGGGCATCGCCGTATTGCATATATTCATGGTACTGATTCGGCGGTCACACAGAGCCGCCTTAATGGATTTTACCAAACAATCGAAGAACTTAAGCTTACGGTACCGAAAGAATATATCCGTGAAGTCGCCTATCGTGATAAGGGTGAGACTGAGCGCCTGACCAAAGAGCTATTAAATCTCGAAACCCCTCCTACTTGTATTCTTTATCCCGATGATTATGCATCGTTTGGCGGAATAAAGGCGATTAAAGAAATGGGTTTAAAAATTCCTGAAGATATTTCGATTGCAGGTTATGATGGTATTGTGATTAGCCGTTTAATGGAACCGCAGCTGACAACGATCGATCAGGATGCGGAAAAAATAGGGCGCTGTGCAGGTGATGCGCTGATAAAGATTATCGAAAACCCGAAAACGACGATAATTGAAACAATTCGGGTTGACGGAAATTTAGTTATCGGTAATTCAGTTGGGAAAATCTAAATTACTTTCTCATAGAAGTGCCGCCGCCCGCGGCACTTTTTCGGCTTCCGTAAACAGTGTAATAGCCGATAGAGGGGCTATCGGCTATTACGAGGGGAGTATAAATAATTAATATAAGGGTCCCTTGTAAGCAGAGATGATGAAGGGGTATCACTGCTTACTCTCCAAGTATATTACATTATATAACAAAAAGCAATGCAACAATTTGACAAATTAAGCGGGGTTTAATGTAAAAAATATGTGCATATTTGCCACAAAGGAATCCTCATTTAGTAAATTATCACGAATTTCATGCCTAATAAATGTATTTTATGTATTACCATAGATATCTATTGTAACAAAAAAGCAAGCACAATCCGTAAAAATTAAAGCAATCAAGATTTTAAGCAAAAATTTTGCAGATTATGTATATTTTGCTTTAAATGAGAAATAATACAAATGTAGCAAAATTAAAACCTGTATAGGAGGAACTAAAATGTCCAAGAACGATTATAATCAGAGCGAAAACAACAGCAAGAACAACCAGGATAAGAATTCGAAGAACAACTCAAGAAACAATAGTTCAAGTTCGAGCAGCAGCAAAAGCGAGTAAGTTACGTAGTATGAAACAAAAGGGGCGCCGCAAGGCGTCTCTTTTTATGTAATTAAACTTGAAAATAATTTTTTGGTAAGCTATAATCATAGTTATGAAAAGATACGAATTGATTGTTCCATGCCATTTTGGTTTAGAGACAGTCTTAAAAAGAGAAATCATTGATTTGGGTTATGATGTAACGGAAGTAAATGACGGACGTGTCACATTTATCGGAGATGCCGAAGCAATTTGCCGGGCAAATATTTTTTTGCGGACAGCAGAGCGCGTTTTAATTAAAGTAACTTCTTTTCGGGCAGAAACTTTCGAAGAATTATTTCAGGGAACTAAGGCGGTAGGATGGGACGAATTTATCCCGGCGGATGGGAAATTCTACGTAACTAAGGCGGCCGGAATTAAAAGTAAACTCTTTAGTTCCTCTGATATTCAGTCAATCGTCAAAAAGGCCATTGTCGAGCGCTTAAAAGAATCCTATCATATAGAGTGGTTTAAAGAAGACGGGGCGGCATATCCGTTGCGCGTTTTTATTTTGAAAGATGAAGTGACGATCAGCTTGGATACGACCGGTGAATCACTGCATAAACGCGGTTATCGTAAATTGACCGCAAAGGCTCCGATTGCCGAAAATTTGGCGGCGTCACTAATTTTACTGACGCCCTGGAAAAGCGAGCGGATTTTAGTTGACCCTTTCTGCGGAAGTGGTACTATCCCGATTGAAGCGGCACTTATCGCCGCCGGAATCGCCCCGGGGGTTTCACGGACATTTACCGCCGTGGATTGGCCTAATCTTGTTCCTGTAAAGGAATGGCACGATATCCGTGAGGAAGCAAAAGAAGATGAGGATTTAACGGTCGAAACAGATATCCAAGCCTATGATATTGACGAAAAAATAATCGCCGCGGCACGTGAAAACGCGCGTTTAGCAGGGGTGGAAAAGCTTATTCATTTTCAAAAACGCGGTATTGATCAACTCCGCCACCCGAAGAAGTACGGTTTCATTATCACGAATCCGCCATACGGTGAGCGAATCGAGGATAAAGAAAATCTTCCGGATATATATAAAAATTTGGGGAAACAATTTAAAAATCTTGATGCCTGGTCACTTTACATGATTACGGCTTATGAAGAAGCGGAGCGTGACATGAAATGTAAAGCAGAGAAAAACCGCAAGATTTATAATGGGATGATGAAAACATATTTTTACCAATTTCCCGGTCCCAAACCGCCGAAAAGAGTAGTATAGCATGGGAAGGTTATGATGAATCAAAAACTGGTAAAAAAAACAGCTGTATTTAGTTTGCTTTATTCTGTTATCGTAATGGCAGCAGTATTTTTTGTAATGGAGAACAGAGTTATTTTCGCAGAAAATCGCCACGGTGATTATGCGGCGGAACTTGCTTTAAATGATATCGAAACAGAAATTCCCGATTTTGATATCCTGATTGATGATATTCATAATCAGGAAACGATACCCCGAACAGAAGGTCTGGATTCCGAAAATGATTTAAACAGTGATGCGGGTTTAAGTAGTTCGCTTATTTTTGAACTTGGAAGCGCGAACACTAATTTTTTGATTATTCCGCTCCCGCCCGGGACGAATACTAATGACATTACGATTGAAAACCATTACCTTAATGAAGAGATGTGGATATTCATTAAAAATGCCGACGAAGATTTTTATGCTAACAACGTTATCTCCGGAAACCGGAAAAATATTACTTCGGGATTTTATGAAGGTACTGATAATGATGTTATTCTTAAATTTGCTTTGAACAATATTTATGAGTACCGTAGTATTATGGAGGAAGAGACGATTTATGTGGAATTTGTCCCGCCTCGTGAAATGTACGACCGGATTGTTGTTATTGACCCGGCTTTCGGCGGAAGTGATTTCGGGATTATCGCGAATGATCTGAACGAAAAAGACGTCACCTTAAATATTGCTCTTAAATTAAAGGAATTATTGGATCAAACCGATATCAAAGTTTATTTTACCCGCCTATTGGATAATAACTTGAATGAAGATAAGCGTGTCCGTGTTGCGAATAACACAAGAGCCGATATGCTCATTAGAATCGAATGCGATGGTGATGATGACAGCCTTTTGAATGGCACGACCGCGATTTATAATGAAAACTTTTTTATTCCCCATTTCGGTAATGTTGAACTTGCGAATATTTTGGAAAAAGAAGTTGTCCTAAGTATTAGGGGAAAGGCGATTGGTTTAAAGCCCGCTTCGCAGACGGATTCAGTAATAGCTAATGCGACGGTTCCGGCGGCGGCGATTAGAGTCGGCTATTTAACTAATGCTCAGGAAGCAATTTTGCTTAATAGAGAAGATTATATAGAAAAAGTTGCTGCGGGGATTTATAATGCGATTTTTGCGGCTTATGAAATGTATTAGTATTTGGTACATAATTCAGGGAGAAAAGATTTGAATATTATTTTTGCAACCAATAATCAGGATAAGTATAATGAGATAAAAGAAATTATGCAGGAATTTCCTGTTGGGATTTTATCGATGCGAGAAGCGGGTATTGATATGGATATCGAAGAAAATGGCTTAACTTTTATGGAAAATGCGATTATTAAAGCAAGAGCGGTCTATGAGGCGGCTTCGGAAGGGATGCTGGTTATCGCGGATGATTCGGGCTTGGAAGTAGATTACTTGAATAAGGAACCGGGCATTTATTCCGCTCGTTATTTAGGGGTTGATACATCATATCGGATTAAAAATCAGAGTTTGATTGATCGGCTTTCGGGTGTCCCTGATGAGAACCGGACGGCTCGTTTCGTTTGTGCGATAGCGGCTATTTTACCGAATGGTGATTTGCTGACTAGTGAAGAAACGATGGAAGGGCGTATAGATTATCAGGAGAGCGGGGAAAATGGCTTTGGTTATGACCCGATTTTTTACCTGCCCGAATATAAAATGACCTCAGCTTCATTATCTAAAGAGGATAAAAATGCAATTAGCCATCGGGGAAAAGCTTTAAAAGTAATGAAGGAAAAATTGTCAGATTATATTAGCTAAAGGATTTTACGTGAGAATATTAATTGTCAGTGATACACATCGTCATATCGATGATTTTGAAAAAGTATATATGAGGGTGCTGCCGATTGATTTGGTGGTTCATTGCGGTGACGCGGAGTTGAGTGAAGAAGCATTTAAACGGATTATCGGGTGTCCTTTGATGATGGTTTCCGGTAATAATGATTTTTTTGCCGACTTGCCGCGTGAGATAGAGTTTATGATCGGCCGTTATAAGGTGTGGTTGCTTCATGGCCATAATTATTACGTTACTGTCGAGGGGAAAACAATTCGGCGTGAAGCCGAAAGAAGAAATGCTGATATCGTAATTTATGGGCATACGCACAAGCCGATTATTGATATAATGCCTGAGCTTATCGCGGTAAACCCCGGCAGTTTGTGTTATCCGCGTCAGGAAGGGCGGCGTCCGTCGTTTATTATTATGGAAATCGATAAAGAAGGCGAAGCGCATTTTACGATAAATTATTTATGATAACTGTGATGGGTTTTCATGCTAAGAATATAGCTTTTTTGGTGAGTTGGCAGAGGGATTTTAAATTTTTTGATTTAAATTAAGAAAATTGATTGACATAGAAGTTCGCATATTATATAATAACCCTTGCATGTGAAAAACAGATTAAATATCCTGTCCCACCAAGAGCGGGGTGTGGCTCAGCTTGGCTAGAGCGCCTGGTTTGGGACCAGGAGGTCGCAGGTTCGAATCCTGTCACCCCGATTGAAGTGAACAATGATAATTAAATAATAAATTATGCGGGTGTAGTTCAATGGTAGAACACTAGCCTTCCAAGCTAGATACGTGGGTTCGATTCCCATCACCCGCTTCCGGGTTATGACGCCCGGCTTTAGCGGGGAATATCGCCCAGCTTTAAATTGGGATACCCTGTGCGAGTGTGTTCGTAGCTCAGCAGGATAGAGCAACGGCCTTCTAAGCCGTGGGTCGGGGGTTCGAATCCCTTCGAGCACGTCATGAAGATATTCCGATTCTGCTCCGCAGGCGGTTCATGACAGAAGAATGACACATAAATGTGCCATTCTTCATTGTTAGATGAAGCTATTATATATGGTGGATATAGCACAGTTGGTTAGAGCGTCAGATTGTGGTTCTGAAGGTCGTGGGTTCGAATCCCATTATCCACCTTGACCGGGAGCAGGTGAATAAATTTGGGCTATCGCCAAGCGGTAAGGCACAGGACTTTGACTCCTGCATTCGCTGGTTCAAATCCAGCTAGCCCAGTTGTCTTTTTGGGACAAAATAGGGGCGTGTAGCTCAGTTGGTAGAGCACTTGACTTTTAATCAAGTTGTCCGGAGTTCGAGCCTCCGCACGCTCAGTAATTATTAAAATTTTCACCTTAAACTTGGACAAGCTGTTATAATTTCAACAGTTTGTCCAAGTTTATTTTTAGCTAATTGGCAAATCTATATGCGTTGATTATTAAGAATATTTAAACCTTTTTCAAATAATCACCGCACCTAATATTCTATACTATCAATTAAGCGGTGAAGATTTTGCCGAATGTTTTTTCTCAGCAAAAAACTATCCGATCTTGACACGCTCAAAATCGCCAAAATAATGGGCTTTAGGTTCGGTGAAACGCTTTTATTAAACGAACTCTAATTAATTCAAAATTGACTTTTTGTTGATAAATGGGTATAATGCCTTTAAGGGGAGTTGATTGAAATGGAAAATACCGTGAAGCCTTTACCATTAACAAAAGTAGAAATTGAAAAAGAGCGCGTTGCGTTGCATGAATCTCTTTTGCCTTTAAGTGACTCCATGAAATCAAAACCATACAAAGAGGTTTTTGCAGAGATAAAAGAGAATGCAAACCTTTGTGTTTCGTTGTGAAAGAAGCAATTCATGTTATTTTCTTCATTTCCGGGTTAAATTATTTTTAAATTGTTATAAAACACGCGAAATTTTGGATGGCTGAAGCACAGTTTAAATTTCTTGCGTGTTTTATATAAAAACGTTATAATCGAACATGAGAAAAGATTTGCGCGAAATTACATAGCTTAGATAATACTCATAAACTTAGAGGGAAAATACATGGAAAGAGGAAATGTTTTAGTTATTGGTAATTCAGGTGTGGGTAAATCTACTTTGATCAACACCGTCCTCGGAGAAGATAAAGCGGAAACAGGTTGGGGTACAGAAGGTAGAACAGATAGATTAAATATATATGAAAGTAGTAAAATACCTTTTCGGATAATAGACACAGTTGGTTTTGAACCATCATTAATAAAAGAATATAAGGCTATTAGTGCTGTTAAAAAATGGTCGAAAAACAGCGCAAATGAAGGACATAATGATAATCAAATTAATGTTATTTGGTTTTGTGTAGATGGATGTTCTGCAAAGTTATTTCCGAATGTGATAAAAAATCTTTCAAAAGCAACATCTATGTGGAAAACAGTTCCAATAATTGTTGTTATAACTAAATCATATGCTGTTCCCGATCGAGAAAAAAATATTGAAATGGTTAACAACGCATTTGCAAAGCAGAAACGTTCAAGCAATTTACGCAAAGTTATTCCCGTTATTGCGTCTATATTTGTATTAAATGATAGTGCTTATGCAGCACCGGAAGGGATTACTGAACTTATAGACGTTACAAATGAATTAATGCCGGAAGGGGTAAAAGCAGGTGAGGCAGACATTGCCGCTTTCAAATTGAAACGAAAAAGATTTATGGCACATGGAGTAATCGGGGGTTCAACTACAGCGGCAGTAGTAGTAGGAGCTGTTCCAGTGCCGTTTCCTGATGCATTGATACTCTCACCAATAGAAGTAGCCGAGGTTAACGCTCTTGCTCAAATATATGAAATTAATAAAAATGAAGGCTCAAAGCAATTGCTTAATACTATTGTTGAAGTTGGAACTGTAAGTATTGTGGCAAAACAAGCAATAAATGCATTAAAGGCAATTCCGGGAGTTAATTTGGGTGCAAGCGTTTTAAACGCAATAATTGCCGGAAGTATTGTAGCGGCTCTTGGTGAAGGAACAATATATATTTTTGAACAAGTATATTTGGGCAAAAAAAGTGTTTCAGATATTGACTGGGTAAAAAAGATATTGGAGTCAAAATTGACTTCACAATTAACAGACATTGTAAAAACTATTATAGAGAAGGTCAATCAGAATACTGATAGTAAAGCTGTTGCAAGCATTATATCAGATGTGTTCAAGGATTATTTTAGTAATAATTAAGATATTTCTACTGGTGAGGAATTTTTATAAATCTTTACGAAAATATCTCATCTTTCTTTGCATAGAAAAATCCCGAGAGTATTGGTTTATCACTAAAATCTCGGGATTTTTATGTTGATTGATATCTGGTCGCGCCTGAACGGTAACTATATATCAGACGTTTAAATGAAAAGTTTTCGCGTTATTTTTGACAAAAGACACTATATATGATACTATTTAGTACAGAGAACACTATATGAACGAATAGGTAGAGATGATATGAGCGAAAAAGAAATTCGTGAATTAAAAGAATCAATGGAACAAGAACTTGCCCGTCCAATAACACCCCAGGAAGCAAAAAGGAATTTGGTTGCTGTTGGTGTGTATACTCGGAATGGTAAACTCACCAAAAGAGGAAAAAGCACATTTCAATATTTTTCGCAGAGGTCATAATTCTTGTATAATAAACTTCCCAATTTGATAATCGCCTTTCATGGATGCGATCAAACTACTTTACCACTTCAGGAATTAGATGAGCCTTTTATAGTATAAATAGGCAATAAAATATGGTTACTATTTGGTTACTGCTCAACCAAAAAGTTAATAAAAAAATCAAGTTGTCTGGAGTTCGAGCCTCCGCACGCTCAGTAATTATTAAAATTTTCACCTTAAACTTGGACAAGCTGTTATAATTTCAACAGTTTGTCTAAGTTTATTTTAATTAATTCAAATTTAACTTTTTGCTGATAAATGGGTATAATGTCTTTAAAGGGAGTTGATTGAAATGGAAATACCGTGAAGCCTTTATCACTAACAAAAATAGAAGTTGAAAAGAGCGCGTTGCGTTGCATGAATCTCTTTTGCCTTTAAGCGACCCCATGAAATCAAAACCATACAAAGAAGTTTTTGCGGAGGTAAAAGAGAATGTAAACCTTTAGCGTTAATATGTCTGATATGTCAAAAAGTGATTTAGTCGAAATAAAGATTTACTTTTGCTTTTTAGCCGCTAAATTTCGGTAGCCGCTAAATTTCCGCTAAATTTCAAAAAAACTCCTTGCTATTCTACTCAAAGTATGCTACCATAAAATTCCGTGATATACAAGCATCTTAGAAAGTATCTATATCAAAAGTAGAATAAACTTCATCTAAATGCCATTCCTTGCTCCTTTTTATGGGGGCCAGAGACCAAAAGGAGGTAACCAGCATGAACAAGTATGAATTATGCGTTGTTGTGAGTGCGAAAATCGAAGAGGAAGAAAGAGTTTCCACCATCAATAAGGTAAAAGAACTGATCGAAAGATTCGGCGGTCAAATTACCAATGTTGATGAATGGGGCAAGAAAAGATTAGCCTATGAAATCCAGAAAATGAAAGACGGCTACTTTAATTTCATCCACTTTGATGCTGAAAGCACAGCGCCGATTGAAATCGAAAGCAGAATCCGCATTATGGATAATGTTATTCGCTTTTTGTGCGTACGGCAGGATAAGTAGCCGGGAAATTCCACGCATGATGGAATAGGAGAAGTTATGAATAAAGTAATTTTAATGGGACGTTTAACCAGAGATCCGGAAGTAAGGTATTCACAGGGTGAAGGCAGTATGGCAATAGCCAGATATACTCTGGCCGTAGATCGCCGTTTCAGCCGAAATAATGATGATCAGACAGCCGACTTTATTGGTTGTGTTGCTTTTGGTAAAACCGGCGAGTTCGCGGAAAAGTACTTGCGTAAAGGTACTAAGATCGCTGTAACAGGCCGTATCCAGACAGGCAGCTACACGAACAAAGACGGGGTCAAAATCTATACAACGGATGTTGTCGTCGAAGACCACGAGTTTTGCGAGAGCAAAAATTCAGGCGGCAGTGAAGGCGGCAATTATTCAGGCGGCGGTTATTCAGGAAGTAGTTCCGGTCGCCAAGAACCATCAGCCGGTGACGGTTTTATGAATATCCCCGATGGGATTGATGAAGAACTCCCTTTCAACTAAGAAGAGGATTAATATTATTTAGGAGGCAATGAATATGGCTTACAATAGAGGTGATAAACCCGATTTTCCCAAAAGAAAAGGCGGTCTTCGCAGAAGGAAGAAAGTTTGTATTTTTTGTGGGAAAGACAGCGTTATTGATTATAAAGATACCGGTAAATTAAAAAGATATGTTTCAGAGCGCGGTAAAATTTTACCTCGCCGCATCACAGGCAACTGTGCCAAACATCAAAGAGCTTTAACGGTCGCCATCAAACGGGCGCGTCACGTTTCATTGATGCCATACGTGATGGATTAATTACGGCAAACACATTGTCAAAACAGCATTAACAGTTATCAGGCATCTGCTTGATAACTGTTTTATGCTATTAGAAATTGCGTCTTATACAAACTCCGCGATAATTTACATGGCAGATACAAAAAATCATTGCAGTAAAAATTGTAAATATATGTAAATCATGATATAATGACGTTAGTCATTATATCTGCGCATCTTTAGTGCGCATCTCCCAGAGGGCATAATTTGCGTAGCAAATCATGAATAATGACGTTAGTCATTATATCTGCGCGTCTTTTAGTACGCATCCATAACCGCCTGACGGCGGCGGGAGGGCTATAATGTTGTTGTGTAAAAGGTTGCCCGCTTTTCGGGTTTTTACTATTAATAGTAAGCCTGTATTTTCAGGAGGTTGCCTTATGAAAGATAATGGTCATATATGAGAAATACTATCAGGTTAAAAGGTAAGTTAAGAAGATATCTGCAAACCTCCATGTACCTGGGTGTTTTGCTTGTGTTAGTAAATTTATCTATTTATCTGGTCAATGTATCATCGGGACTGATACTTACTTGTTTTATAATTTTTTATTTTGCAGTTATTATATCAACCTTGATTTATAACCGTCCTGTCATAATCAATGAATTGGTTTCGTTTGCCGCTCAATACGGTCAGATCCAAAAAGCTTTGCTTTACGAATTGGAGTTGCCGTATGCGATTATTGATGATAGCGGGAAACTTATTTGGACGAATCAATCGTTTGAGCAGATTACCCAAAAGGGGAAGAATTACCGTAAATCGATTACCACACTTTTTCCGACTTTGACATTGGACAGGCTGCCTGCGGAAGCAGATGAGGTTTCTTTGGAAATCGAACACTACGGGAGCATTTATTCAGTCGTGCTAAAAAAAGTTTCGATGAAAGAACTGGGTGAAAGCACTACCGTAGTTGATGCGGCGGAGTATGAAGGGTATTTAATTGCGATGTATCTGTTCGATACAACCGCATTAAGCATTGCTTTACAGGAAGTGGACGATCAAAGCTTGGCGCTGGGAATGGTTTATCTTGATAATTATGATGAAGCTTTGGAAAGTATTGAGGAAGTTCGCCGTTCGTTACTTATTGCACTGATTGACAGGAAAGTTAATAAATACATTTCGTCACTGGACGGTATTTGTAAAAAACTTGAAAAAGATAAATATTTAATTATCCTTCGCAAGAAAGCATTAGAAGACCTTAAAGAACACCGCTTTGACCTTCTGGAAGATGTCAAAACGGTCAATATCGGCAATGAAATGAGCGTTACAATCAGTATCGGTATTGGTCTTGACGGTTTATCATATGCTCAGACTTACGAATTTTCCCGTAATGCCATCGATTTGGCACTGGGGCGCGGCGGCGATCAAGCAGTCGTAAAATCACCTGATAATATCAGTTATTTCGGCGGCAAAAGCCAACAAGTTGAACGTAATACCCGCGTAAAAGCAAGGGTTAAGGCACATGCTCTGCGTGAAATTATTACAGGGAAAGAGCGCGTTCTCATTATGGGACATCGAATGACGGACGTTGATAGTTTCGGTGCGGCGATCGGTATTTACCGAATTGCCACCATGCTTGAACGGAAAGCGCATATTGTTATTAATGAGGTAACGACCTCGGTTCACCCGTTGATTGACCTTTTTAAGAATAATCCTGAATATGAAGATGATATGATTATCGGTTGCCAGCAAGCAATTGATATAGCCGACAGTAACGTAGTGTTGGTAGTAGTTGATGTCAACAGACCGAGTATTACGGAATGTCCTGAACTGCTTAAACTTTGTAAATCAATTGTTGTTCTGGATCATCATAGGCAGGGAACGGAAGTTATCGAAAATGCTACGCTTAACTATGTTGAAGTTTATGCTTCGTCTTCATGTGAGATGGTTTCCGAGATTCTCCAGTATATCGGCGACAATATTCGGATTCGCAATGAAGAAGCGGATTGCCTATACTCGGGTATTATGATTGACACTAATAATTTCGTTACGAAAACAGGTGTCCGTACTTTTGAAGCGGCGGCATTTCTAAGGCGGAGCGGAGCTGATGTAACAAGGGTCAGGAAGTTGTTCAGGGAAGATGCCCACGAATATAAAGCGAAAGCCGATGCAGTCAGTCAGGCGGAAATATATCGTAACGCATATGCTATTTCCACTTGTACCAGCGAAGATATCCAAAGCCCAACGATTATTGGCGCTCAGGCGGCTAATGAACTGCTGAATATTAAAGGTGTTAAAGCCAGTTTTATCCTGACGGATTATCAGAATTGCATTTATTTAAGCGCGCGTTCGATTGATGAAGTTAATGTTCAGATGATTATGGAGCGAATGGGCGGCGGCGGCCATATGAATGCCGCAGGGTGTCAGATAGAAGGTGTTTCCATCGACGAAGGAATTGGCGCTCTTAAACGAACGCTTGATAATATGATTGATGGCGGCGAATTATAGCAAGGAGAACACAAATGAAAGTTATACTTTTGCAAGATGTAAAAAGCTTGGGTAAAAAAGATGATCTGTGCGATGTCAATGACGGATATGCCCGCAATTATATAATTCCCAAAAAATTAGGCATTGAAGCGACGCCTAAGAATTTAAACGACCTGAAACTAAGAAAAGCAGGTGAGGAAAAAAACGCGAAAGAGCAATTGGAAGCCGCTAAAGCTTTCGCCGCGTCACTTTCAGAGAAGAAAATTATTCTGAGCATGAAAGCAGGTGAAGGCGGGCGCCCATTCGGTTCGATTTCGACGAAGGAAATCGGGCAGGCATATAAAGATCAATTCGATATCGAAATAGATAAAAAGAAGATTCGCATGGCGGAACCGATCAAAACATTCGGCATTCACCAGATTTCCGTTAAGCTTCATCCGCAAGTCACAGGCGAATTGACTGTAGTGGTCAAAGAGGCATAAGAGTAATATAAATTGGAGAAGTACCATGGCTACAATGGAGGAAGCGCTGCTAAAACGGATTTTACCGCATAGCATTGAAGCAGAGCAATCGGTTATCGGTTCAATGATTATGGATCGCGAAGCGATTATCATAGCCGCTGAGATTATTACGGGAGAAGATTTTTATAGCCGCCAATATGCGGTTGTTTTCGAAGCGATGGTTGAGCTTAATGATGAAGGTAAACCCGTCGATATGATTACGCTTCAAAACCGGCTTAAGGAAAAAGACGTTCCGCCTGAAGTGGAAAGCCTGGAATTTATCCGTGATTTAATGACCGCCGCCCTGACATCGGCCAATATCAAATACTATGCGGGAATCGTCTCCGAGAAAGCCACGTTACGAAAGTTGATTAGGCTCAATGAAGAGATCGCGGGTACTTGCTATGCGGGTAAAGAAAGCCTTGATTTTATATTAGAGGACACAGAGAAGCGCATTTTTGACCTGATCCAAAAGAATAATACAGGTGAATTCGTCCCTATTCGGCAAATAGTAATAAATGCTTTGGATAAGATTGAGTTAGCCGCCAAGAATAAGGGCAATGTAACAGGTATCGCCACGGGATTCGCAGATCTTGATTACCGTACCGCAGGTTTGCAGCCGTCCGATTTCGTTTTGCTCGCCGCCCGTCCATCGATGGGGAAAACAGCGTTGGCGTTAAATATTGCTCAGCATGTGGCTTTTAAACTTAATCATTGTGTCGCCATTTTTAGCTTGGAAATGTCAAAAGAGCAGTTGGTTAACCGCCTTTTTTCAATGGAATCGCGGGTTGATTCGCAAAACTTAAGAACAGGGAAGCTTTCCGATACCGACTGGGAAAGATTGATTGAAAGTGCCGGAATGATCGGCAAATCGAATTTGATAATTGATGATACGCCCGGTATCAGTATCCCTGAACTTCGCTCGAAATGCCGTAAATATAAGCTGGAATATGGCCTTAAAATGATTATCATTGATTATCTCCAGTTGATGAGCGCGTCAAGCGGAAGAAACTCGGATTCAAGGCAGCAGGAGATTTCGGATATATCCCGTTCGCTTAAAGCAATAGCCCGTGAATTAAATGTTCCCGTCGTCGCCCTGTCTCAGTTAAGCCGTGCGGTTGAACAGCGCCCCGACCATCGTCCGATGCTTTCCGACCTGCGTGATTCGGGGGCTATCGAGCAGGATGCGGATGTAGTAATGTTCATCTATCGAGATGAATACTACAATAAAGAAACAGAAAAAAAAGGTATTACCGAAGTCATCATTGCGAAACAACGTAATGGTCCGATCGGTACTGTGGAACTGGTATTCCTTCCGGAGTACACGAGGTTTGCCAATCTCGCCCGAAACTAATACCGATTATAAAGAAACCAACTAAAGAGGACAAGCCGGCGTCGGCATGTTCTCTTTTGCTAAGGAAAGGAGCAAAAATGAAACAAGAAACCCGTTATCTGATTTCGGATGCCGCCAAAAAAGTTGCTGTTGAATCACATGTCCTTCGTTATTGGGAGGAAGAATTAAAGTTGCCGATTAAACGGAATGAACTTGGGCATCGCTATTATACAGAAGATGATATCGTTCTCTTCAAGGACGTAAAAGCCTTAAAAGAGCAAGGTTTGCAGCTAAAAGCCATTCGGATGATTCTGAAAGACGGGCGGATTAAGCCCTTTCCCGGCAGGGAAATCGCATCAGGTGCAGAAGTACAGGGAGGGATAAATAAATCTTTTAATATTATGGATATTGATGAAAAGGATGGTGTAAATATGGAATCACATGATCTTGCAGGCAAACATGTTCTGATGGTAAATTCCAGTGATATTATGAATACGTCATGCCCCGACAATTCATTAACGATGGGTAAAGAGGCAAAGAGCCTGAAACTTCAGCAATTACTTAAGCAAATGATCGCAGATGCCGTGCGTGTTAATAATCAGGAATTAATTGAAGATATCAAAGAGACTATGCTTAAAGAACTCGATTATCAATTCCGCTTACAGGAAGAGCGCGAAGAGAATTATATCAAAGAAAAAATAAGCCGTGATGAAGCGCATTATCAAAGAATTGACGAAATGCTTCGCAAACGCAGCCAACGAAAAATAAAAGCGGAAGGCAAAGAAAAGAAATTCTTCAAAAAAAGTTAGCAGTATGAATAAATATCTTAGACACCGAAACATACCTAAGAATTGTTCAGGGCGAGTCACCGTCAAGCATCCGAACCGCAATCCCCGAAAATTGGCACTTATATGGGGATAACGGGTCGGAACAGGTGACGACTAAAATTAACTTACGCGATACATTTACTGGGCGATAGCACCGACAGGACAAAGTCCTGCGCAGGCGCCGCAATCAATGCAGGTGTCAGGATTAATTTCATATTGCGAACTGCCTTCGCTGATTGCGTCAACGGGGCAAGAACCGCCGCAAGCACCGCAATTAATGCAACTATTATTGATTACATAAGACATATATTACCCTCCTAATAATAAAATATTTTCATATACATCTTAATACAACTTAATTACAATTACAAGCGAAATAATCATGATAAACAAGATTATATCATTCTGAGCGTAAGCGTATTTAAGCATGAGAACCTTCGCTTGCGCTCAGAATGATATAAGCCTTACCTAATGTATTAGAAAAAGTACACATACTTGCTTGACCCCCATACCTACATAACATATAATATAAGGGTACTGGTATTAAACATTATGAAATTAACCATAAATCCACACATGTGAAAGATTTTTAAGGAGGATATGCTAATGAAACCTGAGTGGCAAGATTTTGTAGGAGGGAAATGGGTCGGTGAAGTTAATGTCCGTGACTTCATTATGAAAAACTATCTCCCTTATGACGGGGACGATTCATTTTTAGCGGATGCAACACAGAATACCAAGGATCTTTGGGAACAGGTTCTTGAATTAAGTAAGAAAGAGCGTGATGCCGGAGGCGTCCTTGATATGGACACGAAAATCGCTTCGACCATCATTTCCCATGGCCCCGGCTACCTTGATAAGAATAAAGAAACGATTGTCGGTTTTCAGACCGATAAACCCTTTAAACGTTCAATGCAGCCTTACGGCGGTATCAGAATGGCGGAAAAAGCTTGCTCTGATAACGGCTATGAAGTCGATCATGAAATCAGTGAGTTCTTTTCGACTCACCGTAAGACACATAATGCAGGATGTTTCGATGCATATAATGACGATATCCGCGCATGTCGTTCATCGCATGTTATCACGGGATTACCCGATGCTTACGGACGCGGACGCATAATCGGCGACTACCGCCGCGTTGCCCTTTATGGTATCGACCGTTTAATCGAGGATAAAAACGAGCAAAAAAATTCGACAGGCCGTGTTATGACAGACGATGTTATTCGTTTACGTGAAGAAATCAGTGAACAAATCGTCGCCCTTAAGCATATGAAGCAGATGGCGGCTTCTTATGGCTGTGATATATCAAAACCTGCCGCCAATGTTCAGGAAGCGATTCAGGCTACCTACTTCGGTTATTTATCCGCGGTTAAAGAGCAGAACGGTGCGGCGATGAGCCTTGGCAGAACCTCAACTTTCCTGGATATCTATGCTGAACGCGATATTAAGAACGGAACATTTACAGAAGGTCAGATACAGGAATTCTTTGACCACTTCATCATGAAATTAAGATTGATTAAGTTTGCGCGTACTCCTGAATATAACAGCCTATTCTCAGGCGATCCTGTTTGGGTTACCGAGTCGTTGGCGGGAGTTGGAATTGACGGACGCCATATGGTTACGCGGTCGACATTCCGTTTCCTTCATACCCTGACGAATCTCGGCGCGGCTCCCGAACCGAATATGACGGTTCTGTGGTCAACAAGATTACCTGCTAACTTTAAGAAATATTGTGCCAAGATGTCGATTTTGACTTCATCGATTCAATACGAAAATGATGATTTGATGCGCGTTACCCACGGTGATGATTATGCGATTGCTTGTTGTGTATCATCGATGCGGATTGGTAAAGAAATGCAGTTCTTCGGCGCTCGCGCCAATTTGGGCAAATGCTTGCTCTATGCCTTGAACGGCGGTGTTGACGAAAAGACCTTTAAGCAAGTCGGTCCGCGTTACCGCAAATGCGAAGGTGATGTGCTTGAATACGATGACGTAATGGTGAAATTCACCGATATGATGGAATGGCTGGCGGATGTGTATGTCAATACATTAAATGTTATCCACTATATGCATGATAAATATTGTTATGAGAGAGCGCAGATGTCTTTGCATGATCGTGATGTTTTAAGATATTTCGCCACAGGTATTGCCGGACTCTCTGTCGTCGCCGACTCTTTATCAGCGATTAAATATGCTCAGGTCAAACCTATCCGTGATGAAAACGGTTTGATTGTTGACTTTGAAACAACCGGCGATTTCCCGAAATACGGCAATGATGATGACCGTGTTGACGATATCGCGAAAAGTCTTGTCAAACAGTTCATGACGATGATCAGACGCCATCATACTTACCGTAACGGTTTCCCGACGATGTCGGTTCTTACCATCACATCCAATGTCGTATACGGTAAGGCGACAGGTAACACACCTGACGGCCGTAAAGCAGGTCAGCCTTTTGCTCCCGGTGCGAATCCGATGCATGGACGTGACACTAAAGGGGCGGTAGCTTCATTATCATCAGTTACCAAGTTGCCGTTTGAACATTCGATGGACGGAATTTCTAATACATTCACGGTCATTCCCGGCGCGCTTGGGAAAGAAGATAAGGTCTTTGTCGGCGATTTAGATATTGATCTTAGTAAGGTTGAACAATAAGGAGATTTTATGGAACCCGGTAAGGTTGCAGATGCGATGATTGACGACATAGTTAATATGCTTGACGAGGGATTTAAAGACGGCGTTGGCCATGTTAATGTCGAAGTTAATGAAAACGAGCGAGAAATTAAGAATGTCGAAACACTGGGGTGTACGGATTGTGCCAAAACTCCACTAGCATGTAGCATCCCCACCATGTTAAACGATTAAAAAATAGGAGGAAAATATGTCAAACGTAAATACAGCTCAAGTCGATAATTTAGTTTCTTTACTTGATGGCTACGCCGAAAAAGGCGGGCATCACTTAAATGTTAATGTTTTAAACCGTGATACCCTGATTGATGCCCAAAAGCATCCCGAGAAATACCCTCAGCTTACGATTCGGATTTCGGGATATGCCGTTAATTTCATCAAATTAACCCCAGAGCAACAGGCGGATGTCATTTCCCGTACTTTCCACGATCAGTTAAGCTAAATTAATTAAATTTTATTACCAATCAGCGGTTTAACAAACCGCTGATTTTTTGGGGAAGAATGTAAAATATCTACAAAAATATCGCAGGCAAAGGCATCAAAGAATGTAATTTTTGCTAGGTTTTTGCCTCGATATGCTTATTTTATTGTATTTTAGCGATAATATAGTATACTAAGATTAATATATATGATGTAATTGGCTATCCTTCACTAAAAATGTGTATAATATATAAGGATAAACAAGGATGGAAAGGATTGGTGAGATTATGCAGGGTAGAGTACATTCGATAGAAAGTTTTGGTACTGTTGATGGACCGGGAACCAGGTTTGTCGTATTTCTGCAAGGTTGCCCAATGCGCTGTAGTTATTGCCATAATCCCGATACATGGGCCATGGATGGCGGTAAAATGATGACGGTGTCAGAGATCTTCGAGCAATATGAAAGGAATCGCGGCTTTTACAAAGAAGGCGGTATTACAGTTACGGGCGGCGAACCTTTAATGCAAATTGACTTTTTGATTGAACTGTTTGATATGGCAAAAGATAAAGATGTCCATACTTGCATCGATACATCCGGTATTGCTTTTAATCGTAGGAATACTGCGTTCTTAGAAAAACTGGATACATTGATGGAAGTTACAGACTTGGTTATGATGGATATCAAACACATTAATCCGACCAAGCACATTGAACTTACAGGGCAGGAAAATGAAAATATTTTGGACTTTGTGGCTTATCTGAATGAACGTAATGTTGATGTTTGGATTCGGCATGTAATAGTTCCGGGTTATACCGATGATAATATCGACTTATATCATCTGGGATACTTTATCGGTCAGTTTTATAATATTAAAGCACTTGATGTATTGCCTTATCATACAATGGGTGTGTCCAAATATGAGAAGCTGGGAATCCCTTACCCTTTAGAAGGGGTGCCGGAAATGGATCGCGATAGAATTTTGGAAAAGAAGCAAATGATTCTAGCAGGAATCAAAGAAAGAAGGAAAATCGTTACGCCAATTCATAATCATTATTAGTACGTTTACTATTGGTATTGCTATAAATAAAAAACTGTCGCCGTGAGACGACAGTTTTTATGGTTAAATTTGTGCCAGTTCCTGAATAGCGTTATTGCGGATAAGCGGTTCGAAGTGTTCTTCGAGATATGCTTCGGAGGCATAAACCGTCTTTTCGGGGGTGCCGTATTCTGACAGGACATTACATACTTTGTTGAAACTACCGGGAGAAATATAACCTTTGGTAATTACTAAAACAAAGCGTTCGTCACGCGGTCTTTTATATAGAGAATTAACACCCTGAAAACTATTCACCAATACACGCGATAAGCGGATAACGATATGCAATGAATCGAATGAATAAATCCGTGTTAAATCGTGTGAAGCCGGGGTCGTAATTCTCTTATCGGGCAGACGGGAGCGATCTAATGATTTGCTCTTCGTACTGCTAAGAGTTTCATCGGTTTCAGGTAAATCGCTCAAATGCGTGCTTTGGATTTTTTTGAATAAATCAAGGACTTCATCGGCACCTTCCGCCAGCGATTCCATCATATCTTCGAAATCACCGTTTTCATCATGTACAGATGGAGCAAACTTTGAAAAGCGCGTATCAAGCTCTTCGGGGTCTTCAACTTTCGTGATAATCAGGATAATGCATTCACTGCTTAAGGGGATGGCTTCAATCATAAGAGGAATATCCTCGGCTTCAAAACCGAACTCATACGAAGCTTGTTGCATCATATCACGGAAAAGGCTTTTCGCCTTTTCTGTGCCATAGGCAAGTTCGCTTAATTTCAATTCTCTATCTGCCAAATCTTCCCGCGTCAGCGTACATCGAATCTGATGATCATTAACTCGTTCTATTTTCATATTAATCACATCCTTACTAATAAGATACTGCTTCTAAAAAAATTGGTTACAACAGCGTTTTGCGGTTGGAAATAAATTGTACACACAATATGCTAATAACAGCAATTTTGACATTTTACTTCACTTTTATCTTATCGCTTTAAAATAAAATAGTCAAGAGATTAGCGCTATTGTTTTCAAATTTTTTATATTCGCTACATAAAAATGGATATTATGGTAAAAAAATATAAAATATTCAAATTTGTGCTTGCATTATTTGGTATTATTATATTATAATAAATTTTGAAGGTGCTTATATTGCACAAATATTAGTAAGAAATAATAAATTATTATGTGAATATTTCTTAACGGATAATCTGTACCGAGAGGAGGGTTGGTCATTTTTTAAATTTTTTCTCAGACACATCAATATCTATATCTCAATGAAGTTCTTTATTAAGTCTTACAAGCGTCTAATACGTGCTTGCCATTGATATCCGATATACCAATAATTCATCAAACCTAAACGGGGTTTATCAGCATTTTTTTGTACAATCCGTCACCTTTATATGTCTTTATCCCGTCTATTAGCATTATTACAATAACAATCTATTTACTAGTATTGTCAATCTTTTTAAAACTATAAGCAATTTCCCTAAATTATCTTAGGTTATATTTCAATTTAATATATCACGGTGTCCTTATGGTCTTATTGAAATATAATCAGAAGGAGGAATTTTATGACTACATCTGATCATAAAGCGCCGACAATTTTATCAAATTTAAAAGAAATCAGCAAATATGGAGTATCGCTTTACTTAGACGGAAAAGAAGCGTCGCCCGATGAGATCGCAGATCATTGTGTTAACGATGAAGCCGTATATATGCCTGATTATGTGATGAATGATAATGGGTCGCTTAAAGAAATCAGATATAACAAAGTGTTCAATCATTAAAATTGGTAAAGGAAACACCCTTATATGTACTTTGCTAATTAAGAAATCTATCGAAAAATGTAAAAAATGCTAATGACGTTATGAAGATGATGTGCTATACTTAAGAGCGTTGGAGGTAATTGCTAATGAAGAGACTCATTCCGGTGATTATTGCCATCGCTCTTATTTTAGCGGTGGGCTACTTTGTCTTTTATCCTGAATTTAGGGAGCGTTACGAGTATTCGGAGGAACATGCCGATTTGATGGAATATTTCAATCTTACGAATGATACCGAAGCGGCAATTATCTTACAAGATACGGTCATTCCTGAGAAAGCCAGAATCTTCGACGGTACGTATTATTTTGATTTGGATACGGTATATAAGTATTTTAACACCCGTTTTTATGTCGATGAAAGAGAAGGGCTGGTTTTATATAGCCTTCCTGATTTTACGGTCAGAACCGTCATCGGTTCACAGATTATCGATAAAAAGAGCGGAGAAATCAATCGCCCTTATAAAGTTGCCCGATATGAACGTGATGTCCTATATCTGGCGGTTGATTTTGTCAGAGAATATACGAATTTTTCTTATGAGTCATTCGTGAATCCCGGTCGGATGCAAGTTTACACCGAGTGGAATGATATTAGGGTTGCCAAGATAAACAGAGATACACAGGTACGCTATCGCGGCGGAGTAAAAAGTGCGATCTTAACAGATATAGCAAGCGGCGGACGGGTCACTGTCCTTGAAGTTATGGAAACATGGGCGAAAGTAAAAACCGAAGATGGTTTTATCGGGTACGTCGAAAACCGCAGGTTAGGGGAAGCATATAGTGAACGTCAGTTACCCGTAATCAATTACGAAGAACCCGAGTACAAATCACAAACCAGAGATCACAAGATTAGTCTAGGTTGGCATTATATCGGCGGTATTGCCGGAAATGATACTTTAACGGAGGTGACTAGGAATACACAAGGGCTTAATGTCATTTCGCCGACGTGGTTTTTCTTAAATGACGATGAAGGTAACTTTTTAAGCTTCGCGAGTTCATCCTATGTAAGCAATGCTCATGGAATGGGTCTGGAAGTGTGGGCTTTAGTTGAGAATATGACCAACAATGTCGATATGTTCGAGATATTATCATCAACGACTAAGCGTACCCGTCTGATCGCGAATTTAATCGATGCTGCCCTTTTATATAATCTGGACGGAATCAATATAGACTTTGAAGAATTAAGGGCGAATACAGGTGTTCATTTCGCGCAGTTTATCCGAGAGCTATCGATTCCTTGCCGTGAACATGAACTCGTTTTATCGGTTGATAATTATGTCCCTTTCGGTTTTAATGACTTTTATAACCGCAAAGAGCAAGGTGTTTTTGCGGATTATGTCATTATAATGGGTTATGACGAGCATTACAAAGGGAGCGAAAAAGCAGGAAGTGTGGCTTCGATCAATTATGTTGAACACGGAATCAAGCGGACGGTCGAACAGGTACCGCCTCACAAAGTAATTAATGGCGTCCCTTTTTATACCCGTATCTGGGAAACAAAGGGGAGCAGTGTATCAAGTCAGGCGGTCGGGATGGAGTTGGCGCGGGATTGGGTAGCGAACCGGAACTTAACTCCGATTTGGGATGAAGAGACCTGTCAGAATTATGCGGAGCATATCGATTCAAGCGGCGCGCGCCATCAGGTATGGCTTGAAGATGCGGAATCGCTGAGAGTAAAATTTAATGTGATGGAGAATTACGAGATAGGCGGTGTGGCTTTCTGGCAACTAGGTCAGGAGACGCCTGAAATTTGGGAGGTAGTTTTGGAATACCTTTCAAAGTGAATATGTCACGGCGGTACACTTGTTAATTAAATGATACCATATCAGTAATATTTGCTCCCGGTAAATCATATTTTATCGTGAAAGTATTTTTCATGATAGGGGGTCAAATGCTAAAAAGACCGAATGTGATAATCGCAATCCTTTCCACGATCTTATTCATTTTGACAGCAATGTATATTGTTAATAATAAAGATGCTATCGCGACTTTATCCGGTCAGCTGTTAAATAAAGAGGCGGATAAAGCCGGTTTTCGGGTAGTGATTGATCCCGGACACGGGGGAATTGACCCCGGTAAAGTCACGATGAATGGTATTTCGGAAAAAGATATAAATCTGGAAATCGCCCATAAACTCAGAAAATTTCTGGAAGC
>JGI24695J34938_10000611_pt1 | contig 34277 bp, 36 predicted proteins | sample TergutCo191P3_FD_34938 | JGI IMG/M metagenome (IMG submission 34938)
GTCGGAAACAGAGGCTATTACCGATAAACTCAATAGTTATTACAAGAACCATAGTTCCCGCCTTGATGATGATTTAAAATCCTCTTCATACCGGCTGCTTGCCGAAGTAGAGTGGTAAATGGTTCGAGGTGAAATATGGTGGGCAAATCTCCCTGTCCCTGATGGTTCGAAACCAGGAAAGCGCCGTCCGGTATTAATAATCCAGAGCAATGAATTCAACCGCAGCAACATCAATACAGTTATTTGCGCGGCAATCACATCAAATACAGACTTGGCATCTTTACCTGGTAATTTATTATTGGAAAAAGCCATATCCGGTTTAGACAAAGCATCGACCGTTAATTTTTCGCAAATTACGACTATAGATAAAGATGACTTAACGGAACAGGTATCTATGCTGCCAAAACATATACTTGAAAAAATTAACGGCTGTCTTAAAGTAGTTCTGGAAATTCTATAATTCATCATTCCTCACTTCTCATCACAAAAATTACCACTGTTTTATCCACCCCGTATTACTGCCATTCGCATACGAAATGCCAAGTACGCCGCTTTGGTTCTCCCATGTTGCTGCCGCTCCTGCCGATACAGTTAAATCGGTATTTGTACCAACGGTGTAGTCTAACGTACCTGATGCGCGGTTCCACGCAATTACCACAGCATTATTAGGTGCGCCTTCGCCTGTATTAAGGTTGTGGGTACTGCCGCTGATGGAAATAATTCCGCTTATATTCGCTCCAATTCCAGCCACAAGACCGCCGCTTTGATTGAATGTCGAGCTGCCGCCAGAATTTGACAAGCGCAATTCGGCGCCGCTGGGGGCGTTATTAGCAATTATTTCGCCGCCTGTCATATTGATTACAGCCCCGCCCCATGCAGCTGCGCCGCCGCCTGCGTTAGTTACAGATGTGTTACCGCTGATGCTGCCGCCGTAAATATTAAACACACTGCTGGTGCCGGATACGCTCGCTCCGCCGCCACCGAGACTGGCTGTGTTGCCGGTGATCTTTCCGTTTTGCATGGTGAACGTGCCGCCTGCCATCCTGATTCCGCCGCCGTCTCTGCCGCTATTGCCGCTTAGCTCGCCGCCGTTGAAGTTAAATACACTGCTCGCATCTGCTATCGAAACGCCGCCTCCATCGCTGCTTGCGATATTATTATTAATTTTACCGTTTACAAGAGTAAACACGCCACCTGCGCTGATGCGCACTCCCCCGCCGTTCGAGCCTTTATTGCCTGAGATTTCACCGCCGTTAATGGTGGAAACTGCGGAATTGGTTACAATTAAACCGCCGCCGTTGCCGCCCGCAATGTTGCCGCTTATCGTACCGCCGTTCATGGTAAATGTACTGTTAGTATTTGCATTTACACCGCCGCCGAGAGTAGCGGTGGCTGTGTTTGTGTTTGTATTGTTACGCAAAACTGTGCCTGCGTTCATGGTGAACGAACCGCCGTTAAGGCGCACAAGCGAACCTCCGCCGTTATCTGCAAATGCGCCTCCGCTTCCGCCGTCAATGATGATGTCTTTTAAAATGAGCGAAGCGCCGTTAGTTACTGTAAACAAGTTGCCGCTAACACCTCGTGTAAGAGTGACTCTCTGGCTTTCGTTTGCGCTGCGGATAGTGAGCGTTGCTCCGGCTAGAGCAGGAGCGGGAATGCTGACAAGCTGGCTGATTGTTAAATTCTGATTAACGATAACTTCCATATCATTAGTTGCTGACCTATACGCTGCAACGCTGTGGAAAAAATCGAGGAAGGGGCTTCTAACGCCTGAGGTAACTGTAAAATTAATCGAAGTGGGAATATCTGGCAAGGACATTGTTGCGATTTTCCATTCTTCGTTGTCAATCGTTCTGATAACAATTCGTAAGCGGTATTGTCCAGGAAGTACGCTGTAAGGTATTGTACAATTTATAGTTGTTAAAACACGAGTTGAACCGGGATTTATAGCAGCGCGGCTTCTGTTTCCTAAAACTGCCACAATATTATTATTGTTATCTACCAGTGCCGCACCTTGCAAACCGCCGGGATATATTTCAGAGCTAAAATTTCTCGTTGCGAATGTAACAGTAAATTGATCTTCATGAGATGCGGAATTTTGGCTTGCAGTAAAACTTGTTAGCGCCTGCTCATATCCGCCGCCGTTTGCTTCCCCTGCGGTAATAGTGACAGGGATAGCATTGGGAACTCCTGCCTCTCTAGCGGAAGCCGTAATGATTTTCCATTCCTGCTCGCCATCCATTCTGGTAACAATCCTTAATTGGTACTGCCCCGGCGATACAGTATCAGGCACAATACAACGCGTAGTCGTAGTACGAAATGCACTAATAGTTAACGAATTGAAATTTTCAATTCTAATTATATCGACAATATTACCGTTGGTATCAGTCAGTGCCACTCCTCTTTGACCGCCGGGGAAGATGCCGAAACTTCTGACTTTTATATTAAATGTAAGAATTTCTTTTTGAGCCACCAAAGTCTTGTCGACCTTAAAATTTTCAAGTCCAAATTCATTACTGCCGATGCTGCCTTTATCAGGCTTAATATTTATAATTATTTTTTGATTACGATCATAGAACCGTCCTTCACGCGGTTTTAATCCATTAATAGGATACCATCCGTCATACCCCCCTTTCCATCCCCAGTTGACATGAAACCTGCCTTGGCTGTCATAACCGTCTATAACAAAACCATGCCCTCCGCCTTCTCTTTTAGAATAATAATAAACTGGAAGCTTTAAATCCAATTGTTGCCTAATCATCGCTTCCCATTCGGCATCTGTATAAAATTCACGATAATGCTGCTGAATACCTTTGTCAAAACCAAAGTGGTTGGGATATAACAATCTAAGATTACTTGCTCCTCTTGCCGCAGCGACATGATACATTAATGTGGCTACAGCATTTCGCTGCTGCTCTGTGCTATTTTTACCGTCACTACGATAGTTATCAAGCATATTATTCCAATCAAAATTAGTTGCGCTAAAGTCAATAAGCGGCACTGTTACACCTTGCGGCATGAGTTTGGTGCTTTGCCCTGTTCCTCGTATTGGGTGTTTATGATATGCAATTATTTGTGCCGTTGCTGTAATGGTGCAATCAGTAGCTACAGGGCTGCTTCCACTTGAGCGTAATGGGAACAAATTATTAAAAGGACGATTTTGCGCCCACTTTGTTGTTACTAACGGTCCCACTACGGCATATGGATTTGTTCCTGTAGATGATAAAATGCTTTCAAGTTCATCATCGCTAATATCAATATCATCGTTTCCGCTGGTGTCATCCATATCCACATCTTCTTCAAATTCACTCAAAAATTCATTGACATCACTTCCCGCAGGAATAGTAACTGTTCTGCCAGTTGTATTACATTTTGTGCAGCGTTGGGCTCCAATGCTGTCCTTTTCTACTGCGTCCTCTCCATTATCGGGCGGGGGTGTTTTTATAACCCATTCCCATGTATGGGCGCAAGGGGCGTTGCCGCCGTTGTTGCCATTGTCAGGTTTTACGTTGTCATCATTTCCAAGTAAAGAATCGCAGCCAGTAACCAATAATGCGCTGATTGCAAAAATTGCGAACATTGCTAATGTAAGCGCGCTGAAACTAAATTTCTTTTTCATAACCATCCTTATCACTGCACGGTAACATTAATACTGTTGGGAGTTCCTGCCACTCTATCAGACAACGTGACGATTTTCCATTCGCCGTCTGTTTCCCTTGTAACAACCTTCAAACTGTACTGCCCTGCATTTACGGTTCCGGGAACGGTACAATTCATTTCCATTGTAGCTCTCGACCCCGGCTGCCAATTATTACCCAAACTTCTTCTTCCAATATCGGTTATGATATTGTTGTTATTATCCACTAACGCTATTCCTGCCTGACCACCGGGGAAATAACCGCAGCTCCTTAAATTGATTGTTGCCGTAAACTGTACGCTTCGGGTTACAGAAGTTGAACTGGAGGTAAACTCAACTAACGCAAACTCATTAGTGCCGGTGTTGCCTGCGTCAGGCTTGATATTGATGAAAATACGCTCGTTGGCATAAGTGCTTGCGGGAGCCTGAGGATCAAAATCGTTAATGAAATACCATCCGTCATAACTGCCAGCCCATCCCCAGTTAGCATGAAACTTGCCGGTCTTATCGTAACCGTCCACTACAAAAGCATGGTAACCGTCTGATGACGCGGCATCTGTGGGATAATTTCCGTAGTAATATACCGGAAAACCTGCATCCAACTGCTGTCTTATTAACGCTTCCCACTCAGCGTCTGTATAATATCCGCGATAATACTGCTGAATGCCTCTGTCGTATCCGAAATTCTCAACAAGTATTTTGGGGAAACCTATTGTTCCATCGCTTCTTGCCATACCGAAAATAAACATTAATTCTGCTACGGCTTTCCGTTCCTGCGTGGTGCCGGGATCCCCGTTGGTGAATGTATTGCGCATATTTGCCCAGTCAAAAGGGTAGTTTTCAAAATTCACAGGCGACATAGATATGCCATGAGGACCAAGGGTTGAACTCTGACCGATAGCCCGCGCCGGATACTTGTAAAATGCTATTAACTGTGTAACGGCAGTGGTGCCGCAATCGGTAACAAGCCGTCCGTTTCTGCTGTCGGCTTTTGAGTGATCGGGCAAATAAGGAAATAAATCATTGTAAGGACTGCCTTGACTCCACTTTGTTTGTAAAAGCGGCGCAACAACAATATTATTATTTACCAAAACTTGAAAACTGATACTTGTTGGAGCATTTTCAATTGACGTTGAAACGATTCGCCATTCGCCGCCTGCAGGTCTTACGATCACGCGAAGCTGGTATTGTCCGGGTGTTACAGTAATGGGCATGTTGCAAGTCATTTCCGTTTCGCTTGTCGAAAATCCGGTATCCAACGCCCATCCGTAATCTCTGGTGCCGACAATACCCGCAATACTGTTGTCGTTATTAATTAGCGCTATTCCAAATTGACCGTTTATAGGAAATTGTTCGCTGCCTGAATTTCTAAGCCGGTATTTAACAGTAAACGTTTCAAAGTGAGGTACGGTGGTTGCATTGGCTGAAAAAACCCTTAACACCAATCCATAGCCGCCGCTTTCCAGCGGTGTACTTGGATAGTTACTGCCCAACTTCGGTATTACCTGCGTTCTGCCGCTTGACGCACGGCACTTGGAGCAGCGCTCGGTTCTTACGCCGTTTGCGGCATCTGTTGCTGGTGTTGTTACAACCCACGTCCATGTATGGGCGCAGGTGCTTTCCGTTTCTACATCTTCAAACAGCCACTCAAGAAACTCATCGCAGCCGGAAAACATCAATGAAAAAATTGTCAAAATAATAATGACAAGACCGAAGGCCGATTTTTGTTTGATTTTCATAAAAGACCCTTTCTTTGATAAAGTGAGTATTTTTCTTCTCTTTGTGAGTGATAAGGTAAAAAAAGCTGATACCTTATATATATGAAAATATATCAGCTTTTAACGAAAATTACAAGATTATATTGCAAAAAAGGGGGTTTTTAATGTGTTTTTGACTGGGTTTTTTTATGGGAAACTCCTGATATATGCCAATTGTATTGACAATGCCTTAAATTTCCGTACAATTAACAAATATTAAGGGTTTTATAGCAGATTTATAGATAAAAGGAGCCATTATCTTATGGGAGATTTAAAACATCAAATTAAAGAGCTTATTATCAGTTCTTTGGAACTGGAAGATGTAAAGCCTGAAGATATAGCCGATTCTGCCCCCCTGTTCAGAGAAGGTTTAGGTTTGGATTCTATAGATGCCCTGGAACTGGGAGTGGCAATTAAGAAAAAATTCGGCGTTAAGTTATCGGCGGAGAACGCTGATAATAAAAAGCATTTCGCATCGGTAGACGCGCTGGCTGCGTTTATTGAAAGCGAAGGGGGAAAAGAATGACAAAAGAAGAAATTTTAAAAAGAATACAGGATATATTGTCCGAGCAATTTCAAATTGACAGAAGTGTTATTACGCCCGAAGCAAAATTGTATGATGACCTGGAACTTGATTCTATAGACGCGGTTGATCTTTTGGTAAAAATGAAGGAATTTATTCCGGTAAAAATTGACCCGGAATTGTTTAAAAAAGTAAGAACTGTTCAGGATGTTGTGGATTTGCTTCACCAGTTGATTAATAAGACATGATACAAAACAGCCTAAAAGTGATTAAACGGCTTTCGGTAATTTTATTTTCCATTGCTGCGGTTCTGTACCCTGCAATGGTTTATTATTTTCTGGCGGTTCGCAATATTCCCTTGCGGCATTTTTCTGTCTTTATAATTGCCTTTGCCCTGATTGCCTTTTTTACTGTAACTTCAAAAAAAAAGTCTTTTTTACAAGGTTCGCTTGTTCTGCTTGCGGTGGGGATTTTATGCCTTATCACCAATTCATCGATTATTCTTAAATTTTATCCTCTGTTAATGAATGTTCTTATGTTTTCATTTTTTTTTAGCACGCTTTTTATTCCTCCCAACATGATTTTTCGTTTTGCGACAATGCAGGATAAATCGATAAAAGGATCGATGGGAGAACGAAAAGTAGAAGCTTATTGTAAAAATGTAACTTTAATATGGTGCGGTTTTTTTATTATTAACGGAAGTATCGCCGCATGGACAATTTTTTCCGGTTCTGACATTTTATGGTCTGTTTACAACGGAGGAATCTCTTATGTATTGATTGGCCTTGTTTTTACGGGAGAATTTATAATAAGAAAAATGACGCAAAAAAATATACCTAAGGCTATTCCTATTTCCGCTTTTAAAAACAATTCGCGTCCGCTTGCTTCGATTATCTGCTACGAAGGCATCTACAGCGAATCAAAATTCAAAACATGGGGTGATTTTCTTGAAGGCACCGCAAAACTTCGCATTCAGATTAAAAATATTGACGGCGAAAAATGGCTTCTTTACTGCGATGACATTTGGCTCTTTCTTCTTTCTTTTACAGCTCTTTTACAATGTAAAAAAGAAATTGTTTTAAGCGCCAATACAGGTTCAGCTTTTATCGAAGAAATTCACAGCGGCGCTCCTGTTCTTACAGACAACGAAGAGTATTTTACAAAACTAAAAAATATTCATTATATACCAAAACTTCTTAATGCAGACATTAAAACAGACAGTGCAGAAAATGTTCCGCAAATCAGCGCAGATAATGCTGCCGTTATTATGTATACATCGGGCAGCACAGGAAAACCAAAGGAAGTAAGACAACGGCTTACAGAACTTGAAAACGATAACCGGTTTATACTTTCCAAATGGGGAGAAGAAGTATTAAAACGCAAATTTATTTCCACTGCCGGACAGCATCATATTTACGGCCTTTTGTTTACTGTACTTTTGCCTTTTACCGCAGGAGTTCCATTCAGAAGAAACAGAATTGATTTCCCGGAAGAACTTGAAAATTTTTACGATGCGCAATATACGCTGGTTACAGTGCCTGCTTTTCTTAAGCGCGCTGTCGAAATTAATGTTCAAAAAAAGCCGTGTTTAAATTCACCGTGGATATTTTCCTCGGGCGGAGTTTTAGATCCCAAGACAGCGCAAAAAGCGCGTGATGTTTTCGGCTTTTGGCCGGTTGAAATATACGGCAGCACGGAGACTTCGGGCATTGCATGGAGGCAGTCCTGCAACGGTCTTGAATGGACGATATTTGATAATGTGCAGCTAAGCGTTAATCAGGACGGATGCCTTAATATTATTTCACCTTACATAAAAGAAAAAGAAGGGTTTCAGACATCCGACATGGCGGAAATTTTAAAAGACGGACGGTTCCTTTTAAAGGGACGTATTGATTCTGTCGTAAAAATTGAAGAGAAACGAATCTCGACTGTAGAAATGGAAAACCGCATTTTACAGTCAGGTATTGTTTCTGACGTATGCGTGATTCCTATACACGACAGGCGGCAATATCTTGCCGCGGCGATTGTTTTTAATAAAAACGGGAAAGAACAGTTTTATAATCTAAGTAAAAATGATATAAATAATTACTGGAAAAAACATCTTGGTCAATATTTTGATAATATTGTAATTCCAAAAAAATGGCGGTATCTTGATGCGCTGCCATTGGATTCTCAGGGGAAGAAAAAGAAAGACGATATTATGCAATTGTTTAACAATGAAAAAAAGGAAATGTAATGGTATTTAATACTATAGAAGAAAAAATAAAAGAAAAAAGCGAAACTCTGGTTATATTGGAATTTACCATTCCGCAGTCATGCGCGTATTTTGACGGTCATTTTCCAGGATTTTCCATTCTTCCCGCTGTTGCACAAATTGATTTAGCGGTGCGTTTTGCATCACGGTATTTCGGCACATCAGTTTTACTTTTAGAAATAAAAAAGGTAAAGTTTTCCAGTATAATAAAGCCGGATGCGCCATTACAGTTAAAGCTGGAAAGAAAAGATAAAATAATTTCTTTTAGTTTTACTTCTTCTCTGGACGATACTGTTTATTCAAAAGGAACAGTTATACAGGGGGAAGAATGAAACAGGGTTTTATTGTGCCTGTATACCGGCACGGAAAAACAGCCTGCGGCATTGTTCAGCGTCTTGCCGGTATCGGTTTGCCGGTAATTTTAATAGACGATGGAAATGAAGCAGAAACTCAAACTGCTCTTTTTGAATGCGCCGAAAAAACAAACGGCGTTTTTCTTGTAAGACTTGAAAAAAATTCAGGCAAAGGCGCGGCTGTTATTGAAGGCTTAAAAAAAGCGGCACAACTTGGCATTACCCACGCGCTTCAAATAGACGCGGATGGTCAGCATGATGCAGGAAGAATAAATTTTTTCCTTGAAGAATCCGCAAGGTTCCCGGATAAAATTATCTGCGGATATCCCGAGTTTGACGAAAGCGCTCCAAAAAGCAGGGTAACAGGAAGAAAAATTTCTACATTTTGGGGCGCTATAGTTACGCTTTCATTGGAAAACAAGGATATGCTCTGCGGGTTTAGGGTATATCCTGTGGACGCGTCATTAAAGGCAAGCAAAAATATTTTTTTTGATAAACGTATGGGATTTGATTCTGAAATACTTGTGCGTCTTTACTGGAAAAATGTTCTTCCTGTTTTTCACCCGATAAAAGTAATTTATCCGCAGGACGGAGTTTCAAATTTTAACGTAGTAAGGGATAATGTTCGCATAAGCTGGGTATTTACAAGATTGTTTTTCGGCATGCTGTTTCGCGTGCCGCTTTTAATCGCAAGAAAAATAAAACGCAGGAAGAAAAAATGAATAAGGAAAATGCTTCCGAGCATTGGTCGCATCAAAGTGAAAAAGCGGCTGGTTATTGGCAGTTAAAATTTCTTTTATTTTTATTCAGGATTTTTCCTGTATTTATTCTGCGTATCATCGCTTTTCCTGTCGGTTTTTTTTATTTTATTTTTTCAAAAAAAACAAGAATCGAATCAAGGCGGTTCCTGCAAAGGACAGCGCAATTTATCGAAGATCCTGCGCTTGCAAAAAAATGCCGCGGCGTTTTTGCTCCGTTAAGGCATATAATATCGTTTTCGCTTTCCCTTATAGAAAAAATTCAAAGCTGGGACGGAAGATTTAAATTTAAAAACGTACATTTTCAGGATGATGATATAAATGATCTAATAAATCTGCTGGAAGAAGGGAAAGGCGCGTTCTTGGTTTTTTCACATCTTGGAAACTCTGAATTGTTAAGAGGCGTATTAAATCTTGACAAGACCGGAGTATCGCGGAAAATTTCTCTTACCGCAATTATGGACACGAAAGTTACCGCACACTTTAATAAAATGCTTAAGGAACTAAACCCGCAGTCGGGCATGGATATTATCGGCGCAGACGAAATAGGACCGGAAACGGCAGTCCTTCTTGAGGACAGACTTGCGAGCGGAGGAATGGCGGCAATCGCAGGAGACAGAACATCAGCCGCCGGCGGAAAAAATATAATGATTCCATTTTTTGAAACAGAAGCGCCTTTCCCAGCCGGTGTTTTTTATCTAGTTTCTCTGATGAAGTATCCTGTTTATTTTGTTTTTGGACTAAGGCGTAAATGTTTATCTTTAATTCCGCAGTATAATATGCATGTGCATAAAAGCACCGTTTCTTTTGAATGTTCCAGAAAGGAAAGAATGGAAAGAAGCGCTCTTTTAGCCGGTTCTTATGTTTCTCTATTGGAAACCTACTGTAAAAAATATCCGTTTCAATGGTATAATTTCTTTGATTTCTGGCATAAAGGAGAAGCGGAATGAATCGTCAGGAAAACGGACCTTATAACATTTTCGCAGAAACTGAAATAATAGTCGAGTTTTATCATTGCGATCCAATGAGGGTCGTTTGGAACGGCAATTATTTTAATTATTTCGAAGCTGCCCGCCGCGAACTTTTAGAAAAAATTGGTTACAACTATGATGATATGAAAAATTCAGGTTACGCTTTTCCGATTATCGAAAATTCCGCAAAATATATCGGGTCTCTTCAGTACAGAGACAAGGCGATTGTAAAAGCGATTCTTGAAGAATACGAAAACCGTTTAAAAATCAGGTTTGAGATTCGCAATGTAAAAACAGGACTTGTTACGACAAAAGGAGTTTCTACGCAGATGGCTTTTGACGTTAAAAAGCAGGAATCATGTTTTGTTTCTCCGCAAATTTTAATCGATAAAGTAGAAGCGCTTATAAAAGGAAACAAACAATGAAAAAAAATCTTGCTTTAATAATTATGTTTATTTCCATTTCAGGAATTGCGCATACGCAGCAGGATATTTTCCAGCACAGGCTCAACGCGCAGTCGGAAGCTTCGTTCAGGACAGTTTGTCAGCGCATTTCGGCGCGTCCTGTCGTGCGCGGAATTTTTGAACAGGAAAAAATTATAAGCCGCCTTAATCGTTCGTTAAAATCTTCTGGAAACTTTATAATTGCCGCGAATCAAGGTATGGTATGGAATACGTCAAGTCCCTTTCCTTCTGCACTTGTTTTAGGGAGGGATTTTATTATTCAATCAAGACCGGGAGGACAAAGAACACTTTTATCCGCTTCCGGCAATGAAACATTTTTGCGTATGGCAGAAATAATTAATTCTGTTTTTACAGGAAATGCGCAGGGACTTATTGAAAATTTTGAAGTCTACTTTTTACAAAGAGGCGCTTCATGGGAAATGGCTCTTATACCTTTGGACAGAGCGATTAACTCATTCGCAAATACAATTATAATGAACGGAGATACAGTTATTAGATTTATCCAGATTACAGAACAAAATGAAGACGTAATCAGATACACATTAACAAATCATACTTTCTCTGAGGCATTGGATGCAAATGAACGATCGCTTTTTACGCTTCCTTAAAATTTTACGCGGACAGGAACAAACTGCCGTAAACTCCCGTCTTTCGTTTGTTCTTTGGCTTTTGTTTCATCTTGCCATTCCCGCGGCTTTGCTGCTTTCACTTTTATTTTCTGGGCAGGTGCGTATTAATACTTCGCTTTTTGATATGCTGCCGCAATCCAATATTGCAAGGGATGTCAGGGAAGCAGACAATATTTTTGGAGAAAAAAACGGAAGGGAAATTATTATTCTTTGCGCATCATCAAACTTTTCAAATGCTAAAAGCGCAGCCGCTCTTTTGTATGAAGAATTTAAACATTACAACGAAATAGAAAATATAAGTTTTTATTTTGATTCTTCCGTTTTAGATGAATTTTACAGGTATCTTTTTGATTATCGTTATGTTATTGCCGCAAGCGATACAGTCGAGCTCTTAGAAAATGGAATGGCGGACAATATTGCGCATGACGCGCTTGCAAGCGCTTTTGGAGCATTTAATTTTTTCTCTTTGGATAATTTAAATCTTGACCCATTTTTGCTTGCGGAAAGACGCGCAATGGATTTTTTATCATCTGCTCTTCTTTCTGGATCAATGACGCTTAAAGATGATATTCTTGCCGCTGAAAAAGACGGCATATGGCACGTTATGCTTCGCATGACTCTTGCGCCCGGCGCGGTTTCCCTTCAGGCGGATAGAAATATAATAAAAAGAATATACAATTACGCATCTGTTATAAAAGAATCTGATTCGCAAATTAAATTTTATTTTTCAGGGGTGCCGTTTCATAGCTACGAAAGTTCATCGGGCGCGCAGAGCGAAATATCAATAATAAGCACGGTTACGCTTTTACTTATCCTGCTCCTTTTTTTATTTACATTCAAATCTGTTACGCCCGTTTTATCTTCTGTTACGGCAATATTAATTTCGCTGTGCATGGCAGCATCAGCGTCATTATTGATTTTTAGAGAGATTCATATTATTACCTTTGTTTTTGGCACAACATTAATTGGAACCTGCGTAGATTATTCAGTTCATTTTTTTGCGCACTGGAAAAATAAATTAAACATAAAAAATGGAACGGAAATTCGTTCGCATATAATAAAAAATATCACCATGAGTTTTATTTCTACGCAGATTTGTTTTATTGTTTTCTTTCTTGCATCATTCCCGATTTTAAAACAATTCGCGGTTTTTTCCCTAACGGGGCTTTTAAGCTCTTACCTTACATTTTTTTGCATCTATCCAAAAATAAAAGTTCCGCAAAGGGAGAAAAATATAACACCTGCAACCCGTGAAAACTTACTTTTTAAACTCATTCCCTTTCAGGATCGCGCCGTTTTATTATTAAAAAAATCAAGAATTATTTTCTTACCTTTATATATTTTTATAATTATAACGCTTCTTGTTTTTAACATATCAAATGTTAAAATAGAAAATAATCTTTCATCGCTTTATACAATGTCCGATAATCTGCTGGAATCGGAAATTAAAACTGCGCAAATTTTGGATTACGGCTCTTCAGGCTGGTACTTTATAGTTTCAGGTTCCAGTCAGCAGGAAACGCTGGAAAATGAAGAGCGGTTTTTAATCAGACTGCGGGAAGAAATATTTAACAGAAACTTGGAAACTTTTTTAGCGGCAACAATTTTTACGCCTTCTGTAAAAACCCAAGAGAAAACTTACAAGGCGATGGAAGCGCTGCTCCCTCTTGCCGCATCCCAATTTGAATACTTTGGGTTTCCGCCTGAATATGCCGAAACTTTTAAAGACGATTTTACAGCATCCAATGTTTTTTGCTTCCCGGAAAACGCTCCTTCGCAGATCGGCGTTTCAAATCTTTGGATAGGAAAACAAGGCGGCAGTTACTATTCCTGCGTAATGCCGATAAAACCAAAAAACGAAGAAATTTTTAAATCTATAGCAGATGAATTCAATTATGTGCACTATATAAATAAAGCAAAGGATATAAGCCGCGACATGGATACGCTTACAAAAACCATGCTTTTGCTTTTCCTTGGCGCATTTATAATTATTTCTGTTATAATATTTTTTATATTCCCGTTAAAAGACAGCATTAAGATATGTTCTATTCCGGTTTTACTTGCCCTATCCGCCCTTGCAGTATTGGCGGCAAATAAAATTTCTATCGGTTTCTTTTCTGTTGTTGCTCTTGTCCTTGTTTTTGGATTAAGCCTTGATTATATTTTCTTTATGACAGGAAAACAAACCAAAGAAGAAAAAAAGATAACTCTTCTTGGAGTTGTTCTTTCGTTTTTAACTACAATGTTTTCTTTTGGCGCATTGTCTTTCAGCGGTTTTATGCCGGTTCATCTTTTTGGGCTTACAGTCTGCGCAGGATTGGGCGCGGCATTTATTTGCGCTCTCATTTTGCAATCAAAAGAAGCTTGAGAAAACCATTGTATTTTTGGAAGCATTAGCGCTCCTTCAATAACAACTGCAAGCATATAGCAATTAAGTTCATAAAGTCCGAATGAAAGCGGCAAAGAAACAGGCGCGCAGAAAGCAAGCTTGTCAATACTGCGTGCATCATCGCTTACAAACGAAGGTGCGCCAGCCATGTCAAATACCGAAAGCCCGCGGAGTTTAAGAAAGCATTCTTTTAACGTCCATATTTCATAAAACCTTTTTTCGTCAAAAATGCCGGAGCTAAAAAGGTATTTATTTTCTGCAGGAGAAAAATATTCTTTGGCAATTTCCGCCGCTGTGGGGCGCGGGCGAATTAGCTCAACATCGCAGCCTGTGCGCAGACCTGCGCCTTCTGCAAAAGAAACTGCAGTTACATTTCCGCTGTGAGAAATGTTAAAGTCCGCTTCCTGCTCCCTAAAATACGGTCGTCCCCCGGCTTCCCTTAAAAAACTGCTTTCATTTAAAGGTTTTTTATTAATTTCGGACAAAAGTCGTCTTGCTTCTGCGCCGGAATGCTTTTTTTGAGGCGCTTTAATACTTGATAATATCGATAAAGCCAGATAATATGACATATTACTTATTTATAGAGGATTTTTTGAACTGTAAAAGAATAACATTTATTTTCCTTTTATTTTCGCCGGGTATAATCGGTCTTTGTTCCTGCGTCTCGGCAACAGCTGGGGGAACCCTTCCTTATATTTGGCTGACCAACAGCTCCAGGTTCATTTTATTACATCCGGAAAATATTGAAAAGCCGCTTGACGGGCCTCAGCTTATTTCGGCGACTTTTGGGGAACAGGAATACAATATGCTCACTTGGGTAAAAGCCGATGAAACCGGAATAAATATGAGCCTTCTTAATGAAATGGGCGCCGCCATGGGAGAACTTTCTTTTCACAACGGGGCAATTTTCTTTACATCTTCTGTATTTCCTCAGACATTAAACCCTGCATATATTATTGCCGATTTTCAATTTTGCTTTTACAATGCCGCTTCTATAGGCAAAGCAATGCGGAATATCGGCCTTTCGTTTGAAGAGACAGAAAATCGCCGCCGTATTCTTGACGGAAACAATATTATTATAGAGATTAATAAAAATTTAAATACAGTTGTTTTGATTAATCACCTGCGCGGATATGTTTATTCTTTAGAAGGTGATTTTACATGAAACAGAAAATTTATTTATCAGCGCCCGCTTTAATTTCGTGCGCAGGGCATAACGCAATCGAATTGTATGAATCCTGTTTAAATGGCAGCCAAGACGGATTTGTAATGCGCGAATACGGCGGAAATAATTTCCCGGTTGGTCAAATTAAAGGCGAACTGCCGGAAGTAATTTTACCTGATATGGGCTGCCAGTCTTTTACCGGCAAAACAAGATTAATCCGCATAATCAACGCCGCTCTTGAACAGCTTATGCCTATTATAAAAAAAGCAAAAGAAAAATACGGACAGGAAAGAATCGGCGTATGCCTTGGCACATGCGACAATGGAAGCGAAGCGTCTTTTATTGCGCATAACATTTATCTTGAGAACGGTTCTTTCCCAAAGGAATATAATCTTCATTTTCAAAGCGCTTCCTTCCCCGCTGAATTTATTTCCCGCAAAGCGGAAATTTCAGGCCCTGTTTTTACAATCGCAACCGCATGCGCTTCGGGAGCCAGCGCAATTATCCGCGGAGCAGAATTGATTCGCGCAGGCTTCTGCGATGCAGTTATAGCAGGCGGAGCTGATGTTGTTTCGCAAACTGTTTTTTCGGGCTTTAATGCGCTTGAAGCCGTCTCTGATAAACTGACAAATCCGTTCAGCAAAAACCGAAATGGAATTAACCTGGGCGAGGGAGCCGCATTCTTCCTTCTTGATACTGAAGAAATTTCCAATATCGAACTTTTAGGCGCAGGAGAATCATCTGACGCTTTTCACATGACGGCTCCCGGGGAAGACGGCGCAGGACCTGCAGCGGCAATGAAAGCCGCTTTACTGGATGCCGGAATAGACAGCAGTCAAATCGGTTATGTAAATCTTCACGGAACCGGAACAAAACTGAACGATAAAGCGGAATCGCTTGCATTAAAAAAAATATTTGAAATATCGCCGCCTGTCAGTTCAACAAAACCAATAACAGGTCACACTCTTGGCGCGGCAGGAGCATTGGAAACGGCAATTTGCTGGATGGTAATAAACGAAAAAAAAGGTTTGCCTGTACATTGCTGGGACGGCGTATATGACGAAGAAGCAGACTTTTTACCCGCAGGATCGAAGCATGCGTCATTTGACATTTGCATGTCTGACATTTGTATGTCTAACAGTTTTGCTTTCGGCGGATGCAATGTCAGCTTAATTCTGGGGAGGAAATCATAATGATTGAAACAGAAGAATTACTTTCCATTATTCCGCACAGAGGAAAAATGGTTCATATAAGCAGAGTAAAAAATTATAATCTTGAAGATCGGTCAATCGAAGCTGAATATGACATAACAAATGAATGCATTTTTTACGATGAACAAGTAAACGGCGTTCCGTCATGGGCAGGATTTGAATGTATAGCTCAGGCAATTTCCGCTTATTCTGGAATCAGAGACAGGATAAACGGCATTACGTCAAAATTTGGTTTTATTCTTGCTGTATCGCAGCTATGTATTGAAGTTCCGTATTTAAAACCCGGAAGCACAATTTTAATAAAGGCAAATGAAATAGAAGACCTTTCGCCTGTTTTTGCTTTTTACGGAGAAATTTTTTTAGAAAATAAAAGAATAATTTCCGGGAGATTGACAGTTATGGATGTTTACGAAGAACAGGCAAAAGCCATAAAAGGAGAAATATAAAATTGAATGATAAAAATGTTTTAATTACCGGTGCAAGCAGAGGAATAGGCAGAGCAATCGCGCTTGCAGTATCCGAAGCGGGATATAAAGTAACGGCGCATTATAATAAAGGAAAAGACGCTGCACAATCTTTGCAAAATGAGATTATTCAAAAAGGAGGTCAGGTTGATTTAATTCAATTTGATATAAGCAACAGGGATGAATGCCGCGAAAAACTGGAAAAACTGACAGAAGAAAAAGGCGCTTTTTGGGGAATTATCTGCAATGCGGGCGTTTGCGCAGACAACGCTTTTCCCGCGCTTAGTCCCGAAGAATGGGATACCGTTCTTCGCACCGATCTTGATAGTTTCTTTAATGTGCTTCATCCGCTTATAATGCCTTTATGCAGAAAGAAAAAAGGCAGAATAATTACGTTATCATCAATGTCGGGAATAACAGGAAACCGCGGACAGGTAAACTACAGCGCGGCAAAGGCGGGAATTATCGGCGCAACTAAAGCTCTTGCTGCTGAACTTGCAAGCCGTTCAATAACCGTTAATTGCATCGCTCCCGGCATCATAGAAACAGACATGATTGCGGATTTGCAAATGGATATGGCGCTTCCGCTTATTCCAATGGGCAGAATCGGAAAACCGGAAGAAGTTGCAGCCTTGGCTGTTTTTCTTCTTTCTGAATCAGCTTCATATATTACACGTCAAGTTATTTCAGTTAATGGAGGAATGTTATGAGACGAGTCGTTATTACAGGCGGCTATGTGATCAGCGCGTTAGGCAGCGAGTGGCCTGAAATTTTTAAAAATTTAAAAGCGGGAAAAAATTGTATTCGTTATATGGAAGATTGGGATAAATATACCGTTATGAATACAAGACTAGCCTGTCCTGTTGATTTTACAATGCCGGATTACCACAGATCAAAAACAAGAGGCCTTGGAAGAGTCGGCAAACTTGCATTGGTTTCCGCAGACAAAGCGATTGCAAACGCGGGAATAAATGCCGATGATCCGCTGTTAAAAAACGGCCGTTGCGGTATTTCTTTTGGATCTTCAATGGGCAGCATTGAACCTTTGCTTGATTTTTACGGCATGCTCGTAGAAAGCGACGCAAAAAAAATTACCGCAACAACTTACATAAAAGCCATGCCGCAGACATGCGCCGCAAACATCGGCGTGTTCTTTGGTTTAACAGGAAGATTGATTACAACAAACACTGCCTGCACATCAAGCAGTCAGGCGATTGGATTTGCTTATGAAGCAATAAAGAACGGTTTTCAGGATATTATGATCGCAGGCGGCGCTGACGAAATGAGCCCGGCAAATGCCGCTGTCTTTGACACGCTTTTTGCAACCAGCACAAAAAATGAAACTCCACAAAAAACTCCTTGCGCTTACGATAAAAACCGCGACGGTCTTGTAATTGGAGAAGGATCCGGAACAATGATTCTGGAAGAATACGAACATGCAAAAAAACGCGGAGCAAAAATCATTGCAGAAATTATCGGGTTTGGAACAAATACCGACGGCGTGCATATTACTTCACCTAACCGCAGCACTCAAAGTATCGCGATGAAAATGGCTCTTGAAGACGCCGCGCTAAATCCGGCTGAAATTGGTTATGTGAACACGCATGGAACCGCGACAACGTCCGGAGATATTTCTGAGTCATGGGCAACTTCTGATGTTTTTCAAAGACCTGTTCCTGTCAGTACTTTAAAAAATTATATCGGACATACTTTAGGCGCCTGCGGAAGCATAGAAGCATGGATTGCAATCAATATGATGAAAGAAAATTGGTTTTGCCCGAATTTAAATCTTGAAGAAATCGATCCCGAAATTGCGCCGCTGGATTATATAACAGGAAATGGCCGAGAAATAAAAACTGATTATATAATGTCGAATAATTTTGCCTTTGGCGGAATAAATACATCATTAATTTTTAAGAGATATCATGAGTCAAAAAATAATTGAAATCGGCAAGGAACGGCTTACTATAGAAAATCTTGTTTCGGCAGCAAGACAGCAAATAAAAGCTAAACTTTCCACCAGCGCCGAATTTGAAGCAAAGATAGAAGCCGGAGCCGCTTTTCTTGATCACGAGCTTGAAAGACACGGAGGTATTTACGGAGTAACCACAGGTTACGGCGCTTCATGCACTCAGCAGGTTAATCCTGATCAATACCGGGAACTGCCGCTTAATTTAACGCGGTTTCACGGCTGCGGCATGGGAGATTATTTCGATAGTGTAACAACAAGAGCGCTCATGATAATAAGGCTTAATACGCTTGCGCAGGGATATTCAGGCGTAAGCATGGAACTTCTGCGTTATATAGAATTTTTTATTGAGCATGATATTCTGCCGCTTGTTCCACAGGAAGGATCTGTCGGCGCATCAGGGGATCTTACTCCTCTTTCTTACATCGCAGGCGCGTTAATAGGTGAACGCAACGTAATGTACAAAGGAAAAGAGCAAGCGTCATCGGAAGTGTTAGCTGAATTAGGAAAAGCTCCGTACCGGTTTCGTCCAAAGGAAGCAATCGCAATAATGAACGGAACTGCCGTAATGAACGCTGTTGCGGCTCTTGCGTTTTACGACGCTGAATATTTAACAGATCTTTCATGCCGCATAACCGCGATGAATTCAATTGCTTTAAGAGGAAACGCATATCACTTTAACCGCCGTCTCTTTGAATTAAAGCCGCATCCGGGACAAGCGCTTGCCGCGGAAAAAATCAGGACAGCGTTACCTGACGAAAATCAGGGAAACCCTGCAGAGCCCGCTCAAATTCAAGATAACTATTCGATTCGCTGCGCTCCCCATGTTATCGGTTTATTTTATGATATTCGCGATACAATGCGAAGCTTTATAGAAACCGAAATGAACAGCGCAAATGACAACCCTTTAATTGATCCTCAGACAAAATCTGTGTATCACGGCGGACATTTTTACGGCGGTCATATATGTCTTGCAATGGATTCGCTTAAAAATATTGTCGCTAATCTTGCAGATCTTATAGACAGACAGCTTGCAATGTTAGTTGATATAAAATACAACCGCGGTCTTCCCGCAAATTTAACAGGCACAAAAGGAAATATTTCATGTAACCACGGATTTAAAGCGGTGCAGATTGCGGTGTCTGCATGGACTGGCGAAGCTTTAAAAAACACGATGCCTGTAAGCGTTTTTTCCCGTTCAACAGAATGTCACAATCAAGATAAGGTAAGCATGGGAACAATTGCCGCACGTGACTGCACGCGAATTAATAAACTTACTTCGCAGGTTATGGCAGCGGCGTTGATTGCCGCTTTTCAGGCATTTGATCTTCGCTTAAAAAAAGGCGAACTAACAAAGCAGGATCTTGGGCAGACAGAAAAAACATACAACGAAATAGCCGCTTTGTTCAAGCCGCTGGAAAACGACAGGCCGTTGGATCACGATCTTCGTAAAATTTTAAAACTTATAGAGGAGAGGCATTTTAGCCTGTAAAGCGATGAAACTTAAATTGATTTATCCGCGATGGAATAAACTGCCGGGGCAAACAACATTTTATTTACCGCCTCATGGACCGGTAGTATTTGCCGCCGCACTGCCCGCAGATATTGATGTCGTCTTTACAGATGAAAATGTGCAGCCTCTCGATTTTGATGAAGAATGCGATCTTGTCGCAATTTCCATGATGCTAAGCACTCAGGTAAAACGCGGATGGGCAATTGCAGACGAATACCGCCGCCGCGGCAAGAAAGTAATTTTCGGCGGCATTGCAACAATGCTGCACGCGGAAGAAACAATCACTCACGCTGATTCAGTGTTTTTAGGTGAAGCGGAGACCCGCATGGAACAGGTTATCGCAGATTTTCGCGAAGACCGTCTTCAGCAGATTTATAATTTCATGTCACAGATGCCGCCGATAGAGACAGTCGGCACAGCGCGTCGGGATCTGTATCAAAAAGAATTGTACAATCACAAGGGTGTTCAGATGGTTGACCTTTTTCACGCTTCCCGCGGATGCCGCTTTAGCTGCTACCCTTGCGCCGTTTCCTATCTTGGAGGACGATCTTTTCGTCCGCGTCCAATGGATAAAGTTATTGAAGAACTTGCAGCCATCGACAACAATCGGCTTTTTATTGTGGACAACTCTCTTGCACAAGACAAGGAATGGGAAATGGAATTGTTTCGCGAAATGATTCCCATCAAGAAAAAATGGATAAGCCACACAATCGAAGATGATCCAAAAGTATTGGAATTGGCGGCTCAGGCTGGAGCATGGTATGTGTATCAGGCAATTTACGACACATCGGATTATATAAAAGAAAGGGTTAAACGCTATCACGATCACGGCATTGGCGTAGAAGGTACAATTCTGCTCGGACTCGACAGCCAAACCGAAGACGATATAAAACGGCTTATCGATTTTCTTTTGGAAATAAATCTTGACCTTGCCGAATTTACAGTGATGACCCCGTTCCCTCATACAAAAGCATGGGACGACGTTGTTCGTCAGGGACGGATTTTTGACCGCGATTGGGATCATTTTAACGCAGGGCAAGTGGTTTTTTCGCCAAAACACATGAGCGCAGAGCGTCTGCAGGAATTGTACGATTATGCATGGAAAACATTTTATCAGGATGAATCTCAGGAAGAAAAAATGTTTCATTTACTTTCCGCAGTAACAAGCCGCGAAATAGAAGACGGAACTTACCGTCCGCGAAACAGACGTTTAATTCATAAATCTTTCGGCAAGGAAACGCGTTAATATGCAAGTACCGGAAAAATACTACGATGAAATTTTTAATTTTAAGGGACAGTGGGATATGCCTTCCCGCTGCGGCTTAAAAATAATAAAAAAAGAAAAAACAATTATCATTGTAACAGAACTTTATCAGGATAATCCAGGAACATCGGTTACATCTGCCGGGAAATTACTTGCCGAACAAATTTGCCGCAGCAAAAATCTTGACATTAATAAAATTTTATACCTTCAGTGTAACCCTGATACCAATTCTAAACTTTCTTTTTATGACGAAGATTTTTTTGAAGTTACTTTTGCGGACGGCGCTGAACCGGCTTACAGACAATTAAGCGCAGAAGAAATTAAAAACCTGCTGCAGCTAATAAATCAGGATGATGCAGGGTAAAACCCTTATCAAGAAGGGAAACAATCACTTCGTCAACAACATCAACGATCCATAAGCGGTTAAACGGACCATCCGGGTTTTTTTTAATTTCAATTTCTTTTCTGGAAAATATACCGCGCGCATCATGAAGAAGTATTATTCCACCGCCGGTTCTTATTACATTTCTTACGATTTGTTTTACAATTTGCCTGCGGCTTGCCGAAGTTTTAACGGCGTCATAAACTCTGATGTTAGCTGAAACAATTGAATAGCCTCTGTCTATTAATATTCTCTCATGCTGCTGTGTATAATAACCGCCGTGGGGACGGTATAATCTGGGATAAAAGTCAATACCAAGAGCCGAAGAAATCGCTTCTTCACCCAAAAGAAGATTCTCTGTAAACTCTTCGTCTTTCATTAAACCGGCTTGTTTATCGTAATAACCGTGATTAACGATAATATGACCTTCTTCATGCATGCGTTTTACAATATCAGGAAATTGTTCTGCATTTACGCCTAACAAAAAAAACATGGCTTTTATTTCATGCCTTTTCAGAACATCCAAAAGCAGCGGCGTGGTATGTTCATCGGGTCCGTCATCAAAGCTGAATATTACAACTTTGCCAAGATTGTTCCTTGTGCTGTTTATGCTCAGACAGGAAATAAATAGGAATAATACAAGTAATAACAAAAATGCTTTTTTAAGCATAATATCTCTCTTTATTTTTTATTTTGAAACAAAGAAGTTTCAATTTCGTCTGTTAGCTGTTTTGCCGCCGCCGCCGCAGGAATATCTTTGTATTTTTCAGGATTAATTTCGTCTTTCATGGTAAGACGATAAATATATTTCTCTCTTGGATTAAATCCCGGCCAGGGGTCTTTTTTGCCAAGACCAAACTTATCAGTGCCGCCAATTTGCACAGGCACTATGTTACAGCCCGATGCCAATGCGATACGCGCAGATCCCTTTCTTAAAATATTTCTTCCGGTTCTTGGGGTTCTTGTTCCTTCCGGAAAAATTATCAGACAATTACCCTGTTTTAAAGTCTCGGTACATGCGTTTAATATATCATCAAGTTCACGTGAATTTAATATATACAGCTGCCGCACAACTGCGCTTAAAATATTATTTCTAAGATTCGAACTTACGATGCAGTCAGCATTAGGTATTAACGAAATAAGCATAACTACATCCAGAAGCGACGGATGATTTGCAACAATTATTTTTGATGAAAGTCTGCGATAATTTTCACGATTATCTGGTTCCAGATTTACTATTCCTAAAAAACGCATAATAGAAATAAATACTTTAAAAAATAACGTTGTTGCGCGCCTTCCATATTTTTGAAACTTTATCTTTGGATGTATAAAAATCCGCATAATAGGAAAAACCAGTATTCCGCCGATTAATGAAATTAATCCAAAAATAAAAAAAGAAAGCCACTTTGCAAAAACACGCCACGCGTAAAGAAGTTTATTGGAAACCGGAGGCAGATCAGGAGGAAACATGAATTCCTCCGGACAATAAAATCCGTTTTAAATATTCAAGAGGATTTTGTTCTTCTGTTAAAGAAAGCTTTACGCCGCATGAATTCTTATTTTTAGTTAAAAGAAAAGCGAAAGCTGCTGCCTTAGGATTTACATCCTTAGGATTTACATCCAAAATACCGTTGTATTCCTGCGGCACCTCTTCATCCGCATAAATAAAAAGAATTTCTTGCGCTGTACCGCAATGCAGCGCGGCAACTGTAGTTTTAAGCGAATAAAAAAATGAATTATTTGCCGGGAAAATTGCCGAATAACCGCCTTTTAATCCTAACGCGATAGAAGCCAATGCAACCGGAGCATTAAAAACTGAAAGCGAAAATGCAGCAGGGCTTAAGGCTTTTTCTTCGATCAGCATTTTATTAATTTGAAATTGCCTGGAAAGCTCTCCGCGAAAAGATGTAAAGAAAATTTTTACGTTATCAGAAAAAGGCATAAGATCGTGAATGACCTGTATGGTCATTTTGGAAATTTGGCTTAAACGCCGCCTGAACATTGGTTCTGCAAATGAAAGATCCGGTCCTTTACTGCCAGATAAAATTTCCCTTTTGTCTAAAGCCCAATCATCCCAGCCTGCAGAATCACAAACGCCGGGAGCCCACGCCGAAATGCGGGTAATATAAACATCGTCATCTGTCATTCTTTTCTCCGGCAGCGAAGAAGCGAATATTCATTGGAACCTAAATTGTGCCATGCCTGAACAACATTAAAACCGCTGTTTATTATCGTTTTTTCAAATTCTTTAAAATTATACATTTTACTGTTTCCGTTTGCCATGCATGTAAAATAAAGCGAAGTCGCCTGAAGCGAATACGATGCTGCATCAAAACGCTGCATATCCCAAAACGGTTCAAAAATAAAAACATCGGTAGAATTATTACAAGCTTCGCCGGCTTTTTTTAATATATACGCGACTTCTTCAAGAGCAAAACAATCCAGAAATTGGCTCATCCAGATAATATCCGCATCTTTTGGAACGGCGGTTTCTTTATTCAGCATGTTGCAGGGAAATGTTTTTATCCTTGCGCTGAATCCCGCTTTCTGGGCTTCTTTTTCCGCCACAGCAGTTTGCCCCGGCAGATCAACAATTATTATTTCTACATCGGAATTATACCTGCAGCATGAGATCGCCCACTTTGCTGTGTTGCCGCCAATGTCAATTATTTTTTTTGGCTTTCCGGAAAAAACAATTGGAAGCGCTTCTTCAAAACCAATATCAGAATAAAAATGATCGAATTCAAACCAGCTTTTTTTTACTTGTTCTGGTAAAGTTGAGAGAACTTCGTAGATTGTTTTTTCTCTGTGCCCAAAAACTTCAAGCCCGCGCGGTTTACCTTCTTCTATAGATTTTTTAAGCTCATAGGCTCCCTTGTAGCAGACATCATTTACAAAATTAAAATTCACCCTTGTCATTTCGTCTTCTAAAAGAAACCAGCCCGTTTTGCCAAGAACAAAAAGAGGTTCTCCTTCTGTTGATGCAGGAAGCGTTTTTACCACTCCCATTCCAAGCGCAATTTCCAGAAGAACTTTTACACCGTAAACAGAAATGTTGGTTTTTTCCGCAGCCCGCTCGATACTGATTCCCTCTTCTTTTGAATCAGAAATTATTTTTAAAATTCCCAGCTCCAGAAGCGCTCTGACAGCTTGAAAAGCAAGCGGCGCAAAAGCAATTTTCTGCGCTTCGAATTTGGCATTAACCGCTTTTATTGCGTCTTTTGTGTATTTTTCAGATGTATACTCATGCATCTGCCGGCGATGAGACTCGAACTCATACCCCATTACTAGGTGGGGATTTTAAGTCGTCTCATGAACCTCCTTTTTACAGGCTCCTATAGTTCAATAGTGATCATTATATAGGAAGAAAGTTGTTTTGTCAAGCAAAAGAGCAACGCACTTCTATAGTTACGTATAAAACACATAATATATTAAAATAAAAATTTAAGTATACATTAGAGCGAATTTCCCCCTCAAATTATAGATTAAACTATAAAAACCATATTATATAAAAAAAATCATTTTTATCATCTTTTTTTTCCTGAATAAATTAACTTACAAATTACTAAATTCCCCTAATTATATATGGCTCATACAATTTTAATGTCCAGAGGAGATAAAAATTATCGTTGCAAAGTTAAAACTATGCAAGATGGTGAAATATTTCTTGAAGATAAAGTAAAACCAAGTAATGCTAAAGATAGCAGAGTCCATTTATGGGCGCAATTGGGAGATCCAGCAGACCCTAATAATCCTGGTCCAATAGAGATAACAGATTGGATTGCCAGACTTATTCAAAACCACATCAACCAATACAAAGGAAATGGTCACCAATTAAATAAATACGGAGAAGTTAGCAATGAAGATTTAATTGAATTACAAGAAAATTCAATTAATGACGGTAAAGAAAGACCTCATGGAGCTACCTCAACCCCGATTAGAAATCGAATAAGCACTTATGATAATAACGGAAGACTAAGCACAAGTGACGCAGCTCCAATAGGTCTCAATACTGTAAATAAATATTTTTTAGATAAAGAATTAAAGGAATTGCATACAAACATATCCGCAGAAATCACTAAGTTAAAATTATGGATTGCTTGGGTCTTAGGGATGGATGAAAATGGCAACTTCACTAATGTAGATGGCTCGCCAATTGATTCAGCCGCAAAAAATTTAGATCAGCTATCTGAAGTTATAAAAGCATTAAACAACGATCCAAACGCATTTAATACTTTACTAGGTATGATTAAAAATGTACAGAATAATTTAGACATACATAGATGGTCTGGAGTTTTGTCTGGAACACATGGATCTCCTTTAAATACTCCTGAAATTCTCGATCATGTAAATGGCAGCGTAATTAATGCTAAAATTGCAAATAGAACTATAGAACCATCAAAATTTGTTTCAAATTTAAATATGGCTGAAAGTCAGGATAGAGTTACAGTTCCTACTCCTCCGTTATAATTTTACTAGTTAACACTAGGTAACCCAACCCCGCAGTTATTTTGCGTAGTTAATTCTGGCTTTTCTCTCATTGGAAAAGCTTTATTATGCGGTATTACCTTACCCTCTTTTTTATCTTTATCAGCTTGAATAGCGTCAATCGTTTCTTCATGTAATTTTTCAATTTTTACCAATATCCGCTTCATATATAAATTAGCTTTAGAAAATTGAAACTAAGTAAATTAAGAGGTAAAATTTATGACAATTAGTACGGCAAAAGGTAATTTTGACTTGGCTCAAATAGAAGAAAACCGCAGGGCAATTAAACTACTCCAACATAAATTCAATGTTTTTGTTGAAGAATTTGAACAAAATATAGCAGAACTAGAAAATAATCTTAAAACTAAGGTTAGCACAGGTGATTTTACTAAATTTGAAGAAGAAGTTGGTAAACTCATAGATAATTTTAAAAATGAACTCAAAAACAAAGCTAGTCAATCTGAAGTTACTTCTCAAGGAGACAAAATTACAAGTTTAGAAACTTCTGTTGGAAACGCTTCTGCTGGGCTTGTTAAGAAAGTAGTAGATTTGGAGGCATTAAGTATTAATGCGAAGTTGGAGAAAATTAAAGAATGGATTAACTCAAAAGGATTAGATGATACTTTTAATTGGTAGTTATATATTTTCGTGATTTTGGGTTTTTGGTGTTTATACTAATTTTATATGGAAGAATTAATTAAGTTAGAGAAAATCGAAAGATTAAAAATCGCGAAAGCGTTAAAAAAAATTGGTTATTTTCCTATGAAGATAACAAGAGAATGTGAGAAAATATTTCTTAACGTCGATCTTGTCTCTCATAGCGGAGAAGTTGATTATGATAAACATATAAAAGAAATGGAAAAAGAGTTACAACTTAGATAAAATCTCCTCCAATCTATCATTTAATAATTCAAGAGCATCTGCAATACCTTTTTCATGATAAGTTATTACTTCCTTGCAACTAGTACAAATTATTGCATACATTGCTAAAGATTTTGGTCTAAAATCAAATTCCTTAGCTTCAAAATGAATATTTTTGCAATGAGGACATTCGAACATAATTAACTCCTATAAATTATTATACTTTATTGTATTATATTATTTTTAAGAAGTCAACAAAAAATGAGGCTTATAAAAAGCCCCAATATAAAAGAGAAATAAAGAAGGATTAAACTATTATTGATTAGATTCAATTACCCAGCGAAATTTCCCTTCTCTATCATCAGCAGGGTCTGTTGATGATATTGGATAAACATAAAAATTCCAACCTTTTGTCACATTAATTATTGTATTTGAGATAACCCAACTACCATCCTTGTTGTAGTAATTAACAGCGATCTGCCCCATAGAAGTTCCTAAATATGATAATTTCTTAGAATTATCAGATACAAGTACAAGAAGTAAACGTTCTAATCCATCATTAGTACCAGACCATGTACTTGTGTTCAACCCCGCAGGTAAATCAATAAACTCAATCAATAATCTGCCATTTCTAACCGTAGCGCATATAGTTTTAGCTTCATCACCTTGAATGTAAAAATCAAGATCTTCACCTGTGTAAGGGGTTGTTTTATCAGAATTGTAAACCTGCATTGCTGAAGATGTTTCTACCCCATCACCTTCTTCGTCATCATCTTTATCAGGACATCCGATAAAGCCGAATAGTACGATGAGTACCGTTAAAAGTAAAGTAAGTTTCTTTGTCATAAAATTCCTCCTGTTAGTTTCTATAGTACCTATTTAGTATTACGTTCGTAAGATAGAATTATCAATTTTTTCTATATAGGCTTCCTTTAATCATTTGAGATCATTTATTTGCCATTTTCTTTCTTGATATTTTTTATAATACCCTAGAAGTACCTCAAATTCGTCATTAAAGCCATTTGTTACTAAGAATAATCCAACTTCACCAAACGCATTTTTAAAGTCCTGAATTATTAATTCATTTTTGTCCATAATTCTAACCTCTCTTCCTTTTCATTGTATTTTTATTCACAAAATCTGCTTTTAACTTGACGTATAAAAGAGCATGTAAAATGCCAAAATAATCCTCTTGGTCTTTCTTCCCCAATAAGGAGAAGCCAGAGCATATTTTTTCGATTTTTCCCTCTTTTTTTTGCAAGTCGCATTGCCATATATTATCACGCATAGCGTAGTTTGTCAACACTTTTATAAAAAAATACCTTGCTATGCGTACCCCTATTTGCTAGACTTAATCAGATGAATGTAAACCAGCGTTTCAAAGAAGCCAGAATAGCCCTTAAAATGGCTCAAAAAGACTTCGCCGAAGCTCTCTGCCTGTCAAGCAGTTTCCTTTCAGATATAGAAAATGAGTATAGGAAAGTAAATAGCAGGCTTATTAAACTGGCTTCTATGGTATTTGGCATTAATGAAAACTGGCTTAAAACAGGTAAAGGGGCTATGTTTTATAAAAGCCCCACCGAAAAGACAAACAGGCTTGTCAGTATTTTTAACGAATTACCGCTTGAATTTCAAGATTTTGCTTTATTGCATTTAGAGAAATTGTTGGAGCTTAGGAAGAAACAGAAGTAAAAAGTAATTATTCACAATATTTACTCATTTCAAATATTATATAAACATCAATTTTAAATTCTTCTTTAGTCATGAAACATTATACCTATAAAATATTGTTTTGTTTTATGGATTAGTTATATACCGAAATATACTTAATAAAATCACTTACAAATGGATTAGTAATAAAATATTCAAAACCTTCAATATTTGGGCACCAAGGGCATTGTTTTTTTACTTGGCATATTTCAGGTTCTGACATTTTAAAAACTGATTTTCCTTCGACTGGAGCTCCTGAGAAGCAACCTGTCATATCACCAGATGCAAAGACTGTAGACATATTTTTAATAATTCCATATATATTTCTTTTAATAATTACGCCTTCCTTATCTTCTGGAATGTACGTATTATAATTAAAACAAACATGCGGAATATCATTTTTAATACAATATTTTTCTTTATCTTGCCAGTTATCATTAGGATTTTTTAATATTAGAATCAAATCATAATATTTAGGCATTTCTATATTACATTTATGCCATGCAGCTATTCTTTTAAAATTATTAGTTTTTGGAATAGGAAGAGTTCCGTTTGTTTTAATAAGTCCTTTGTAATTACGTCTCTGTAATCCAAAAATAAAAGGACTAATATCTGGCAGCATTCCTGGTTCGCCGCCAGTAATTTCAATTAACCATTCATTTGGATCAATATATTTAGAAATCCAATCTTGCAGCATATCTATTTTTCCGTGCCCGGAAAACATATTTTTTCTTCTACCATCTTCAAAACATTCATCTGGTTCATAAATCCATTTTTCCATAGGGCAGTGTTTGCATTTCTGATTACAGGATTGATATAACACAAGATAAAGTAAATTCATTATTTATTCCTTATATATAAATATTCATACCAAGGCGGATCAGGGTTTATAGGAGCAGGAAGCGGTTCTCTGGTTTCTGTATTTTGCCATATCACAGAGACAGTTCGTTCAGCGCCTGGTGCAGCAACATTGAATTGTATATAAAAAGTTTCATTTGCTTGTGTTACCACTTCAATAAAATACCAGTATTTATTATCTTCTCCTATTTAATTTTGTACCTGCCGGTAAAATATCACTTGTTATTAAAGTACGGTTAGTTGTAAGAATTGAAACACTAATAGAAAGCAAAGGAGGAATAAGTGGCCATGCAGTGTTGTTAACAACTCTTCTATTTCTATCACCTTCTTGTGTAGGATAGGGAATCCACTCGCCGCCATAATAATTAGACAACGCTGCTTTATTATCTGTTACGCTATTCTGTTGATACAAGGATATAATTGTTCCTATTGGCGGTATTTTTTTAAGTCCGCTTATAATTCTATATGCTCCATTACCGCTTTCTAATGAAGCGTCATATTGAAATGAAATTGTTTCATTCGCAGCCCATAAGTTTGTAATTCCAGTAACTTTTGCATTTTCATAATAAATTGGTTTAGCTCCGGTATTATTTATATTCAATGAAATATCTGTTATTGATGTATTTGCAATCGTAAATGTTACATTAATAATACAACCATCATATAATGTAAACTTATTTGGTCTGTTTGCTCCTGCTGCAGTAGACGATATTTTTACGGCTGTTGCTGCTGCTGTCGTGCTAACACAATGAATTGTATCTATTGGATTTGTCCACTGCCATTTTTCTCCATCATATTCAAATATGTATAAAAAACCAGGAACAAAAGTATATGTTCCTGTCATTCTCATTCCGTTACACCATGTCTCTTTTGCTCCAGAATTATTAACATCTAATGTATTTACAGTTGCAACGGTAGTGGCTGTATTTGCAATTGAAAATGTAACTCCTATTTTGGTTCCTGTAGGAATCACATTTACGACACTATATGCAGGTAACGAAGGAATAGTTACAACTTTAGTTGCTGTTGCAGCAGCAGTTGAACTATTCCCAATTGCTCCGCTTGCATTACCTACTTTATCTATTTGTTTAAGTACAAACTCTACATTAGCAGATTCTTTCTCATCAGCATCAGGATGAGCCGTCTTCCAATCATCATAAAGTCCCATATAAAATTAGTAGTATTACGCTGCTTCTATAATTGTATCCTTTGCAACATTTGGATTATACAAAATACATTGTCTTAATAAAATGTCAAATGCATTTTTATTCGTATGAGTATTTTGTCTAAAGCTATACTCATTTATATATCGTTGTAAATATTTTACGGTTTGTCTGTTACGATAATTGCCTTTCAATCCCGGTTTAACAATGCTCCAGAAATTTTCGATACTGTTTGTGTGAATCCATTTTGCTTTATAATTACAATATTCTCCTTTTGAGTGATTAACAGATTCATGTTGATATTGGCTGTCTTGTTTATCTAAAATGCCGTAAGACCTAAAATCGTCAGTAATTACTATAGTTCCGCTTTTACAAACATTTTCTAGTACTTCCAGTAGTTGTTTTCCTGTTAATTTCCTTCCATTTTCATCAGGCATCATAACTTTGGCATAAACCCTTCCTGTATCACGTTCTTTTACTCCAACAACTGGTGTTTTTTTAATTCCTCGTCCTCGTTTATTCTTTTTAGGATATTTTCGAGGTATTAATGTTCCGTCTTTTTCTACAAGCGCATTTTGCTTTCGTGGGCTTCCTCCGACATAAGTTTCGTCAACTTCAACTATTGATTGAAACAATTCAGGATTTTCTATATTACTCATTGCTATTCTTATCTGTTGTAACATCCGCCAACCTGTAGTCGCAGTTACCCCTATCTCACGGACCACACTAAGACTTGAATAACCTATCCTTACATTAAGAAAATGTTTCATCACTTTATACCATTGAAGCATACCTAAATGAGATTTTGCGAAAATAGTATCCTTAAAGGGTGAAAATGAGTTATGGCACTTTAAGCAATAAAACGCTTTCAATCTGTCTTTAAAACGGTAAGTTACGGGTTGCCCGCAATGGGTACAAATAATGTTCCCGTTGTATCTGATTTTTAGGAATTCATCTACAGCCGCTTCCTCCGTTGGAAATCTTCTGGCAAACTCTTTATCTGTCATAAATTTCACTATTGGCTTATACTTCGATTTTTCCCCTTCTTTTTCCATATAGCGCCTCTAAAACGATATACCAGTTTGTTTTCTGGTTGTTGACGCTAAGATTAAATTTTATACAACTCGATATGATTTTTAAATTTTTTGACTGGTTTCTAAAAAACGGTTATTTTCGGGGATTTCTGGTATAATTTAAAAAGAAATAATTAATCTTATAGTATTTTATTAGTAATTTAATACCTATCTATACATAACTATAGAAGTGCGAAGATTTTAATATATTTAAAAACCCAATTTTCAGCTTGTTTTGAGGAATTTTGACACAAAAAAATGGACATAAATGTTTATTAAAGTCTCCATTATTGTATAATATTATAACCATGCGCAAACCCTATGAACTTTTAGAAACCCTTTTATGCAATATAGAAGATAGGCTGACAGAGGATATTAACACAGACACCCTTGCGGACGAATATTCTCTGTCTGCCACCCATTTACGCAGACTTTTTCAATTCGCTTTTAACCAGACAATAGGAGCATATATCCGTTCCCGTAAATTGTCAGCAAGTATAGATAATATAATAAACTCAAACCTTAATATTATAGATATAGCGATACTCTACGGATTTGAATACGAACAAACATATATAAGATCATTTAAGCGTGAATTCGGGATTACCCCGGGCGATCTTCGTAAAACAAGAAAAATATTAACAATAAAGCCGCCCCTTAACTTATTTGACAGTAATAAAATGGCAGACGGGGCTTTCTTTGGTCCTGATATTGTAATGGTTCCGCAATTCCACGTTATAGGGAGAAAACATAAGATGCCGTTACATTGTGAATTATCAGCATTACCAACTAAACATTTTAATTATTTCATTAATGAAGAAAAAAATAAAATCGTTGATGCGGTAAACCGTGAAATAATTATTAATATATCAACAGAAGCAGAAATTAAAAACGCTGATTATGGGTATTTTATGCCGTCGCTTCAGGTAAAATTATTCGATAATATACCGGATGGTTTCAGCAGTTTTACATTTCCTTCAACATTATGCGCAAGATTTAAGCTCATAAAACCGGATGATATCGAATTAAATGAAACTTTCGCGGAAAAACTTTTCAGCAAAATTGATAATTATATGAGTAATAATCAAAACAATATTTTTGACAGATACGGAACAACCATCGATATTTTTGATCCGACATCCTTTGGCGGCAGTTACAAATCGTGGCAATGGTTAAAACCTGTAAAATTCCCTGCCTAGCCGGAACTTGAACATTTCTGTCCATTTTTCTCGAGCTTCATTTATTTGCCGGCACACATTTATAAAAACTGCCGTTATTAATGGGTCGAAATGTTTATCAGCATCTTTTGTAATTATATCCATAGCCTCTTCATGGGTAAATGCTTTTTTATACGAACGCTCAGAAACAAGCGCATCATATACATCTATAATTGCCATTAGCCGCCCCTGTAACGGTATCTCAATATTTTTCAAGGCATAAGGGTAACCCAAACCGTCCCAGCGCTCATGGTGAAAAGCCGCAAACATTTTTGCGTTTTGTAAAAACACTGCGTTCCCTGTACGATTTATTGTTTTATCAATTATAAGTTCTCCTTCTTTTGCGTGAGTTTTCATTATTTCATATTCCTCTTTTGTCAGAGAACCGGGTTTATTTAAGATAGAATCCGGAATAACTATTTTCCCAACATCATGCAGACGCGCTGCCCAAACAATTGATTCTAAATCCCATTTTCGAATTTCTTCTGCATATACACCTTTTTTTAGCATAGCATCAATTAATATTTTCATGTACACCGATGTTCGGTAAATATGCCCGCCCGTATTTTTATCGCGATTTTCCACGAGGTCAGCCATAGTATACACTATACCGTTTTTTAATTGCACAACATTAGCAATTAAAATTTCTTTGCGACTGAGTATATAAACTGTGATTGCAGTAGCACAAATTATAATCGAAATTGTAGTTATTATTTCTTCAATGCCGTGTTTAATTTCTCCGGTTACCGATTTGTTCCAAAGAAAAAAAACAACAATTACCGAGTATGCTAATATACTTATTATTGCAGCAAATATAACCGGCTTACGATCTACATAAATAAGGGATATAAAACATACAAATGAAAATGTCGTATGAATTCCGCTTACCGTATAATGTGTTATGGTTAAAACCGCCGTTATACAAGTCAGGCAAAGTAAACAAACAAACGCTTGCAGAGTATAATGATTTATTTTGCCTAAAAACACTAAGGCTGCCGAAGATGACAATATAATTGCCGCGATTAGCAGGAACGGGAAAGCAACATAAATTTTTATATAATCAAAGTAGCTTATATCCTTGAATTTGATTTCATACTCGCCGTTTATAACCAATCCTATTAAAAGGATTATTTCTCCGATCGTAATAATCAAGCACAAATACCAAAATGTGTTAAGAAGCCTTTTACTCCACAAGGCAAAATCG
>JGI24695J34938_10000616_pt1 | contig 33919 bp, 26 predicted proteins | sample TergutCo191P3_FD_34938 | JGI IMG/M metagenome (IMG submission 34938)
ATTTCTTCTTTTGTGTGAGGCACAAATTCATGAAGCGGAGGATCAAGAAGCCTGATTGTTACAGGGCGGCCTTCCATCGCTTTAAAAATACCGAAGAAGTCTTTTTGCTGAAGCGGCAGAATCTTTTTTAATTGTTCTTTTCTTTCAGCTTCAGTATCAGAAATAATCATCGCGCGGAAGTGAATAAGTTTATCTTTGTCAAAGAACATGTGTTCTGTACGGCAAAGACCGATTCCCTGAGCGCCGAAATCAAACGCGCGTTTCGCGTCATCAGGCTGATCCGCGTTTGTCCTGACATCAAAGCCTTTGACTTTGCCGCGGACAGATTTTGAACGCACATCATCGCACCATTTGAGGAATGTATTCATATCTTTGGAAATCGAAGACGCCACTAACGGAAGTTTTCCGCTGTATACTTCGCCTGAAGTTCCGTCGATTGTGATCCAGTCGCCTTCTTTAAAAGCTTTTCCGCCGATATCAACATTGCCGTCGCTGTGCACAATAACGCTTTTCGCTCCCGCGACGCACGGCGTGCCCATTCCGCGCGCGACAACCGCCGCGTGACTCGTCATGCCGCCTGTTGAAGTTAAGATACCCTGCGAAGCTACCATTCCGCCGATATCCTCCGGGCTTGTCTCTTTGCGCACAAGCATTACCTTCTCGCCTCTTCCGTGCCAGTTCTCAGCGTCTTTCGCGTTAAACACAATCCTGCCGGACGCCGCGCCCGGCGACGCGTTCAAGCCTTTTGTCAGCGCTTTCGCTTCTTTCTGCGCTTTAGCGTCAATCATCGGGTGCAGAAGCTGATCAAGATGCCCCGGCGTTACGCGCAAGATAGCTGTTTCCTTGTCAATTAAGCCTTCCGCCACCATATCTACCGCGCATTTTACCGCCGCGGTGCCGGCGCGCTTTCCGTTACGCGTCTGTAAAATGAAAAGCTCGCCCTGCTGAACGGTAAATTCCATGTCCTGCATGTCTTTAAAATATTTTTCAAGTTTATTTTTAATATCAACAAGCTGTTTATAAATAGCGGGATTCTTTTTTTCGAGCGATGAAATTCTTTCCGGCGTTCTGATGCCGGCGACAACGTCTTCGCCCTGCGCGTTCATTAAATATTCGCCGTAGAAAATATTCTGACCGTTTGAAGGATCGCGGCTGAAACATACTCCTGTTCCTGAATCATCGCCGAAGTTGCCGAAGACCATCGACTGAACATTAACAGCGGTTCCTTTTAAGCCTTTTATGTCTTCGATTTGACGGTATTTAATAGCCCTTTCGCACATCCATGAACCGAAGACCGCGTTAATCGCGCCCCAAAGCTGATCAATCGGGTTCTGAGGAAATTCTTTTCCCGCGTGTTTTTTAACTATTTGTTTATACTGACCGACAAGAGCTTCGAGATCCGAAGCGTTAAGATCGGTATCAAGCTCAATTTTTTTATTTTTCTTAACAGCGTGAAGAGCTTCCTCAAAATGATCGTGATCAACTCCCATTACAACATCGCCGTACATTTGAATCAAACGCCTGTACGCATCCCACGCAAAGCGCGCGTTTCCGGTTTTATTGGCAAGACCTACAACAGCTTTATCGCTCATTCCAAGATTAAGAATCGTATCCATCATGCCGGGCATTGAAACCGCCGCGCCTGATCGCACAGAAACCAAAAGAGGATCCGAAGGATCGCCCAGTTTCTTTTTCATTACAGCTTCTAATTTCTTTAATCCCGTTTCAACTTCTTCTTTAATGCCTTTAGGGTAGTTATTTTTATTTTCATAGTACGCCGCGCATACATCTGTCGAAATTGTGAATCCCGGCGGAACAGGAATTCCAAGATTAGTCATCTCGGCAAGATTCGCTCCCTTGCCGCCTAAAACCAATTTCATTTTCGCGTCTCCGTCCGCTTTTCCTTTTCCGAAAAAGTAAACATTTTTTTTGTTGGCCATTAGAAACCCTCCATAAATAATAAATAAATTTTATCATCTTTTAAATTTTTGATCAAGCGTTTATATTAAAATTATGAACTATATTGATCTTCCTGTCTATAAAAATCAAAAAAAAATTTTATCAGCGCTTGAAAAAAATCAAGCGCTTGTTGTAGAGAGTCCGACCGGATCGGGAAAGACAACACAGCTGCCGTTAATACTTTACGAAGCAGGTTACGCGCGGCGCGGAGTAATCGGAATAACGCAGCCAAGACGAATCGCCGCGGTATCAGTGAGTGAATTCATCGCGCGTCAATCAGAAACGATCATACCCGGACTCATCGGATACAAGATGAGGTTCGCCGACATGACAAATCATGAAACAAAAATAAAAATTATGACAGACGGAATACTTCTTCAGGAGATGAAACTCGATCCGTGGCTGTCTAAATACAGCCTTATCGTCGTTGACGAAGCGCATGAACGCAGTTTAAACATCGATTTTATACTTGGTTTGATCAAACGAGTAATGATTAACAGGCAAGATTTTAAAATTATTATTTCATCAGCGACAATAAACGCGGAAATCTTCTCTGAATACTTTAATAACTGCCCGATCGTAAAGATAGACGCGCAAAGATTTCCGGTTACGCTTGTGTATGACGCGGTAAATAACGGGAAGAATGAAGATCAAAAAATAAAAAATGATGAATCGAATGACAGAAACAATGAATCCAAAGCTTTGAACGCGGAATCAATAAATAAATACAAGAACAGAAACAGCAGATTTTCATCAAATATCAATACAGAAGAGCTGATTTTGATGAAAATTGAGTCAATTACAAGGCGGTTCATCAGTGAAAAGCGCGAAGGAGATATTTTAATTTTCCTTTCAGGCGAAAAAATGATAAAAGAATGCGTTAGCCGCCTTTCCGCCTGCGACGCGGGAAAATATCTGCGTATAATTCCGCTGTACGGAAGACTTGGCAAAGAAGAACAGGAAAAAGTTTTTGAAGACGCGCCAAAAGGTAAAACAAAAGTTGTTATCTCCACAAATATCGCGGAAACATCAGTTACCATCGACGGAATCACAGCGGTGATCGATTCAGGTCTCGCGAAATTAAACTGGTATAATCCGCGCACATTTACATCAAGCCTTATTGAATCGCCGGTATCAGTCGCGTCAGCGAATCAGCGTAAAGGAAGAGCCGGAAGAACGCGCGAGGGAACATGTTACAGACTGTACACAAGAAAAGATTTTGAAAGCAGAAGCCTTTACACAACCGAAGAAATTTTCCGCACAGACTTGTCAGAAGTAATTTTAAGAATGGCGGACTTAGGCATCACAAACTTTGAAGACTTTGATTTTATCGCGGCACCGGAAAAAGAAGCGCTGATAAGCGGAATAGAAACATTAAAACTGCTGGACGCGCTGGAAGAAGACAGAACTTTATCAAATACCGGAAAATTGATGACGGAATTTCCGTTAGCGCCGCGTCATTCGCGCATAATTGTCGAAGCGATACTGCGTTATCCTGAAATTATACGCGAAACAATCATCGCGGCGGCGTTTTTATCAACGCAAAGCCCTTATATTCTTCCTCCTGGAGAGGAAACAGACGCGCGAAAAGCGCATCACAGATTCCGCGACGACTGCGGCGATTTTATTTCATACTTAAAACTGTTAAAATCATATAATGATTCAACGAATAAATTAAAATTCTGCGATAAAAATTATCTTGATGACCGCGCGATGGCGGAAATTTTAAATGTGACCGCGCAACTGGAAGAAATTATCGCTTCAATGAAGATTCCTGTACATCAAAGAGAAGGAAAACCGCTTTCCGCGAATGATATTGATGATTATTTATGCTGCATCGGATACGGAATGATACAGTTTGTATGCGTAAGTGAAAATTTATTAGACCGTTCAAGCAAACGATCGGGGGACAGCTTCCGCGATCGCGGAAGAAAAATGGGGTCTTACAGAAGTCTAACGGCTGATAAAATAATAATTCATCCCGGATCTGTAATGTTCCGCGAATATCCGCCGTATATTGTCGCTGGAGAAATTGTCCGCACGTCCAGAATGTACGCGATGTCTGTCTCGCCAGTTTCAAAAACTGTATTAAAACGCCTCTCTGATCATCTGCGCGATAAAAAAATGGAAGCGCGGTATGATATTTTCGCGAATATTGAGACAACAGCGAACGCGAAACAGGAAAAAATAAAAAAGCAGCGCGATTTTACAAACAATATTAAATTATACGGCGAAGTTTTTGAGATTGTAAGCATTAAAGGAAAGAAAACAGTAATACTTCCGTGGGAAAAATTAAATTTAATCCGCGAAAAATTACCGTCAGGATCATCAAATACATCAGGAGCATACCAAAGACGCGAAAATTATAAGGAATACCCGGAAATAATTGATAACGCGCGCAAAAATTTAAAAGGAAAAATAATAATTAATAATCAATTTAATCTGCTGGCGGGCGAAAAACTTGAATTAATACTTTCTCTCGCTCCGTTTCTTGATATTGAAAATATTTTTTCGCGAAAATGGCGCCGCAGAGAAAATTTTAACATACAAAACAACTTTAGCGCTTTGATTAGCCAGCTTGACAGCCTCGCTAAACCGGTCGTGTGGAAAAAAAAGTCCAAAGACCTTGGGTTCCTTGGTCTTTTCACAGACGGAGAAGGCAATTACTGGCTGCGCGCGTCCCGCGGTTTCCACACAAGCCTTAATGAAAGTCTCTCAAGCCTTGAGAATTTAATAGACGAGCTCGGCGAAGATGTGGATATCGAACAGAAGCACGAGGTAAATCAATGTTACAGAAGGCTGTCGGATTATTTAGGATGAGGTATAATGAAATTGATGAGCATACTGTGAATATTTTTCACGCTATGATTTGCCGGACAGTTTATTATCCTTTAATTAACAGGCAGGAGATATAATAATGCCAAGAATGACCGAAGAGGAAGCGTGGAAGCTTGAAGAAGAAGTAACAAAGAACCCGCCTCATGTGGATCCTTTAAAAGCCCGTCATGTATCGCGAATGGTAGCTCTTGATGATTACTCAGCCAATTATTTAATATCTGTATCAATAGGGACGCGTAAAACACCGACAGAAATTATCAGCGAGATGGTACGGGAACGGACTGCAGCCGAACCTGTGTAAAAATAAGTTAGATTCAATTATCCCGCGCATATTACACATTGTTTAATTTCATAATTTTTTATATACTTCACTCATGGCATTTGTTTTTTATAACACTCTGGGACGCGCGAAACAGCCGTTTGAACCGTTACATGATAAAAAAGCCGGGTTTTACGGATGCGGACCGACAGTTTATAATTACGCGCATATAGGAAACCTGCGCGCTTATGTTCATCATGATATGCTTGTCCGGTCTCTTCGCCGGGCAGGCTACGACGTGAATCATGTTATGAATATCACCGATGTCGGGCATCTTTCCGATGACGCCGATGACGGCGACGATAAAATGGTAAAAAGCGCCGAAGAACGCGGAAAAAGCGTTCTGGAAATCGCGGATTTTTATACAAACGCGTTTTTTAATGATACAGATCGAATGAATATTGTCCGCCCGACAATAATCTGCAAAGCGACAGAACATATAAATGAGATGATCGATCTGATAAAAAAAATCGAAAAAAACGGCTTTACATATTCGGCGGGAGGAAATTTATATTTTGATATATCAAAATTTCCTTCTTACGGCGACCTCGCGCTTCTTCGGCTGGATGAGTTAAAAGCCGGAGCGCGCATTCAGCAGGACGAAAACAAACGTAACTCAGGCGATTTTGTTTTATGGTTTACAAAAAGCAAGTTCGAAAATCAAGCGCTGGTTTGGGACAGTCCGTGGGGCAGAGGTTATCCGGGCTGGCACATTGAGTGTTCGGCGATGAGCATAAAGTATTTAGGCGAACAATTTGACATTCACGCGGGAGGAATCGATCATATTCCGATTCATCACACAAACGAAATCGCGCAAAGCGAAGCCGCCACAGGAAAAAAACCGTGGGTTAAATACTGGCTTCATAATGAATTTTTAATTCTGGAAAAAAATGATTCGTTAAAAGAAAAAATGTCAAAATCCTCAGGCAGTTTTATCACATTACAATCGCTTGTTGATAAAGGATTTGATCCTCTGGATTACCGTTATTTTCTTCTTGGCGGGCATTACCGGAGCCAAATCAAATTTTCATTTGACAGCCTGCAGGGCGCGGCGAATTCGCGTAAATCATTAGTTGATAAAATTCGTAATTTATCGGAAAAAGTAAATCCTCCGATCCCAATTAACGCGGAACGGAAATCAGACTACTTCGGAAGCGATGTATACAGGTATATAGAAGCTTTTGATAAAGCGATTGAAGATGATTTAAACACTCCGCGCGCGTTAGCTGAGCTTTGGGGGTTATTAAAGGATAACCCGGCGTCAACAGAGGTTCTCGCGGCTGTTTTTGATATGGATCAGGTTTTGGGGCTTCGCTTAAAAGAATCAATCATGAAAAATGAAGCCGACGGCGGCGAAAAAGATGAATTTACAAATGAAATTGAGGATTTAATCATAAAAAGGGCGGAAGCGAAGAGGGCGAAAGACTTCGCGGCGGCTGATAAGATAAGACAAGACTTAAAAGAACGCGGTATAATACTTGAAGACAGTCCTCAAGGGACTAAATGGCGCAGGCAATAACAAAAATAATAATCCGCTTTTGTATTATGCCAGGTTGTAACATATGGAGATAATTTTTGTTTAAAATAGAAGAGGAACAATTGGAAAATAGTGCTAATCCCGCGCGTGAAACGGTTGTTGCTCAGGCAGGAGAGGATGAAGAAAAGGAAGACAATACAGTTTATTTGGCTGCCGAAAATAGTCAGATAATACCCGAAAATTCATTAAAAAGAGTGAATTCTGTTGAATTTAACCGGGAATTTAAAAAACTGTATGATTCTACTTTTCAAGTTTTGTTCAGGGTAGCGTTCAGGGTAACAAATTCCAGCGAAGCCGCGGAAGACCTTTGTCAGGAAAGTTTCTTCCGTTTGTATGAGAAAAACATGGTTTTTCCAAACCCTGAAGAGGCGAAATACTGGCTGATTCACGTGGTAAAGAACGCGGCGTTAAATTACGCCAAACGCAAGGATCGGGAACGAAGGGCGTATCAACGGGCGTTCAGGGAAGACCACAGGCAGGAGGAAACCGGAGAAGGGCTGCTAGTCAAGAAGGAAACGAGCGAAGAAATACAAAACGCTCTTGATAAACTGCCGGAAAATTTGCGTATGGTATTGATATTGAAAGAATATGCGGAAATGAATTATAAAGAGATAGGCAGAGTTCTTGGCATCAGCGAAGGCAATGTCAAAGTCAGAGTATTCAGAGCGCGCGAACGGTTAACCGCGCTGCTTGCAGATAATCTTAAACAGGAATGAGGTGAAATGTATGTGTCCTGACCCTCAACTTCTATCGATTTATTTGGATGGGGAAATGCCCTCTCCGTGGAAAGAAAAACTGGAAAAACATTTTCTGGAATGTTCCGTCTGCAGGGAAAAATACGAAAATTACCTGCGGCTCAGGGAACTATGCGTGGACAATATAACCAAAGAAAAAATAATGGAAACGGCGCGGGATCGGGTCTGGCGGAATCTTTCAGGCAGATCAACGGGTTTAGCCAGAAAGCCAAGGATTTGGCAAAGACGGCTGTCAATTCCGCTGCCGGCGGCAGCGGCTGCGGCAGTTGTTATTCTGCTAATGGCAGGCTTTTGGCTTCGCGGCGCTCAGACGGGCGCCAACGCTATGGCTGAGGTTTATCAGCCGCAGTCAGTGGGAATCGCAAGCTTTTTATTCGATAATAATGATGAAGCGGATGTAATTTTGCCTGATATGGATTTAAACAGCATTTTGCAATTTTTGGCTTCTGACGGTACAGACACAATTATATTAACATTGCCGGACAGCAGAAATTTCTACAGAACAGGCGAACCTGGCGCGGTAAAAGCCGCTGATTATCAAAGGAACACAGTTCCGGGGAGATAAGTATAGGATGTTTTTTTCCGTTTGCGTTGCCAGCGTATTTTGTCTTTTTACCACAAGCATGCAGATTCATGCTCAGGAGCAGCAAACCAGCAGAACAATGGAGCAGGAATTAAGAAGGCGCGCGCTTGTAATTGATATAGACGCGAGAGTGCTGACAGATGATCTTGATGTTATGTGGAATGAAATACAAAGAAAGGTCGCGATACCGGGAAGTCCTGTGGGCATCAGACTTGTAGGATCAAACGTGGTAGTCGGAGTGCAGTTTACTCCGTTTATCCGCAATCAGGGAAACTTAATAGTCGCGCACGTGCAAATCTGGATTGATAATCCGGGAAGCGGCGTGAGTTATCATACTTCATTCCAGACAATTCCGATGGATTTTAATGAGCAAATCTATTTCTTCCCGCTGGGAACGAAAAATTCATCAATCGAAATATTACTGACAGTAAATCCATACAGCGTTATAGCGGCATTAGAAGGCAACTCGTCCAGTACATCAAATGACAATTAAGAATCCGGTTCGAAAAATTTCATTATTTTTTTTAATTTTCGCGTGCGCGGCTTTTTTTTCATGCGGAAAGGAACTGCCGGTAATTTCGGAGATTGATCCAAAGATCGGGAGAATGGGCGAAGTTATCACATTAACAGGAAATAATTTCGGCGAGTTCCGCGATGATTCCTATGTGACAATCGCGGGAGTGTCTCCCACAAATTCTTCCTATCAGATATGGCAAAATAATTTAATAATTGTAAAAGTTCCGGAACTGGGCGAATCGGGTCTTGTCTATGTGCATACGCAGGGAAAAAAAAGTAACGGCGTTTTATTTTCCAATTCCGCTTATGTTCCAAGACCGGCGGACGGCGAAGAATTCGGACTGCAGCCGCGGATAATTTCAATAAGCCCTCAGTCAGGAGCGCCGGGATCCATTTTGACAATCACTGGCAATAATTTTGGAACATCGCGCGATACTTCTGGGGTATTTTTTTCGTGGGATTATGGTTCGCAGTCATTTAACCCATACGCTGTAATAGAGCCGGAATTTATCGAAGTTTCGGAAATGGAAATGGGTTACGTGTCATGGAGTCAGAGGGAGATTACAGTCAGGCTTCCCGACGGAGCTGTCAGCGGAAACTTTGAAGTAAGAACATCGCACGGAAAATCAATGCCTTATTATTTTGATGTAACAGGCAGACCGGGAACAAAAACATTAAAAGACAAGCGAATTTATACAATAAATTATTCGGTTGACATCCGGGTACTGGAAGCGACAAGGCCAAATTCGCTTTACCTGTGGATTCCAAAACCGGTCATATCTCCGTCGCAGAGAAACGCCGCGTTAATTTCCCGGACAGCGGAACCTATTTTAGAAAATCACCGCGGAGTGAGTTTATATAAAATTGAAAACATGATTACAGGCGCGGGTCAGTCTGTAAATCTTTCCTTCAGGGTGGAAGTATTCGCTGTCGAAACAAATATAAGGCCTCAGTCAATCAGACAGGAATCAACTCCGTTGTCCGCGACACACACCCATAACACGACGTTAATTCCGTCAAATGATGTCAATATAAGAGCCGCCGCGAATTCAATAACCGGAAGAGAGCCAAACCCTTATTTAAAAGCCAGGCTGATATATGACTGGATCGGGGCGAATGTGCAGATAACAACTGATAATCAAGCCATGTACGCGGCGGCGAACGGATCGGAAAACTCGGACGCTTTGGCTTCGCGCGATCCTGTCACTGCGCTGCAGGAAAGAAAAGCCGATACTGGCGCGGCGGCGCTTTTATTCACGGCATTGTCACGCGCCGCGGGAGTGCCGTGCATCCCTGTAGCGGGCGTAATAATTGACAAAAACGGCCAGACATTGCGCCACTATTGGGCAGAATTCTGGATAGACGGTTTTGGCTGGATTCCTGTAGACCCTGTAATGGGAGCAGGCGTAAATTTATTTAACGAACCTCAAGCGCCTGTGGCAATCGCGGAAAACAGCAATGATGAAAATAATGATAATGAAGAAGAAATTTTCGATTACGCCAACTATTACTTTGGCAATTCAGACAATCAAAGAATCGCTTTTTCAAGAGGTGATCTTACGCTGACTCAGATGGAAAGCAGGGGAAGAGTGGTTTCACATTCGCAGTCATATTCGCTTCAGAACATCTGGGAGGAAGCGGCAGGCGGACTTGAATCATACACAAGCCTTTGGGGCGATATAATAATAAGCGGTATATATATACAATAAAATACCGGTAAAATACTTTCGCCTTAGCGGCGTTATAAAAACAGGAGAAAAAAATGGTAACAGTCATTTCTTTAGGCGGATCAATTGTCGCGCCTGACGGCGTGGATGTTGAATTTGTAAAAAATTTCACAAAATTAATAAAATCATTTATAGAAACAGATTCTTCAAGGCATTTTATTTTCGTGGTTGGCGGCGGGGGTCCCGCGAGACAGTGGCAGAACGCTTATAAAGAAGCCGCCGCCGGCATCGGAACAAAAGCGATAAACGAGGAAGCGGACTGGGTGGGTATAATGGCGACAAGGCTGAACGCGCAGCTTATTAAAGCGGTAATGAGCGAATGTTGCAGTCAGGAGGTAATAACAAACCCGCTTGATGTTGATCCTCTGACAGGCCGCGTGCTGGTAGCCGCGGGATGGAAACCAGGTTTTTCCACCGACTACGACGCTGTGCTTTTAGCGGAACGTTTTGGCGCGGACATGGTTATTAACCTTTCCAATATCGAAAAAGTATATACCGCCGATCCAAAAACAGATCCCTCCTCCCGCCCCCTTGATAAAATCACATGGAAAGATTTCCGCGCGATGATCGGCGATGAATGGGTGCCGGGAAAAAACGTTCCCTTTGATCCTGTCGCGAGCCGCCATTCAGAAAAAATCGGATTAAAAGTAATATGCGCGGCGGGAAGAGATTTGGATAATCTAAAAAAAATTCTAAACGGCGAAGACTTTAACGGAACAACCATCTGCGCAAGTGTTACTACAAGTTGAGAAGTCAAGTGAACGCCCAAAGAAACATTATTTGGATTTTTTATTAATTTTTATTTTAACATCACCAAGAAGAACATTGCCGTTAATGATTAAATCTTTTCTGCCGCCCCTGTTTCTTACATTGTCGTCAATTTTAATTTCAGCGAGAACCGGAATCGCTCTGTTAATCACATTTACGCTTTCAGGAACTCGAATTTCTACATCGCCCAAAATAACAATAAAATTCAGTATTGTCTCAGAATTAACCAAATCTTCCTCAAATATTGTCACTTTATGACTTGATAATATATTAATAAAATTACCTGTTGTCAGCTGGCCTGTTGTATTTCGCGAAGATAAAATAGAAATATGATTCTGCGACGAATTACTATAATCAGAACCGGAACTGCCGCCGTAAAAATCCTGCCGCCTGTCCTGTCCCGCGTTATACGAAGAATTATTATCCCGCGGAGCTTCATAGCCTTCAATTAATTTTTCGAGAATCGTCAGTTCCTTATCAGTTTCGATGTTTTGGCTGTATTTTATCAATCTTTCATATTCATCGATAGAAATTCTATTAAGCGAATACTGAGTAGATAGTTTTTCCGTAAGTTTTTCTTTGCGTTCTTCCGCCGTTACGATTATCTGTCCCATGAGGCTTTATAACACAAATACAATTTAGAGTCAATTCACGGCGTTACTCCGCCGATAACGTTTAGTCTGCCGTCAAGCGCCGGGCTGATAACGCCGCCGCGATCTCTTATATATTCCGTCACTACATAGGACAGAAGCAGCGAAACATTAAACGTATCTGACGCGTTCTGCATAACAGCGTAGCCGTCTCCTCCGCCGAGAATATAATCATTGGTGCAAAAACGGTAAACCCTCGCCGGATCTACAGCCGCGCCGCCGATTGTTAAATTTCTGATAACGCCGCTGCCTACAGTTTTATCGATTGTATAACGGACATCGCCAGAAAACTGCGGGAATCCGCCGTTTCCCTGCGGAATTGTAGCGATAAAATCAAACAGCTCGATAATTTGCGCGCCTGTCATCGAAGCTACCCAAAGATAATTTTCAAACGGAAGAATCGTTAAGATATTCTCCTGCGTTATCGGTCCCGCCGCGAGTTCCGCGCGCATGTTGCCGCCGTTATGGAAAACAAAATCAACCTGCTGCCTTGATACATTGCGAAGATACCAGGCATTAGCGTCCGTAATCATGTTTCCAAGCGCAGTCTCCTGATAACGCGTTAAACGGTTTCCGAAAACAAAAGTTTCCGACGCTGTTCCGATCACTTCACGTAATGTTACATTGGCTTTTTCAATATACGGCGCCAGCATCGCGGTAATCCGCGGATCCGGACCGATTGATACAGGTGCCCAGTCAAAACCTGTCATTTTTCCGTTAGTGACTGTAATTTTGCCGTAACCGATATATTTTCCCCATTCGTTAGACGAAACAACCCACGCGTTTCCGGCTCTTCTGGGTTCGCTGAAAAATGAATGCGAATGACCGTCAATAATAAGATCGATTCCGTCAACAGCTTTAGCGAGATCAACTGATGTTATGTGATCATCGGTTTCTTTAATATCGCCCATGTGCGTAATGCCGATCACAATATCAACTCTTTCCACATTACGCAGAATATTAACAACCTCGCGCGCGGCGTCAATCTCGTTAATAAAAACCAGAGAACTGTCCGGGCTAGCGATTAATTTTGTCCGCAGAGTGGTAATCCCGAAAATGCCTACAGTAAAATTATCGTACGATTTAATAATATATCTGTTGCCGCCAAGATACGATCCATCCTGTTTTCTTATGTTGGAAGAAACAAAGGGAAACTCAGCCAAAGCGATTTGTTCGTTGAGTTTTTCCATATTGGTGTCAAACTCGTGATTTCCGAATGTAACCGCGTCATAACCCATCATGTTATACGCGATAATCGTCGGTTCCGCGTTAAACATATTAGAAAGCGGACTGCCTGTGTTAATATCACCGGCGTCTACAAGCAGAACCTGCGGATTTACGGCTCTTACAGAATTAATAAAAGCTGACATTTCCGCGGCTCCGCCCCTGCCTGAGTTTGGAAGCAGCGTTCCGTGAAAATCATTTGTATGAAGCAGGATTAATTCTCCGCTTCGTCCGACTGTGCCTTCTCTTACAGCGGCGGCGTATAACGCTCCCGTTAAAAGAAAAATAACTAATAAAAAAATCCCTCTTTTTCTCAACATTCCTTTCCTCCAAAAAATAAATAAAAATTCGCGTTCTATTTACAATAGTCAAATAAATGTGACTTTTACTTCCATTACCCTTTGTTTTACGACTTTAAACACTTTAATGGATAAATTATGCCATGTTATAGCCTCATCAACCTGCGGAAGCCTGCCAAGATTTTCCATGATCCAGTTAGCCACTGTCGTATCAGGCGCAGACTCAAGCATTGCCGATACAGGGTCATGATATTCGTTCTCTTCTGTTACTGTCTGTTCATTTTCCTCACCATTGGATGCTTCGTTTTTTTCGCCTTTTTCAAAAATAAATTCCAGCATCTCAATAAAATTAACGCTTCCCAGCACAATAAAATCATCGCCTTCTTTTCTGACAGGAACAACAACCTGATCATGCTCATCCCAGATGTCGCCGACAAGTTCTTCGACAATATCCTCAATGGTTACAATGCCGGATGTCCCTCCGTGTTCGTCTACAACAATCGCCATGTACGCCTTTTTTTCCTGCATCGTTTTTAAAAGTTTCGCGATTTTCATAGTCTTTGTAACATAAACTGTAGGCTTAATTATCTGAGAGAGAGTTTTGCGCCCCTTCATCATATCGTGATAAAAATCTTTTAGTAAAATAATTCCTTTTATATTATCAATTGTGTCTTTGTAAACAGGCAGGCGCGAAAAACCGGTCTTGATAAAAACATTTTCAATTTCTTCAGGAGTAAAATCGATGGAAACCGCGGCGACATCAACTCTCGGCGTAAAAATTTCCGAAGCCTTCATGTCATCAAAACCTATCGCCTGACGGATCATCTTCTCCTCATGGATATTGATGCCGCCTTCCTGCCTGACCTCTTCGACAAATGTTAAAAGCTCATCTTCGGTAGTCGCGCGGTCGGATTTAACCGGAAAAATCATCATAAGAAATTTTTTCCATCCGGTCATTAAAATATTGATAGGAGTAAACAAAAACATGAAAAACCGCAAAAACGGCGCGTTCCTCAGGGCTGTTAGTTCAGGCGTTTCCTTCGCCAATGCCTTTGGCGAGATATCGCCTACAACAAGCACAAGAAGAGTTACAATAATCGTGGCGATACTTACCCCTCTTGAACCAAATAATCCGATAAACAGCGCGGTCGCGAGAGAGGAAAGAGAAATATTAACAATATTGTTTCCGATCAGGACAGTAGAAAGAATCTTGTCGTAAATTTCGAGCATTTTAAGCACCAGCCGCGCCCGTTTGCTTTTTACCGCGAGATTTTTCAGTTTGATGCGGTTAACAGCTGAATAAGCCATTTCGCACGAAGAAAAAAAAGCCGAAAGGCATAACAGCGCGAACAAAGAGATTGCTTGAAAAATATAGTATGATTCCGATGCTGGCTCATCCATAAAAAGGCGCCGATCAGAATTGAACTGATGCATCGCGGTTTTGCAGACCGCTCCCTTACCGCTTGGGTACGGCGCCTTTCGGGAAAATCTTAAAAATTTCCCCGTGAAATCTAACGATAATTGAAAAAACAGCTTTCGTCAAGCTAAACAAAATGACATATTAATCAGTTTAAATGATCCCAAGGAGGCAGATAATCCTCAGACGGGTCATAATCAGGCGCGTAATACTCGCTTTCGGGAATAATCTCCTGTTGTTCAGGCGCGGGCGGCGTAAACGAGGGAAGCGGATCAAAATCAAATAATGTCAATACCGGCAAATTTAAACCATAATCATAGTTCGAGCCGGTATTGCCCTGAAAATTCCAGCTATCCTGAGTTCCTCTTGGCTGGTTTCCCTGCTGCAGCTGCAGTTCCGGAAATAAATCCGGATCAAGCTGAAGCATAATGCTGTCAAGGAATGAATCGTCATAATTATAAAGACCTGCCGGCGATGGATACCTTGTAACGCCGCCCGGCTGGTGAACATTGCAAAATTGCCCCGGAACTGTTCCCTCAAGGAACGGGAGCGCTATTACGCCCTGATTACAGTGCTCGGTAACCAAAAGACCGGAGCCTCTGCACACTACAGCGTCGACAACGCCGGAGGGACGCACCCAGTTCTTTTGCGGCAGACCTCTGTGAATGTCGCGCATATAAGCACCCCACGAAGGGCTTACCAGAATCGCGCCGGTTTGATTTACACCTAACGAATTACCCGGTCTGTCAAAGCCGTACCACATCGCGGTTGTATAATACGGAGAAGACCCTACAGCCCAGGCGTCCGCCCAGTTTTGCGTTGTTCCGGTCTTGCCGCCCATCGGCATCCTGAACTGCCTGCCTTCATTATCCCTGTAGGTAAACATAGATCCGTATTCAGTGCCGTACCCCATAATTCCGACAGATATTCCAAACTCCAAAAGTTTTGTCATGACAAACGCGTTTTGAGGAGAGATTATCTGTCCGTTATTCGCCAATCTGCGCTGTTCCTGCCGCACTTCTCTTTCTATATCAAATATTACTTTGCCGTTTCGATCCTCAACTGTTCTGATCGCTATCGGAGTAACGACGCGTCCCTGATTCGCGAAAATGGCGTATCCGCGCGCCATTTGAATCGGCGAAATGGAAGTAATGCCTAAACCAAGCGGATACACGCGGGGGAAAAGGCGGCGTATCGCGGCTTCGTTTGTGATCCCAAGAAGAGCCGCGGATCTGTTGATTGACGCGTCAAAACCTGTTCTTTCAAGTATATGAAGCGACGGAATGTTTAAGGACAGCGATAAAACATTATAAAGCAGCACCGGTCCTCTCCATACGCCTCCGTAATTGCTTGGGATATAAGGCGAGCCGTCTTCGTTATGGAACGCCATAGGGCTGTCATAAATCATTGTCGCCGCTGTGAATCTCCGCGAATCAATCGCGGCGGAATAATAAAGAGGTTTAAAAGCGGAGCCCGGTTGAACGCTTGCCTGAGTCGCGCGGATCAGCTGGTTTGATTCATCGTATTTTGATCCGCCTACAATGGCGGTAATGTATCCTGTTTCATTTTCTAATGTGACAAGAGCGCCTTCTACCATGTTCTGCTCGGTTTGTTCCCTGAGAAGCGCGAAACCAGGCCCGGTAATTTCCTTTAACTCGGGAATGCCGAACGCGAGAGCTATCATATCTATTACAGGGTTTATAGTTCTTGTGTAACGCGAAATCGCTCTCGCTTCATTCTGCCCCCATCTTGTGGAATAAACATCGGTTAAGTTAAACATTAATATCAGCATTTCCAGAATCGGCTGAGAGTAAATAATCGCGCGGTTATTGGTGGTTCTGCTCTGAATAATATATTCCCTGTTGGCTCTTTCCAGCGCCTGGGCGAAATACAGATCAGCTAACGCCTGATGCTCAAGGTTGAGAGTTGTGTGCACAGTATATCCGTCGCGGAAATAATCCAGCGTTCCGTACATTCTGCTTTCAAGCTCGCGGCGCACATATTCGCTGAACCACGGGGCTTTGTCCTCGCGGGTCAGATACGCCGAAAGCGCGGGCTGAGTCCAGTCAAAATTTTCCCAATATTCGTTAAAGGACGAGTCCGCTTCTTCCAGTGTGATGTAACCAAATTCGATCATTCTCTCAAGGACAAAGTACTGTCTGTCCATTGAAAGCGCGGGGTTTCTTATGGGATCAAAGCGGCTTGGGCCTGAAAGCAGAACCGCGAGAACCGCGGATTCCGCGACAGTAACATCGCGCGCGCTTTTTTTAAAAAAGTATTTGCTCGCGGTTTCCACGCCGTAAGTGCCGGGACCCATCGGCATATAATTAAGATAGATTTCGAGGATTTCATTTTTTGTGTAGCGGCGTTCCATTTGAAAAGCCCACCACAGCTCCTCGATCTTTCTCCTAATTGTTCTTTCCGTGCGGTCAGTATATAAAGTACCGGCGACCTGCTGGGTAATGGTTGAGCCGCCGCCTGCCGCGGGCTGTTTTAACAAATAATGCCGCAGCTGTCCCCAAGCGGCGCGGGTAATCGCCCTGATGCTAAAGCCCCTGTGATTGTAAAAATCCGGGTCTTCGCGGGCAAGGACAGCGTTTATTAAATGACGCGGAAGCTCGCTTATTGAAATAAGCTCCCGTTTTTCATCGGAGGTAAACTCGGTAATAAGATTTCCGTTAATATCGAGAATTCTTGTAGGCAGAGCCGGAGCGAAATCAAGAAAATTTTCTTCGTTTTTAATATTCTGAGTCATGGCGATGGAAAAACCCAGTCCGGCTCCTATCGCTATAACAAAAATGACGGTAAAAAAGGCGATAATTCTGACAGCAACTGCCGAACCGACGCCGTTTCCATTGCTTTTTCCCATATGTAAAACGTATTATATAGAAGGTTGTATGTCAAGGCGCGAAAAATGTATGGTAAAAAAATGTATAAATAATTACAATAAACCGCATGGATCAAAATATAAAACAGAAAAGCAAGCAATTAGCGGCAAAATTGATACTTCTCCATAAACAGCTTTCCGCGAGAAAAAAAGAAAGCGTCATGTCGACGGAACTTCTTAAAGCCGGAGCGGGAGTCGGAGCAGGTCTTGTAAGATCCGAGTTCGCGATGGGGAAAAATGACAGAATCGCGAAATTATACACAGCTTTGCAGGACTGCGCCGAAGCTAAATACTGGCTTGAACTTTTAAATGAGACAGATTCATTAACGGAATTTGAATACAGCGATACATATAAAGAATGTGACGAAATGGAAAAGCTCCTAATATTGATAATAAAATCTATAAACGCCGCAGCCTCAAGTTAAATTTATTTTGAAGCCGCTATTTGTTTCCTCAGTTTTTTAAGTTCAAGAGAGATAAGCACGCACGCGACGACAAATGAAAAACCGTCCGCGACAGGCGTAGCGGCAATCACTCCCCAAAGCCCCCAGACTCTGCCGAAGATTAAAATACAGGGAATCAGCGCTATGCACTGGCGGAGCATCGACATAAAAATTGAAATTTTTGGGCGGCCTGTTACAACAAATAGATTAGTCGAAACAATTTGAAAACCGGCAAGAGGCAGAATTAAGCACATTATCCGCATGGCGCGGGGAGCGAACTGCATAATCGCCTCGCTGCCGTCCGGCGTGAACATTTTAACAAGCTGAACAGGAAAGATCATTATAACCGCGAAGCCGACAACGCAGATTAAGGTAGCGGCGGAAATCGCGCCTAAGTACGCGCGCTGCACGCGGTCAAATTTTTTAGCGCCATAATTGTAGCCAAGAATCGGCTGCGCTCCCTGATTGATTCCGAAAACTGGCATAAGAATCAGCATTAATATCGCGCCGTAGATGTTCATTCCGGCAAGCGCGATGTCGCCGCCGTTGGCGATTCCAAGCGACTGTGAGCCGTACCATCCCATGCTCATGTTGTTTATTAATTGAACCGCGGACATTAAAAATTGAAGCAAAAATTGAGCTGATCCAAAAGCCATTATCTGAAAAACGACAGCGGGCTGCAGCTTGAATGAAAACGGGCGCAGTCTAATTGTGGCTTTTTTGCTCATCGCGAAAAATAAAATATAAACAGTTACTATAAACTGAGAAACAATTGTCGCCCACCCCGCGCCTTCAACTCCCCACTGAAACACAAGAATAAAAAGAGCGTCAAAAATGATATTTAAAACAGCTCCCAGAATCATTCCTATCATTGTGATGGAAGGAAAACCCTGCGCTCTTGTGCAGTGAGACAGTCCGAAACTTAACATAAAAAATACTATTCCGTAAAGGATAATCCTAAAATATTGTTTGCCGTATTCAATCGCTTCGCTTCCTTCTTCGGCTCCCATAAGCGACATAATAGGATCAAGCAAGGGAAGTGCGACAGCCATCAATACAACGCTAAAACCAATCAACAGATAAAAACAATGATTCAAGGCGTTTTCCGCTTCGTCTTTTTTACCCTGCCCGAGCCGCATGGATATCATGTTAGCCGCGCCAATGCCAAAGAGCATCGCGAAAGCCATTCCTACTGTCATTAGCGGTAAAACAAGGGAAATGCCGCCAAGAGCGATTTCGTTAACAGCGTTGCCGATAAAAATTCTGTCTACAAGGCTGTAAAGCGCATTTACAACCATTCCGGTTATCGCGGGTATCGAATAACGCAGAAGCAGTTTGCCGACAGGATCGGTTCCAAGCAGCGCAGACGGATTAGATACAGGTTTATTCTGCTGTTCAGTAACGGGTTTATCAGACATTTAATTTCTCGCTCCTTATTCGCTGTTTGTTACGCGTCATTATTTTATACGCGCTAAGCCGGCAAATTTTATGTTTTAGCCACCGGTTTTAGACAATCTTATTTTATTTTCGCGGCGATAATTTTTAATTCCTGCGCCGCCCAATGGATGAATAATAAACGAAGGCAGTCAATGTCATTTAACTCATCATCAATTACAGACCGGCAGATAATCGATCTTAAATTGCCGGACGCTTTGGAATATTCCCTTGGGATATCTGTAATCCATTGGGAAAGTTTATCTCCTTTTTTTTCATTAGCGTAACCTGTGACAGCGTGATTAAGTTTGCCCGCGTACGCGGATATCAGCGATATCGTTTCGTTAGACGCTTTCTTTTTATTTAGAGCGTTTTTGATAAATTCATGGGTTGATTCAACTTCGTCAAACGCGAGAGTAACAGCCAGCGAATTGTCCTTTAAATACTTCGCGAGAATATTATAAAACTTTTTCTTATTATCGATAATCGCGGCGACAGATAAAATTACTTCGTCCCTAAGATACGGCGGCTGATTTTTATCGCGTAATATATTTAACAATACCGGAACGGACTCTGGATCATGAAAAATCCCAAGAGCTTCCGAACCCATAATGCGCAGCCTCGGATTATCAGAAGAAAGAATCAGTTCTTCGATATTGGGACGGAATTTCGCGTCATTCATTTTCGCGAGAGCGATTACGGATTCACCCGCCAGCATATAATCGCCGGAGAACGCGAGCTCGCGCAGTTTTGGTACAGCCGCGAGGCATTTGTGCTTTCCTAGTAAACGCGCGGAAATATACGCGGTTGTGTACGGATTGTTTTTAATATCCTCAATTAGCGCCAGCTCAGCGTTCTCTCCAATATAATCCATTTTCTCAAGCGCTCTGATTGATTCCTGCCTTGTGGCGAGCATTGGAGAGCGCGCTCTTTCCAGCAGCTGATCAATGGCGAGATTGGAAGGATTGTTATGAAGCTCTGTAAGCAATGTTTTTTCCTCATCGGAATCTTTCGCTTTATTTAACCTGTCCAAAAGGCTTATAGCGCGGAGATCCCTGAAAGAAAAAATTACTTCAAGCGCGTCTGACATCGGAAGAGAACCAAGCGGTTTCATTTTGCGCTGGTTAGCGACAGCGAGAACGGACAGAGCCAGCATAATAATAAACAGAATTTTATATGAAACAAAAGGAGACAATCCGATAAACAATAAAAGATCGATAATAAGCCCCGATAAAAACGTTCCGCTTGCTCCTGCGAATCCAAGAACGAAGAAATAAAGAATTCCCATGTCAAGCATTTTGTCGGAGGGAACCAATCCAAGAAAATATGTCTGCGCTATTCCTTCAGAGCCTAAAAAGCCAAAGTTCAGCATAAAAAATAAAAAGATCATAAAAAGAATGGAAGGCGCGACATTTTCAAAAGACGACAATGGAAAAAATATTAAAATAATAAGGCTGACAATTCCAAGGACAAAGCACACAATAAAAAGCGGCTTCGCGCCGATGCGATCGACTAAAAATTTTATAAGCATTCCCGCGACCAAAAATCCAAACCCGCCGAAAACAGAGTAAAGCGAAATTAAACCGTCATTATGCCCTAATACTTCGCGCGCGTATACAATAATAAATGTTCGCGTAACGCCGGAAACAAGAACAACAAGAAAAAATATAATTAAAAAGTGCTTAAGGTAATCCTGCGATAAAGCTTCTTTAAAAATTTCTTTTAACTTCATTCCTCCGTCTTTTACGCGGTCCGGCTCCGGCACTTCTTTTATCATTACTCCGCTGATAATGCCTGTTATAACTCCGGCACTTAATAAAATCGAAAAAATAAAAATCGGCGGCTCCATTCCAAGAATCATCGCAACAAGAAAACTTCCCAGCATTCCTATCGCGCTGTTTATGATTTGAATCTGTGTCATATAACTGCCTCTGTCAGGACCTGTCGCGAGCAGGCTTAAAACAGGGTTATTGCCGATCATTCCAACGCCGCGGAAAAGATGAAAAAGAAGCACGCCGAGCATTATCAATAATAACGCGAGATTTCTGTAGCCGGCGTAATCCACAAACGGAGCAGCGACCGCGAGTATCATGCAAAAAGATCTCGCGATCCAGCCGAAACTGTAAATCCCAATTATCGAAAAACGCCTCGCGAGCAATTTACCTACAGGCAGCAGGAACAATGAGATATAAAAAGTAGCGCTCAAAAAACCGATATATGTCGGAGACGCGCCAAGACGCAGAGCGAAGAGCGTAATAATAATGCCAACCAGAAGATTCCAAGAAACAGCGTTAAAAATATTAAAATATTGAAATGATTCGCGCGCTTTGCTCAATCGATAAGGAGAAAGATGAACTGCCATATATTATTTAACCACCCGCTTCTTTAATTATAATATTAAAATTTAAATTTTTAAGATCTTCGCAGAAATCCTCTCCACATTCAAGCACAATATTATTCCTTTTATCGCAAATCCAGTTAACAGTTACTTTGCCCGCGTTTTTGGAATTATCCATATCAATAAGCATATTCAATAATACCTTAACAGTAGCGCTGGAAAAATAACTAAACTCGCAGTCAAAAGTAAACTGATCAAAATCTTTTAACAAAAATACTTTCAGCCATTCGATGATTTCCCTGAAATATTTTATCACATTTTCATGGTAACTCTCGCCTTCGAAGCGCATATAACCTTTTTCTTCATCAATCAAAACATAGGGAGTTAAATCAGTTTTCTCCCGTTCCAGTTTGAATGATTTATCCATCACCCATTCCTTCCTTTGGGCATACTCTCATTAACCCGCAGGCTGTCATCTCCGATTTTTACATATAATGAAAAAAAAGTTTGATTCTCACCGCACGGAGTAAATGAATAGCTGATTTTAGAGCTGATTCTCCTCGCTATTTCTATAAAGCCAAGACCCGCGCCTTTGCTCTCAGGATTATTGTCATCCACGCGCATCTGCTCTTTATAAAATTTCCGCAGTGATTCTTTATCAAGCGTATTCAAATAATCAATTCTGTTTTTAACAAGTCCTACGCTTTCATTTTTCATTATATTGCCTGTCTGAATAAAAAACGAGTTTCCATCCTTGCCGAGAATAAACGTCCCTTTAGGCGATTCAGCCAGAACGTTATCTGAAATCATGTATTTTTCCTTTTCGATGGAATACATCAGCATATTGTTCATCTGTTCAATAAACACGGAGAAAACTTCCTGTGATGTCTGCATGGGTATTTTATCAAACTCAAGTCGTTTTTTAAGAGTTCCGGCGATTCCGCTGATTCCTTCCGGCCAAAGCGGTCCTGAATACACAAGAGAAATTTTTTTATCCTTAAGCATTTCGTGCCAGTCAATCATGTCAATAATCATAAATCAACTCCCGGGAAAAATAAATAAAGCTGCCAGGGCTTTCAATTAACAACCATATTGAATGTCAAATTCTGAATATCTTCCTTAAAATCTTCGCCAATTTCAATAATGATCTCATTTCCTTCCATGGTAATCCAGTTAACAATAACATTATTTCCGTTAACCGAATATTTATCCATTTTTGAGATCATGTTTAAAAGAGCTTTTACTGTGGAGCTGTTAAAATAATCCATCATGCAGTCAAATGTAAAAACGCCGAAATTAGTCAAAAGATAACCGTCCAGCCAATTATCAATATCCGAAAAAAATTCAATTATATTCTCATGAAAACTGCGGCCTTCTATTTTCATATAACCTTGTTCTTCATCGATAAAAATATAAGGCGTTGAGGTTGTTTTTGGTTTTTCCAGTCGGAATGCCATAATTTACATCTCCCTGATAAAAAATTTTTTAAGCCGCCCGGAAACATCAGACCAAAGATTCAATGTATCAGGACAACTCTATTATATAAGCGCGTTACACAAATTCTTTAAAAGTAAATCTGTTACGCCCGTTTTTTTTTGATAAATACAGCGCTTCATCAGCGCATTTTATGTAATCCTCGCCATTGTGGGTATGTTTCACATCGATTGCTGTCGCTCCTATTGATACAGTAACGCAGCCGGCAACTTCATTCTTTTCGTGGGGAATCCGCAGAGCGATAATTTTATCCAGCACTTTTTTAGCCGTTACCTGCACGCCGTTTTCATCGGTATGAGGAAGAACAATCACAAATTCCTCGCCGCCGTATCTGACCGCGAAATCATCTTCCCTTATAGCGCATTCTGAAAATGTTTCCGCTACAGATATTATACAATAATCTCCGGCGGTATGACCGTAAGTATCATTGAATTTCTTAAAAAAATCTATATCCAAAAGCAGGATGCCAAGCTTGCTTTTTGAGCGCGATAACTCTTTGATATTTTTGGCGAGGTTCTCTTCCAGAAACCGCCTGTTATAAAGCCCTGTAAGAGGATCGCGGCGGACTTTGTCATACAAATCCGCGTTGCTGTTGAATAAATCACTTGTAGTTCTGTCCGAAAATTTAGTTATTCTGCGGAGGTGTTTTAATAAAAGCCCATATTCATTTGAAAGCGTAAGGAATTCATTAAAGTTATACTGCATGCCGTTCTGAACATCAGCAATATGATTCAGCGCGTTGTCATTAACCTGCTGTTCCTTGTCAAATAAATCCATTAAATTCCCTTATTAAAAATATTGCTTTTAAAACTTACAAGCATAAAATCATCTACCCTTGGAGTGATTCCGCGGAATTTTTCAAATTCTTCCCATACTCTGCCGGAAATAACGGACTGGCTTTCATTGTGATTTTTAAGGATTATCTCCGTAAACGCGTCATATCCAAACGGATATTTTCCCTGATCGCCCGGCTGATCGAATAAACCGTCTGAAGCGATATAAAATTTATTATCTGAATCAGCCGAAATACTAACTGTCTTGATTTCTTCCCTGCTTTTAATTTTCCCTTCGCCTATATATATCCTCTGTCCCTTAATTCGCGTAACATTTTTTCCGTCGCAAATAAACACATGAGTGCATCCTGATGATGTCGTTACGCTGCCGTCTTTCGCAATATATAAAACAGCTAGATCGCATCCGTCTTTAATGTTCAGGCTTCGCGCGTCATCTTTATTCGCGTTAACATTTAAAACCATAACAAGCCGCTTTTCAAGTTCCCAGATGATCCCGGACGTATCTTTATAATTATTTTTATTGACAGTCGCTTCGAAAATGGACACAACAAGCATTGTCAAAAGAGCTCCAGGGGTTCCGTGCCCTGTGCAGTCGCACACGCAAAGAACAGTCCCGCCTTCGAAATTTTTTATCCAGTAAATATCTCCGCCGACAATGTCTCTTGGTTTCCATATAACGCTGTAATCAGAAAAGGCTTCATTAAAAACATCATTGCTTGGCAGCAGGTTTTTTTGTATTTTACTCGCGTATTCAATGCTGGATATGACAGCTTCCCTCGCGGCTTCGGCGCGGCTTTTATCCAGTATTAATTCATGCACCGCGTAAATAGAAACTATAACTATCATCATTACTATCATCATAGCGATAAACAAATACGTCATGCTTGTACTCAAAAAATCAGCGGCGCTTATATGTTGGATAGCGCTTACATACCACCCAAGAAGCGGTATCCCGCCGATAACGGCGACTCCTCTTACCGCGCTTGTATTAATCTGTTTTACCGCGCCGCTTTTAACATCGTCAATTGCGCCGCTTATATCATTCCAATAAACGCTTAATTTTTTATCAATGCCGGTTTTACCTGATACAAGCTCAATATCTTCGGCTCCTGTTATCTCTAACGCCGAGTTAAAAAAATAAAAAACCGCGCTGCCAGAATAATCATTATAGAGAACATTGATAAAATCGGATAAATTAAATCCTGTGCCTACAATGCCTATAGGATTATTATCGCTGTCAAAAACAGGAGCGTTTATCCATAAATTTGTTACGCCAAGATCAGGATTAAAATTTATATTAAAATTATAAACTTGAGTTTCATACATTGTCATATCGTACCAGTAATTATCAGCGTGCAATGGATCCAGCAAATACGAATTATAATCATCTGAATAAAATATTTTATCGATATCATTCACCCAAAAAACAGAATAAGATGAAAACGCTCTGCGGTACGCGTCTAACTCCTCAAACGCCATTTTTTCAAGTTCCGGATTCGCGGGATCTAAAAAATAGCGCTTTATTATGGGAGAATCCGCCATTTTTAAAGCTATCGCTATTTCGCTGTCTACAGCCGCTTCCAGCCTTAGGCGTTTTAGCTCAACTGTTTTTATCAGTTCCTGTCCTGTGTTGTTAAGCAAAAAACGCCCCATTATCGTAAGATACGCTAAGCTTCCGACAGAAAAAATTACAAGAAATAAAACTACAGAAAATATAATTATTCTGCCGCGCAAGGCAGGACGGTTCCGCTGCCTGTTTTTTTTTGCGGCCGAAAAAAAACGCGTTAATGCTTTTATTTTATCAGACATAATATTAATAAACCTTAAAACCGCGCGCTGGATGTCAAAAGGTGTTTTCGCAAAATTGAGAAAAATTCATCAATATCCAGAGGCTTGCCTATATGATCATTCATTCCCGCTTTTAAGCATCTTTCAATGTCTTCGCGGAAAACGTTAGCTGTCATAGCAATAATTGGTATTTGCTTACGCAAATACCTTTGAGTTTCACCTTCGGTGAAACTCATGGACATTTTTTCCATGGTTTTATCTGAGGGCGTTTTATTACCTTCGGCGGAACTTAAAGCGAACCCTGCTTCTATTTCGCGGATTTTACGGGTCGCTTCGTAACCGTCCATTTCAGGCATTTGAACATCCATCAGAATTAAATCATATTCATCAGGCGATTTAGCGAACTTATTCACGGCTTCGACTCCGTTAAACGCGAATTCCACTTCCATTAATGTAGGTTCAAGCAATACAGCGACTATCTCGCGGTTAATATCAACATCTTCCGCCAGAAGTATTTTAAACCCTTTAAAAATTCCGCGGTTGTCATCGCTTACATTTTTATTACTGTGGCTTAACCCAATCGCTTCGGATATCGCGTCGGAAATCGCTGATGGGAATAATGGCTTAGAAAGGAATTTGTCAACGCCGGCTTTTTTCGCTTCATCCGCGACAGCGCTCCATTCAGCGGCTGAAATCATAATGATAATAATGTGCTTAGGCGATTTTGATTTAATCTCTCGCGCGAGCATAATGCCGTCCATATCAGGCATTTTCCAGTCAACAAAATAAATATCATATATTCCGTTTTTACCGATAAGAGCGAGGGCTTCCTGTCCGTTTTGCGCGGTATCGCACACAGTGCCAAACCCCTGCATAATTTCTTTAAAGTAATCCAGAACTTCCTGATCGTCATCTACAGCCATTATTTTTACATTATCCCAGTTTATTCCAATCTCAGACAAACTCGGATTTTTATTAACGCCCCGCTGCGCCTTAAATGTAAATGAGAATGATGAACCTTTTCCTTCAATGGATTCAAGATCAATGCTGCCGCCCATAAGCTCAATAATATTTTTTGAGATAACCAATCCAAGTCCGGTTCCGCCGAATCTTCGCGACGTTCCGGATTCAGCCTGCTGGAACGAACGGAAAAGCCTTTCCCTCTGCTCCTGGCTTATTCCGATTCCGGAATCTTTAACAGTAATCTGAATAGTATAAATATTATTTTCTCTCGCGATAAAACGCGTTTCGAGCCTGATAAAGCCTTCTTCTGGAGTGAACTTAACGGCATTCCCAAGCAGATTGGTAATAACCTGCGCAAGGCGCTGATCATCGCCGATCAAAGACCGCGGAATCGATTTATCAATGTGAACTGTAAGTTTTTGTTTTTTTTCATCCGCCCTGAAAGCGATAATATTCACAACGCGCTGAAGCATTTTCTCAAAATTAAATTCTTCATGTGAAAGCTCAAATTTATTTGCCTCTATCTTTGACATGTCAAGAATATCATTAATTACACCTAACAGATGCTGCGACGCGTTTTCAATTTTCTCAAAACAATAATCCTTTCTTGGCATATCCTCGGCGGTCTTGCCGATAACAGTCATTCCGATAATAGCGTTCATCGGAGTGCGGATTTCATGGCTCATGTTGGCGAGGAACGCGCTCTTTGAACGGTTGCCCTGTTCCGCCTGCTCTCTCGCTTTAATCAGCTCGGTTATATCAACAGCGTGCTGAAGATGAACTTTATCGCCGTTTGGCCAGTCGATATAGCAGTCGGAATGGCGTAAATGGCGATTTATTAAGTCTACATAATCATCCCAAATAATAATTTGATCAGGATCTTTATCAAGCTCATAACAAGGACAAAATTCGCACATTACGTCATTTTCGCGGAAAAGTTTATAACAGTAGTTTCCGATTATATCATTGTCTTCCTTTCCGAGAATTTTTTTCATGTAATTATTAACAAAAAGAATTTCCCCCGTTTTAGGAACCGTAATATAAATTAAAGCGTCCAGTCCGTTTAAAATACTTTGAAGCGAATTTATAGCGATGTTTTTCTGTTTGTTCGCTTCGTTCGCTTCTGTCACAGCTTTTTCAAGGCGCTCTGTAATTCTGTTTCTGTTGATCGCGTTCACAATTGTCCTGCCGGCTGAACGCAGGATTAATTCTTCGTTTTCGGTAAACAGCCTTTCTTTTTTGCAGTCATCAAAAGCTACAAAACCCCAGAACACATCATGCAAAAAGACAGGCATTAAAAAGGTAGATAAAATGCCCCACGATTTAAGGCTCTCCTTTAAATCAGAGTGCATATCACGTACCATTGTGTTAAAATTATTGCCTTTGGAAATTAATTCTTTTAAAATATGCCTTTCTTTGTATTTTTGATCTTCCTCAAGAAGTCCGTCAGCGGTTTTTATCCTGAAATTTCCGTTGTTCCACTCGTAAATTAATGAACAGTGGCCGCCGTCATAGTCATCGTAGTTTCTCCATATGCAAACGCGGTCGACAGTAACGGCGCTGGCGATAATACACATCGCCTTTTCCAGAGAATTGTCAAAATGGGTTCCGGGTTCAATTAATGTTGAGGATACATTATTGAGCGCTTTTAAAAGCTCATCACGTTCGCGCAGATTCTGAGTCAAATTTTTAATATCACTTAAATCGTAAAGGAAACCTATCCCGATAAATTCATCTTCGTTTTTGACGCGTATGAGCGTAATATCGCAGGGTACCGTTTTGCCTGACAGCGTTTTGTGAGGCCATTCAAACCTGACTGTTTCCCCCGACATCGCGCGGTTTGTGTTTTCAAACGCGGCGTCAATAGCCCTGCGTCCGTCGGGAAGAAATTCCGGCGAAAAATCTTCGTAGTAACGATCGATAAGAAGCTGTTTAGGAGTGTCAAACATCTGGGCAAGCTTGTCATTAACATTTGTAACCCTTGGCGTGCCGTCAAAAAAAGCCATGCCAATCGGAAGATTATCAAGAATAGCCTGATTGATTCTCGCGGCTTTTGTAATTTCTTTTTCCATCTTTTTGATATTGCGCAGATCGTACAAAAACGCGAGTATAATTTGTTCATCATCAACTCTGACATTTGTTTGAGTAAGCTCGCAGGGAACGCTTTCGCCTTCCGCTGTTATGTGAGGCCATTCGATCCTGAACGATTCGCCTCTGCGCGCGCACTCAATAATTTCAAGAGCCACAGTTAACGAATCCTGTCCGTCCGGCAGAAATTTTTCAGAAAAATCCTCAAAGTAGCGGTCAATAATATGCTGTTTGGGAGCTCTGAACATTTTTGTAAGTTCTATGTTACAGTCGGAAATTCTCGGAGGATTACCGGTAAAAACAGAAAGGCCGACAGGCATTGAATCCAATATAGCCTGATTGATCTTCGCTGTTTTATTAATCTCCTTTTCCATTCTTTTCATATTTCTAAGATCATAAGTAAACGCCAAAATGGTGTATTTTCCGTCCAATTCTATGGATGTAACTGTAGTTTCACATGGTATTATCTCGCCGTCTTTTGCTTTATGAAGCCATTCGGATGAAACATTCTCGCCTGTGTCAATCAGATGCTTTAATATTTTCTGAGTTTTTACTATAGTGTCTTCTCCGTCAGCCTGATTCCTCGGCGAAAATGAATAGAAATTTTCAATATAGTCCCGCTTTGTAGTGCCGCAAATTTTTAGTATCTCTTCGTTACAATCAATAACATTTATATTATCATCAAAGATTGTAAGTCCAATCGGCGCGTATTTTATTATAGCCTGATAAAATTTATGCGCTTCGGTTAATTCATGTTCCATCTCGGCGCGCGTTATCGCATTCGCGCATAAAAACGCGGCGGAGCGCAGCATTTCAATGCTCTCTTCATCAAAATAACGCTCGCTGTTATGATCGCTGAAAATAATAAAGCCCCAAAAACTCCCCTTAAGAAAAATCGGAGTAATTAATACAGACAAAACACCGTACGCGCTTAAAAAATTTCCGCCGGGTATTTCCTTTACAGGACCGTTGATTGCCTCTCCCGCCGAAAGCAGCGCTTCCCATCGGGATGAATATTTTGAATACGGCACATCGGAAAATTCGGCAATAGGCGGCATAGTGCCTCCGTATCTTCTGCTCCAAAGATAAATTTGCGATGTATATAATCCGTCAGGTTTAGAACTGTTACGCCACGCGGAAAGACTTCCTAAATCCGCCATATCCGCGATCAAGCCCATGCCTTTTGTCATCATATCGTCAAACGTATCAGTAGTATTGGAAAGAAAAATTGTAGCCGCTTTGTTAAGCGTATCTGACATTTTTTTTCTGCGTTCCAATGATTTTATTGTTTCTATAAGATCATCATTTCTTTCCATATATATCCCAACGCTAACCAATATAATAAAAAACTTTAATACGGAATTATAATATGGCTTAATAATATTTGCAAATAAAGGTTTTTTTAATTATTTTGGTAAAATACAATTATTTTTTTCTTTTTTGAATATCAATCTGAGTGAACATCATTCCCGCCAGCATAAAAGCGAAACCGAATAAAGTCCATGTGCCGAATTTTTCAGATAACAATAAAGCGCCTCCAAGAGCCGCGAAGCACCCTTCAAAGCACAGAATGATCGTCGCGTGCGCGGGAGGAGCGTCGCGCTGCGCGGCAACTTGCAATGTGTACGCGATCCCAACAGAACATAAACCGCCGTAAAGAATAGGGATGATTGCCTCAGCGGTAATCATAACAGCCCCTGAGCTGACCGCTTTAATCAATTCCAAAAAGGGCAGCCACGAAAAGAGCCCGATGCTTAAAAGGGAAGAATCGATGCTCTCAACAATTCGCACAACATAAGGTTCAGCGGTGAAAGCTCCAATCAATGAAAAAAATCCGCAAAAAGCGAACTGCCCGCAGGAAAGTTCGACAGGATCAAGCTTAGATTGAGATTCAGCGGAAACAACCGCGCTCTCAAGGATTAATTGTTTATCATTTTTTGAATGATTGGCGGCGTTCATCAGCCTGTCAATTAAAAGAACATGCGCTGTCCAGAAAAACGCGCTGACAAAAATAATGATATCGCCCGGATTTATCGAACCGGGATTGCCCGCGACGCTGATAAAATAAAGACCAGCGAGCGTCAGAGCAGAGCCAATCCAAGTAGGAAGCCCTGTTTTTCTTTTGAGAAAAATTCCAAAAACCGGAGTGAATACAACATAAAGCCCTGTGATAAAACCGGCGTTTCCGGCGGTTGTGAAAATAATTCCAATCTGCTGAAGAATAACAGCCACAAAAAGAAGACATCCCGCGATGAACGAAGAAAGAACAACGTGTTTAAAAGGAAACGGCGGAGAGGACAATGAAACGGAAAGTTTTAATTTTTTCCGCCTGAAAAAAATCAAAGGAAGAAGAGAAAGACTGCCCAGAATAAAGCGAATTCCATTGAACGCGAACGGACCGATGTATTCCATGCCGGAACGCTGCGCTACAAAACCAAAACCCCAAATAGCGGCGGTAAGGAGCAGAAGCAAGTCCGCCCGCAGTGCTTTTTTATTCATTTAAAATCAAGCGCGAACAGCGCGAATCCTTTAATTTTCTTCGCGGATCAAAGCCTCGGTAAAACCCGCGGTTCTTATACGCTCAGTTGTTGATTGTACATCAACACCGCGCACACCGGCAACCACCACGCGGTAGAATTCTACGTTGCTGCTGTTAACAAATCTTTCATAAGACGGATTAAGCCCTGAGTTTTTAAGCCTTTCAAATGCGTCAACAGCGTTTCTAGCGTTTGTGTAAGAGCCGACCTGAAAGCGGTAATTTTTAACAGGCGCGATAACAATATCAGGCGTTACGCGCAATGGCGCCGCTGGAACAGGCGCGGTGATATTAGCGGCAGCCTCGTTTCGCGAGGTCATGTCGATTATATGCTGAGCGATTACTTCCGCGCCAAGATGAACAAGGGATTCGCGCAGTTCAGTTTCGCGCAGGTCAGGATTATCAGAAATAAAAGAGATCAAACTTTCCGGCGAAGATATTACAGATTGAGGTTCTACCTGCGCGCCTACAGCCGCTGAAGAAACAATTCTGTCGATGCTTTGAATGGTAACAGGTGCGGTTCCTGTTACAATCATATCAAGCTGCTCCGCCGCGGCGCGTGAAACATCGATAACGCGCATCGGCACAAAAGGACCGCGGTCATTTACCCTTACCATTACGCTTTTATTATTATGCTGATTTGTAATAACAAGCATTGTCCCAAACGGCAAAACAGGATGCGCCGCGGTAAACTGCGAAGAATCAAAAATTTCACCCGACGCTGTAGGACGCCCTTCAAACTCCCTGCCATACCACGAAGCGATTCCTTCCTGCCGGAAAACATCAGCGTTCTGGGCAACTAACTGAAACGGCGTCAAAACCGATACGAACAATATAAACAGTAATAAATATTTCATTTTCATGTCGATATTATCGGCAAAAAATACTTTCAGATTAATTGACAGGTGAGCCTGTTCTAATAAAACGTACCTTAGGTTTGAAAGTTTTAAACAGCCTCAGGTAATTGAAAAAGACAGCTCCTGCCTTTACAATCAATCATGGAAAGATTTATTAACTGCATCGCGCACAAATCAAGTGAGGGTCAGCTCCTTATCGGTGATGATTTTACCGCCATTTTTGACTGCGGCATGATGTTTTGCCAAGAAGATACCATTCAAAAGGCGAAGAAAGCGCTTAACGGCAGAACGCTGGATTATATTTTTCTTACGCATACGCATTATGATCATATCGGCGCGCTGCCGTTTTTCAAAAATGAATGGAGTAACGCGCGCGTTGTAACATGCGAAACCGGATCGGCTGTTTTACAAAAAAGCACTCCCCGCAGGGTAATAAGGGAATTATCCCTTGCAGCGGCGCAGACTTATGAAGCTGATTTAAACATGGAATACAATGAAAATTTGTTTAGCGCTGATATAACAGTTAAAGAGAATGACATCATACCGCTTGGAAGAGTGTCCGTTCAAATACTTGAGACGCCGGGTCACACAAGAGACTCACTTGCCTTTTTTATTCCTGAATTAAAATTTTTTATAATAAATGAAACTCCGGGAATATTAATGCCTGACAATAAAGTATACCCATGCTACCTTACAAGCTATATTGATACGATTAAATCAATAGAAAAATGCGCGCGGATATCTTATGAATATTTATCAATGCCGCACCGCGGAATCGCGGGCAGCGAAGAAGCGGATAAGTTTTTTGAAAAAGCGCTTGAAGCGAACGCCGGATGCAGGGATTTTATCATGGAGATGAAAAATAAAAATTACAACGAAGAAAAAACGCTTGATTTGTATTACGCGAAATACGCTACAGAAACGCTTTTAAGCTATCAGCCTAAAGAAGCGTTTTTGGCAAACGCCCGCGCGGCAATCGCCTGCACTTTAAAGGAAGGAGAATTTAATGAAACGATGTGAATGGTGCGCGAGTTCGGAACTATATATGAAATATCATGACACAGAATGGGGAGTGCCTGTATATGATGATCAAAAACATTTTGAATTTTTAGTTCTTGAATCAGCGCAGGCAGGATTAAGCTGGATAACGATTTTAAATAAAAGAGAAAATTACAGAAAAACCTACGACAATTTTGATCCGAAAAAAGCCGCCCGTTACACAGACGCGAAGATAAAAAAACTTTTAGAAAACCCGGGAATTGTGCGCAACCGGTTAAAGATAACTGCGTCAATTACAAACGCGCGGCAATTCCTTGAAATACAAAAAGAAGCGGGCAGCTTTTCAAACTATATCTGGAGTTTTGTTAACAATAAACCTGTTGTTGGAAAATGGAAAACACTTGATCAAATACCAGCCAAAACGGATTTATCGGACAAGATTTCATTGGATCTAAAAAAGAGAGGGTTTAAATTTCTTGGCAGCGTAATTATTTATTCGCATTTACAGGCTACAGGAATTATTAACGATCATCTTACAAGCTGTTTTCGTTATAAAGAAATTAAAAACTCTTATTAAAAATCCAAAAACAAGCCGCGAAAAAAAGAGCCGCCTGTTATCAGGCGGCTCTTTGAGGAAAACAAAAAAAATTGGCGGCGACCTACTTTCCCACACCTTAGAGATGTAGTATCATCGGCGCGGAAGGGC
>JGI24695J34938_10000618_pt1 | contig 33879 bp, 19 predicted proteins | sample TergutCo191P3_FD_34938 | JGI IMG/M metagenome (IMG submission 34938)
AACAGGTCCAGTAGCTCAGGGGATAGAGCGGCCGCCTCCTAAGCGGCAGGTCGGCTGTTCGAGTCAGCCCTGGATCATTGGGCTATTGCATTAAAAAATGCTTTTGTCTAATATTATAAGATAAGAATGTATAGGGGTTAAATGTGATCAAACGCGGGGTTTCCCTGTTTTTTTTAATGATATTTGGGTTTGCTTTTCTATCAGGTCAGGAAATTGTAACCGCGCAAGGTTACCTGGAGATGGTATCAAATAATTACGCCGGCATAAGGGATTATGAAGCGAATATTGTACTTCGTTCCGGTAATACAGATATGATAGGAACTGTAAGTCATTTGTCGCCGTCGTACATGCGGATGGATTTTACCCGTCCCGCGAATCAGGTTTTTGTTTTTGACGGTCAGGTATTAACAATGTATCTTCCGGAGTTTAGCGCTATTTTAAGGCAAAGCATTAATTCAACAAGAGGAGTCGGAGGCGCGGGACTCGCGAGTTCTCAGGGGCTTTCTTTGTTAAGAAATAATTATGTTCCCTCATTTTTAAATAGTCCGAATCCTGAACCATTAGACAACAATAATCCTTCTGTTTTGGTTATGAAACTGCGTCTTATCAGGCGGTTTACATCGGAAGGTTTCAGAGAAATTATTTTGAGCATTGAGCCTCAAACAAGATTAATAAGAAGAATAGAAGGGCGGACTATCGCGGACGGTGAAGTGCGTTTTGATTTTACTAATATCAGAGTTAATGTTGGAATACCTGAGGCGAGATTTATTTATGACGCACCGGCCTCGGCGAATGTTTATAACAACTTTTTATTCAGAGATATTGATTAGGATACGGAGGAAGCTTAATGGAATCTCTGGGGGATAAATTTAGAAACACCCGCAATGAAAAAAATCTCAGCCTGGAACAGGTCAGCAAAGAAACTACTATTTCAATCCGTTATCTCGAAGCTATGGAAACTGAGAACTTCTCTGTCTTTCCCGGAGAACCTTACATAATCGGTTTCCTCCGTAACTACAGTGACTATCTTGATCTTGATGTTCAAAAAATATTATCACTTTACAGAGCGCTGCGTATTCAGGAACAGCCTGTTCCTGTTGATCAGCTTCTTAAAAAAAAACACGAATTTCCTAAATTTATTATCCCTGTTTTAGTTGGTTTGATTATTTTTGGAGCTGGCGGATGGGCGGTTTATACATTTATTGTCCAATACCAAAACAGAACAGTTCAGGAAACTTCCTCATCTCATACTTCTATTGAACACATGATGGAAGGCAATTCCATGGATCGGCGCTTATACAGAAATGATTCTGTAATTTTTTCCATTAACAACGAAACATACAGGCTTGTTCTTTCCAGTCTCGGCGAAACTGTAACAATCAGAACGCCGGGTGGACAAAGCAGAAATCTTGATCTTGGCCAGGAAGCAATGATCGATCTTAACAATGACGGCATTTTAGAATTGCGCGTAACGGTAACTGATTTCGCTAAGAATGATCCTGATATGGGCGCGCTGCTTCATTTTTTATTAACTGATGTCGCTGTATACACCGGCGCGGATATCGATTATACCGCTGCCGGGGTTTCCACTATCAGCGCGGCAAGCAGCGCGACAATTATCCCTTCCACTTTCAGCGCGTATCCTTTTACATTGCAGGTGGGCTTTCAGGGTTATTGTATGTTCCGCTGGGAAATTCTCAATGAGAGGGATCGTCAGGGAACCAACCAGAATTTTTTCCAACGCGGCGAAACGCTGGATATTCAAGCGCAGAATACTGGTATACGCATTTGGTCTTCCAACGCTCAGTCGGCGAGATTTCAAGTTATTGGCGGAGGTCAGACATATCCGGTTGATATCGGTTCCGCCGGCGAAGTGGTCGTTGTCGAGATTCGCTGGGTCAGGGATGATGACAGCCGTTACCGTCTTATTCTGGTTCGTTTAGAGGGATGAGCCGCCTGACTGATGAAAAGGTATTATATCGATCCTTTTGGCTGCGTAAAAAATCAGGTAGATGCCGAAAACATGATGGCTCTTCTGAACAGCGCCGGCTGGGAGAGCGCCTCAGACGCGGAAACGTCTGATTTAATAATTGTCAATTCATGCGGATTTATCGAAAGCGCGAAAAAAGAATCAATTGACGCTGTGCTCGGATGGCGCAGTCTTTATCCGGAAAAAAAAATTCTTCTTGCCGGCTGTTTAGCCCAGCGTTACGCGAAAGAACTTCCTGATATTTTAACGGAAGCCGATGGTTTTTTTGGCGTTGATAATCTTAATGACATCGCGGAAAAAACGGCGGAAATATTTTCTGATGATTTCCCGCGAAGGCATATCAATACCGCCGGCAAGACGCCGCGCAATGAAGCGAATATTATCAGGCGTTCCGCCGGCGAACGTCCTCTGCTTTCATTGCCTGGTTCCGCGTATGTAAAAATCAGCGAAGGATGCGACAATCGATGTTCTTACTGTTCAATTCCTTTAATCCGCGGCGGTCTTGTCAGCAGGGAAATTCCTGATATTGTTGATGAGTGCAAAATTCTTTTGGCGCGCGGCATAAAAGAACTTTGCGTTGTTGGGCAGGATATCGGCGCTTTTGGCGCGGACAGACAAAATAAACCGTTTAGTAACGCCGCCGGAAAAGAACGTTATTCGCAATTACCTGAATTATTAAAAGCGATTTCACTTCTTGACGGACATTTTTGGGTGCGGCTTTTATATATTCATCCCGATCATTTTCCGCATGAGATATTGGGCCTTATGGAGAGAGATAAACGGTTTCTTCCTTATTTTGATATACCTTTTCAGCACGCGTCGTCAAAAATTCTTGCCGCTATGAACAGGCGCGGAACGGCGGCTCAGTATCTTGAATTGTTGGAAACAATACGCGCGCGGCTTTCCGATACAGTTATTCGATCAACATTTCTGCTTGGGTTTCCCGGCGAGACTGAAGAAGATTTTGCCGCGCTGCTTGAGTTTCAGGAGAAAGCGCGCCTTGACTGGCTTGGCTGTTTTACTTACTCGCGCGAAGAGGGTACAAAGTCATTTTCAATGAAAGGACGCGTACCTGCGAAAACAGCCGTTACGCGCAAAAAAATAATCGAGGAGAGGCAGATTCCTGTAACGGAAAAAAACATGGAACGTTTTTCAGGCATAGATATGGATGTGCTGCTTGAAGAAAGAATTGACGCAAGCGCGTCTGATACCAGCGATTCTGAAGAAATATTTTGGCTTGGAAGAACATACTGCCAGGCTCCTGATATTGACGGGTCAACCGTAATTGTACTGCCAAAAAATCACGCCGATAATAATGATATAAATTTAAAAGCAGGAACTTTTTTAAAGTGCGGGATTATTGCCCGCCGCGGTTTTGATCTTGAAGCGCGAATTAAGCGTTAATTATAAAAAGCTCGTATATTTTTCTGAAAAAAAGCGGTCTCATAAACTTGAGACCGCTTTGCGCTGGTTAACTAAAAAATATTTACCTTAGTAAGGAAACATTATTTCCTCTTATTAAGTTTATTGAATTTAATATATTTCTGAACTGCGGATTATTATTCATTAATGCGTTATAGTTGCCCGGGAAATTATTTCTGTTTTCTGTATTTGTTGAAAGAAAATTATAGATTCCCAAAGCATCTCTGTTAGTAAGTCCATTTACAGAAAATCCACTCATCAATCTCGCGTAACTTTGCGCTCCTGTATCAGTAATAGGCGTATTCCTGCCTTCATTTAAATATTGTAAAGGATCCCGCGGAATTCCGTTAACTGTATAAACCATATGCACATGAGCGCCTGTTGTATATGTTCCTGTGTTTCCCATTTGTCCTACTTTCATATTTTGTATTATACCGTTCAAGCTGCCATTATTATTCAGAGCGACACTGTTATATGTAAACATCGTAATATAATCCCTTATGGATGATCCGTCCGCGTGTCCATAAGAAATGCTCTTGTTATCCTCTCCGTATAAAATTATATTTAAACCTCCTGTATTTGTAAAATCAAGAATTACTGAACCATTATCCATTGGCATTAATAATCCTTTGTTATTTGACGCTGTTATTAAATCGACCGCCAGATGAGATTCAATTTTGTTTATGTTATTCCAATTAACAGCTCTTAACCCAAAATAGCATGTAATTATTTCTCCTCCCGCCGCGAAAATAAAACGGCCATCTCCCGGATTTGCTATAATCGCGTCAGTTTTTATTAATAAACCGGATGATTCTACGCCTTGCAATAAATCATAAAAATTTCCTATTAATTCGCGTCCAATGTTTGTGGTCGCCGCTTTTTTTGAGTTGTCATCAGTTTTTAAAAAAGTTTCTAATGCTTTAACGTTACGGTTTAATTCTTCAAATGAATTTATTGATGTTAAAAAATTGTTCCAGTCTGTAAAATTGGCGCCGGAATTAAAGATCGCTCTTAACATGTCATCATTAAGCGTTTCTATGCTTTCTCCTAATCCAATATCAGACAGATCGAAATCTAGTAATCCGTCCCATATAAATCCTGCAATATTGTCTTTTACTATGAGCTTCCAGAAATCGCCGCTTGAATCATAAAAATTATCAATATAAGAATTAAATAAATTTACATCATTATTAAAAACAGCTGAAAAATACGCGGATATATCATTTGTAAGATTTTCGTCATACGCTATTTTTTCTCCGTTAAAAATCATTTTTAACGCCATTTCTGTGTGCGCCGCCGTCGCTGTTCTTGTTTCCAAATAATTATCATGTGAAACATAACCGTCTCTATACGCTTCATGTCCAAGAGTTACCGCGAGACGAAATTGTTCTTCCGCGCTTAAACCGTTTTGATAACCTGTTAAACTTATTATTCTTTTTCCGTCAATATTTGTTGTCAGCGCGCTGTAATTACCGTCCGCGCTAAAATCTAATATAACATTTTCTTTTAAAATATCAAATAATTGATTTTTTTGGACACTATCTCCGTAACCGTATTGAGCGCGTAACGCGACTAATGAATCAAAATCATTTTTTATTCCGTAATTGGTTATTCTTGAATTTGTATTCCAGACATGTACGCCTTTTGCGGAGGATAAAATATTATTAATGCTCATATTAGCGCCGCCGGTTCCAATGTTCATTGATACGCCGTTTCTGCTGAAATTTAATTCCAGAAGACCGCTTGAGTTGTTTATGCCATTTATAAAATTTAAATCAAATACGTTTAAAAGAAAGTCATTCCCCATCGCGAAATTTACAGCTTGTCCTGCCAATGAACCTATAAGATTATTGAGTGTACCAACATCAGTTATATTTTTATTATTAAATCCTGTCAGTTTATTTGATCCCAGACCTGAATTAGTCATTTGCATTGAGCTGGATACTAAATTAGTTGTCATGGTTGTTAATATATCCGTTCCAGTATTGTATAAATTGTTTACAAAAACGCCGCTGTTATATCCTAAACCATCTTTTGAGTTGTATGTAATTCCGTTAAATCCTGATGATATTAATCCATTTAACGCTGTGTTTAATCCTGAAAAAACAGTGTTGTTCAATATATAATTTGGGATACTCGCGCCTGCTAATGTGGCTATACTGCTTAAATAATTTATGCCTGAAGATACTAATCCGCCGGCAGTATTCATTATAAATGTTTTTCCGACATCAAAAAGAACTTCATCATATTTTTTATATCCAAAAACGACATCAAGACTGCCAAAAATTACATTGCTGGTTGTACTAATGCCCGCTGCTAATAAAATTCCGGGTATAACAGCCAGACCTGCTCCTCCTGAGATAATGCCTGCCGCCGTGCCTGCCACGACTGTACAAGCGATTGTTCCAACAGTGCGAAGAGAAGGAGATTTAAAAAAACTTCCTTCATCGTTCCACATTCTTTTATCCCACGGAGCGATTGAAAGTTCAGAATTTCCTATTGAATTAATTACATGCCAATACAAAAATTCTGACATTAAACGTCCCAGCTCACCTTCGCCCTCATCGTAAAATATTTCATCTCTGGTACTGCCCGGATTTTCCGATAACTTATCCGCGGGAACATATCCTATATGAGCGCCGAATTTCCCCGGCGATTGTTCGCGTACTATTCCATTCTTTTTTATTTGTATTGTATTACTGTTGATTCCGAAAATTTCATTGGCGGCAGCCTGAACTTCTAAAAACACATCTGATAATAATATGTTGATGGCAAGTGAATCCAAAACAGACAGATGTTTTTCATCAAGGTTTGTCTTTAAATAAAGAGGTTCCATTCTGTAATTGTTATAGCCGGTAACTGTAACTGTTTCAGAAATTACCGGCGTAAAAAGCGTTGAGCCCTTTACTATCTCTTTTACATAATTATTGCCGCTTTTTCTCCAGAGTCCGTTAAATATAAAAAATTCATCCATGTTTGATTTAAAATTTTGATTTGCTGTTTCAACATTTTCTATAAGGCCTTTTACAGCTTCATCGGCTGTCAAACGCACGTTGTATGCCAATTTTCTGGCTTCACTGCCCGCGATTTCCGAATTTGTTTTTCTTGCTAAATCGGAAGCCGCGCTTTTTACCGCCGCTGTATTCCATATCGAAATGCCTCCTATACCGCGCTTTGTTAAAATAGACGCGGAATCTCCGATATTGTTTAAGGAATTGAACGCGATTGACATGTTAATTATACCTGATGATTGTAATAGCTCCGTCATTAAAGCCTGCGCGTGAGGGACTGCGTCTTTGATTCTAAATGGTTCTCTTGTATCAATTACGCGCGCAAGACGCTCCGCTTCCGCGCCGATAAGCGATAAAAATGATTCTGACGCGCCGTTGTTAGCTGCATACGCCGCCTGCTCCAGCCATTTTTCTTTATCTTCAAGGCCCGCGAGATACGCGTGGCTCCATTCATAACTAATTCTCTCGTACTCGCTAAAAAAATTATTTTTCCATTGACTGTATGCTTCTTCCATTCTTTGAACGCCTTTTATCCAGTCATTCCGTCCGTTTTCTAAGATGACAGATGATGTGTTTTGCCATTCAAAAAATTTTTCTCTTAAATCATTCAGCGTATGGTTCCATTCAATTTCTCTTGATATTAATTCTGAGTTATATCTGTTTTTTATTGTTTGTGATGTTAATGATAATAAACTGTTAGCGATTATTTCAAAATCTGAATTTAAATCGATATTTAATGCGGAATATAAAGAAAGATTATTCGTCAATACCGCGTGAATATTTTTATAATGGTTTTTCCACGACAGAGAATTCTTTCCATAAGCATTATTTGCGGCGGATTTTAATGTATCCAAATTAATGCTGCCGTTTATATAATTGTCAACAGCCGCTTGTAATATATTTTCATTTTTTGATTGTTTTTGTTCTTCATTGTACCAGAATGTTTCAAGCGCTTTTCTTGTTTTTGTTTCTTCACTGCTGGTCCAATTATATAAATATAACAGAGCTTCATTAACGCTGTTAAACGCTATATTATTATTTTTTTGCATTAAATTCCATATGGAATTTAATTCTGATATATCATTGCTGCTAAGTTCTTTGATGTTTGTAAGGATATTGTTTATTTCATTCCATGAAACATTTAATGATGGTTTTGTTATATTCTCCAGTGTTGAGAGTTTATTATTTGAATCTTTATATTTTGATGACGCGTTTTGTATAGATGATAAATTTGATATTAAGCTATAACGCCATTTGTTAACATATATCGCGGTTGTGTCTAATACCGGTTTAATATTGCTCATTGCGATTCTGTTAACATCTCTCATGTTTAACCATAAAATAGATACAGGAAACAACCACCAGGTATTAATTATTGTATTTGCTGTTTCATGATTTCTATACGCAATATCATAAGCGGTATTATACATATTTAAGGTAAACACTTGTGAAAAGCCAAAATTAATATTATCTTTATTATTTGTTAAAGTTAATATTGTATAAAATTCAAGATCCGCTTTTTCTTCCGCGGTTAAAAATGTCCACGCGGCTTTAAACCTGTCTTCTCTGGTCAAATAATTTAGGTTTAAACTCATTGCTGTATAAAGTGGGATATTTCCAATAAGAATAGAAAGATTAACTTGTTGCGAATGTAAAGAACCTCCGCTTGCGATTTGATCAAGCTCAGAGTAATAACTTTTTAAAAATCCTAAATCATTGTTGGATTTTATCAGCGAATTAATCAGATAATTTCTCGCTAAACTCCAATTTGAATATTTATCAGGATCTTTAAAATATACCGCCATTCTTTCGCTTAATCCCCTGACAGCGTCCTCATAAAAACTAATTTCAATCTTTTCGCTATCTTTTTTATATGTTGAGTAAAAAAAATTATTCAAGTTGTTTGCTTTTGATTCATCAATTCCGGAAAGAACCATAGAACTGTCTTTTGAAAAAATAAGCCTTCCGTTTTGTACCATGATAATATCTTTTATTGTCCAATCTGATCTGCTTTTATTAAAATCACTTGATGAATAACTATAATTAAAATATCCAAGCTGATCTAAAGCCTTATTATATTCGGCGTATAATTTACTGTTATTGGCTTGTTCTTTTTTTATTTCTGAAAATATTAGCTCATATGTTTCTGATACTTTTATTTTTCTGCTGAATGTCTGTTCATATGCCTTAAGTAATAAATCATATTCAGAATTATTATTTGGACGGCTGCTTTCATTGGTATAAAGATTTGAAAGAACATTTAATACTGTCTGCGCTTTTATTAATTTCTCTTTACTGTTTAGCGGATCAATATAATCAGCGCTTAAATACGCGGTTCCTGCCCATCTTTGGATAGCATCCTGCTTCTCGTATTCAAAACGTTTTTGTTCTGAATCTTTATAAGCGTTATTCAATATAGAATATTGTTTTTCATATAAGGAACCTATATTTAACATTTTTTCAATTTCATGAAAAAAAATATTTCTTATAGTATTATATTTACTTTCCTGTTCTTTTATTTCTCCGGATTTAATTGATATTTGATTTAATATTTCACTTGGAGTCAGTGATATATATTTTTGATACGTCTCAATCAAAAAGATAATATCATTGTATTGAAAACTTATGGTATTAATATAGAAATCAAGATCAGAAATTCCGTTTGAATAAATTTGTAAATAAGTTTTTGAATTTTCATTTATATTTAATGAATCTCTTTGGGAATACAGCAGCAATGAATCATTTAATCTATTTGTATGATAAGATACGCTAAATAATAAATCAGATATGATTCCTTCCTTCCATGAAAATACCGGTTTGAGAAAAGAATTTATATTCGCTATGTATTCATTAGTCAGGTATTGCCGCCAATGTTTTTTATTTGCTTTTGATTCAAGATTTAAATTTTCCCATATCAATGTTATGTAGTTCATGTTGTTAATTGCTTCTAAATTGTTAATCATTAGCAGGAATTCTTCATTTATTTTTTCGATTTCATCAGAAGTTAAATTTTCCGCTGAAGCGGCGTAATTATAGAGATCAATATAATTCAGTAATAATTTTTCATATTCCAATGATAATGCCGAAGAGTTAAATTCCGGAATTATATTGTTATTTAAAGCAAATGCCGCGATATATTTAGTAAATAAATCTTTCCAGGTATTTATTTCATTTCCCATCCATTCAGGAACTGATGTAAAACAATAGTTAAATAATAAAAGAAATTCCGCGGCATTAAAAATAAAATTTCCTGAAAGAGAATATATCGCCTTGCATATATCCTGTATATCAGGTATTAAATAATTTTTTACGTTTATACCATAATTGTCAAATAATAATGTCAGAGATGCTTTTGTATTGTTCCATATTTCCTCCTGTGATTCCGAAGATAATAAATTATATTCTTCGCTGAGCTGATTTCTGTCTTCTATTGATAAATCTTCCGCTGCATCAAGAATATTTTTAATATATTCAGCGGTTTCTCTCTGTTCAGCTATACCCCATTTTATTCCATTGGCTATAATTTCTTTATATATTGCTTCATCCTGAGATTTTAATAACAATAAATGCGCGTCGGAGACATTTTTATATTTCGTATTAATATCATTCAAAATATTATTAAAATTATTTATTACGCTGGATGACGCAAGTATTGTATATTCGGAGTTTAATTTATTTAAAACCTGTTCTTCTTTCTGCAGTAATATTGTCAGTTCATTTAATTTTTCCTGCTGTCTGCGGACATCATCACTGGCGGAATTTAATTTGTTTAGTTCAATCTCATAAGTTGTCAGCGTTTTGTTATACGCGTTCCTGGCAGCTTCCCATGCGCGTAATCCTTCCGCTTCTGTCATTCTTCCGGCGCTTAATTCATCAGCGTAATTTTTTACCGCGTCAGAAATCGCGGTTTTTCTTTCCCAATATATTACAAGCGCTTTTGCCCGTATAAGGGCGATCTGGTATTCATCAAGGCAGAAATCTTCGCTTGACGCATTTGAAGACAGAATATCTTTTAATAGTCCTGTTCCCAGCAGTTCCGAATAATTTTCCAGTATTCTTCCGCGCGCATCTAGCGCTTTATCAATATAAGAATTAAATAAATTATGTAAAATACTTATTTCTGATAAAATGTTATTTCTTGGATTTCCGCTAATTTCATTGTTCAGCCATGCGGAAAAATTTTCATTTTTTGGATGCGGTTTTTCGGCGTTATTATATTGTAAAAGCCAGTATTCAATGTTATTTATCGCTGTTATCGCGGCGGATGAACATAAAAGATACATATCGATTAATGCTTTTACTCTCGCTGTTCCTTCCCCAACGCGCATTTCCATATTAAGGTTAAATTCTTTTTTCGCTTCTGTAATTTTTTTATCAAACTCAGCTGAAAGATTAATAAACATCATTTCGCCGGATTGAAATAGTTCTTTTGTTTTTAATTCCCATTTTCGGCGTTCATCGTCAAATTGACTGAACGCCGCCAACCATATCTCTTCTCCCTCAGAATATAAACGCATAGAATCCTGTTCCCATTCAATGCGTCTCATAAAAAATCTTTCTTCGGCTTCCTCCCACGCTTTTAAACCTCTGTCAAACTGCTCTTTGTAAAGACGCAGCCATTCATCGCCTAGAAACGCCAGATCGCCAGTATTAGCGGAAGCTTGTTCAATTAATATGTTTAATTTTTCAATGCCGGTGTTATTTGCTTTTTCTGTTTCCGCGATTAATCTTTCTGTAAAAAGCCGGGCGGCTTCATTTTCATTTTTATTTCTAAGGCTCCAGATATCTCTGGTTCTTCTGCTGGAGAAAATTCTTTCTTCTCTTTCAGCTATATTTTCAAATTCGCGCTTTATGGACGCGTTTCTTTCCGACGCGCTTAGGTTAAATAGTTCTCCTATTGTCGCGCGTAACTCTGATGGAATATAAATCAGAAGATCAGGATATAAACTAATTAATGAATTTTCAAAAGAGATTTCAGAATTTATTATTATTTCCCGCGACTGATCGTTCCATTCAGCTAAATCATGCTTAAATTCCCGTCCGCTGTCATTCGGACGTACTATCAGAGGATCGCCTGTTTTACTGTCAAAAAGAATATTGCCTTCGTCGTCCAGCCGCCATGATAAAAATTTTTGGGTTTCATCAAATGTTACGAGCATATTTGTTAATGTTTTTAACGCGGTTTCGCCGAAAAATCTGTTCACAAGCCATAATGAAAAACGTTTTTCCAGTTCTTCATTGCTCCATTTATCAAGTTCGTTTCTTGCTTCCAAAAGAAGCTGACGGCTGTCATATAAATTTCCGGCGCTTAGTTCCCACGCGTTAATTGCTTGTGTTAATCCTGTTCGTGCTTCCTTAAGCCATCGATCAGGGTTTAATTCCCTGTCCGCCCTGCTGAAATGAGTGTCAAAAACGGATTTGCTGAATCCTTTGATATCCGATAAAGACGAAGGATTTGGCTGTGAGAACGCGTATGCCGGAAATAATCCTAACAGAATGATTAATGTTAACGCGCCTGATATTGTTCTATTGAGGAAATTTTTTATCATTCTTAACTCCAAAAGATTTTGTATCCTGCTCAAGCAGAATATTATTGGTTACGTTATAATTTTTTATACTGGTATTTTTGTTTTTAAATTTTATATAATTTATGTTAATTGATAAAAGCGATGGTATTATGGTTATTGAGCAAAGGAATGAACCTGTGACTCCAAGCGCGCCAACTAATGATAATGTGCGTATTAATGTGTTGGCGTTTTCTGTAAGGAAGAGGAAAGGAACGGCTCCCGCGATTGTAGTGCCTGTAGTCGCAAGCAGCGCCGGCATTTTTTTTCTGAGCGCGCAATAAATATTTAATTTATTTTTTGTTTTTATTTTTTGTAATCGAAGTTTACAGCTGTCAACGCAAAGAATAGCCGCGTTAACTGTCATCCCGCTTACCGCGATAAACGCGCACGCGACAGCGGAATTATATGACACGCCGGAAAGAGCAAGGCATAAAGCGGGAATCGCAAGCGAAGGAGGAACAGCTGAAAGAACGATTAATGGAATTGTAAAGGATTCATTTACAGAAGCGATTATCATATAACAGAAAATTATCGCCATAATTAAAGATAGAATTGTCGCTGTTAAATCTTCGCTTTGTTTAATCGCGTCAGGGTCAAACTCAATTGAGTATCCCTGAGGCAGCTCTATCATATTAAATATTTTTTCAAGTTCTTGTTTAACGCGGCGCGGATCCATTGGTCTTGTTGAAATTGTAATTGAAGCTGATCTTCGCCTGTTATCTCTTCTTATGCTTGATGGTTCAATTTCATCTTCCGCGAGCATTAATGTATTGATGTATAAGGAAGATGATTCTGGGCTGATGCCTTCCGCTTGTTTTATATTTTCTGAGGGAACAAGAAGGTTTAAAATCCCTTCTCTTGTTTGACGCGACGCGGATATAGAAGAAGTAATTGCTGAAGCGTTTAGCGCAGTGAATGAATTTTCATTTTTCGCTATTTTGAATCTTACATCAATCTCATCATCCTGCTCCATTCGTTTATAACCTACAGGTCCGAATACTCCTAAATGAACCCGCGAAGCGGCGGAAGAAAAACTAATATTTGATTTTGATAAAATTTCTCTGTCCGGAATTAATGATATTTTTTTATTTCCTTCTTTAAAATTCAAAACACATTCGCGGATTATCGGATGCCCTGCGGTGATTATCGCCATTTCCTTCGCGATTTGCCTGCATTTTTGATCTTCATCGCCGTACACAATTATTTCCCAGTAACGGTCATTAGAAGAATTTTCATGAAAGAAAACAAAACCTCCGGGAATGTATATTTCTTTCGCTGCTTCTTTAACAAGATGCGATTTTGTTTTTTTTGGATCAAATGATATTAATATTGATCCTGTGCCTGTCCTCGCTCCTGTTTCAATATTTTTTATTCCTTTTATTTCTGATAATTGATCGCTGTAAACAGTTAACAGGCGATCAACTTCCTCCGCGAGAAGCCCTCCATTAAATTCAACTTGACCATACACTGAATCTTCCGACCCGTAAACACTGGTATCAACGCCTTTTACGAATAATAAAAATCCCGCCGTAATAGTGATGACAATACCAGTTAATAAAACAATAGACGGATAACCGGCGCAAAAATTTATTATGCGCGCGAGAAATCTGCATAATTTACGCGATAAAAAACTTAAGGCTGTATTTTTCTTTTTTTCATCGCTTTCTTTGGTTTTTTTATTAATCCTCCAAAGCAAAAGAGGCGGAAGAAGCGTTAAGCTTATTACTAGAGAAATAATTGTTACAACAGCGATAGAATTCGCGATTATCCCTACGCTTGTATCAAATTGAAACGAAGACTGTCCAATCGCGGATAACGGAATTAACGCTGCCGCTGTTGTCGCGCCTCCGGCGATTAACGGTCCTTTTAGTTCCGCTAATGAATTTACCGCGGAATTATAATCAGGGCATTTTCGCAATTTTTCTGAACAAAGAATGACGGCATCTATCGCTGTTCCGATTCCCGCCGCAATTCCGGCAAGTAAAAGCCTGTCAAGCGATAAGCCAACAATCGAAAGAACCGCGGCGGATATCAAGCATATTACGGGAATTGTTAATGCGCATAACAACGCCGGTATATAGGAGTTATCTTTTCTGTTTAATATAAAACTTATTAACGCGACCATAAACGCGCCTGATAACGCTGCGTTAAGCGCTGAACGGAACGCTGCCGCTTCTTCCGCGCCAAGATCAGATAACACAATTAGTTCCACAGGTAAAGAAAGATTTTCCAGTTCTTTTTTTATTTCTGATGAAAGTTTTCTCAAATCCGCGCCATGGCGCCCCATTACAGCGATGCTTGCTGTTCTTCTGCCGTTCAGCCTTGAAAGAATTTCCGGTTCCCGTTCCTGTTCGCTTACGTTAGCAACTTCTGATAATTCTATAAACCTTCCTTCTCCGACAGGTATTAATGATGATTCAAGCCGGTCGTAACGGCTGTCTATTGTCATTATTATTTCTTTGTCAGATTGAATAAATGAACCGCCGGAAAATATTGAATCATTCATCGCGAGATACGATATAATTGACGCAGGTTCAAGTTTTAATATCTCAAGTTTTTCCTGATCAAGAGTTATATAAATTTCTTTTACGCCTGTTCCCGCGACAAGCGCTTCCGCTGAACCTTCAAGGCTTTCAAGGCGCGGTTTTACTGTTTTTTCCAGAAGATTCGCTATTAACGCATCCTCATTTTCCCGTTGATCGTTATACGAAATATCCTTGCTTTTGTCAAACACAGCCGCTGACCATACCGGTATCCTTGAGTTGCTTGAACTTATTATTTCCGGTCTTTGGACAGATGACGCAAGCGTTTCGTAGACTGACTGAACAGCGTCGCGCACGGCTTCATAACGGCCTTTTGATGATCGTTTTAGCGGCGCGTCAGGTTTAAACATAACATAAACGCTGGATAAGCTGTTTTCGCTTGAACTTTGAATTTTCATTACGCCGGGAATTGAGTAAAGAGCATCCCCAAGCGGAATTGTTATGCTTCTTTCCATCTCAGCCGCGTTAACTCCGTAATGCCTGATTCTTACCGCATAAGCATCTCCGTTATTTTCATTAATTTTTTCTCCGGAATTAATTATGACAAATAACGCCGCTGCGCAAATTCCCGCAAGTATACAAAGACTTCCTTTTTTTCTTTTTAACCATGCGGTATGTTTTTGCAAGTTACCGAAATTAATAGAATGTAATTTCATTTAATAATCCTCATCCGGTACGTTAGCCGCATGCAATATTACCTGTGAATTTTCGCGGATTTCTTTTAAATTTATTTTTTGCTTCCATTTAAAATATCGCGTAAGAATTACCGGTATGGCAAACATGCTTATCAATGTTGAAGCTGTAAGTCCTCCCAGCATTGCGGCAGCCATTGATTTTTGCGAATTTCCAAGTGGGCTGAAGATTAAAGGCAGAAGAGCGAAAATTGTAGTAATCATTGTAATCAGAATCGCGTGAAAACGTTCGCGCGCTCCTGATAGAACAGCCGCCGCGACAGAAATTCCTTTGTTAATTTTTTCTTCGCTTATTTCAAAAAGAATTAGGCTGTTGTTTACTACAAGTCCAAATAAAGCGATAAGTCCAAGTATCGCGCCTGAATCAATTTTCGCGCTTGTCAGCAAAAGGGCGGGTCCTGCTCCAGCGAGTGAAAACGGAATACTCATCATTAAAACCAGAGGAAGAAGAAATGATTCAAACTGGGCTCCCATTGTCATGTAAAGTAAAATTAATACAAGAATGATATAAAGAAGCAATGTGTTGCGATAACGTTCAAACGCGGATTCGTCAGCTTGCGTAAACCATGAATATCGCGACGCGAATTTTTTTATATAATCTTGAGAGTTTTTTTCTGTTGTGATATCCGCATAAACCGCGTCAGCGCGGTCAAGCCGCGTTAATGACGCTTCAGCTTCTCTTCGTTCAATTTTTCCAAGTGAACCAAGGTATACATTTTTTCCGTAACCTGTTCTTATCGGAATTTGCTCAAGCTGCCTGATAGGATCATTTACATTATTCATGTTTCCAGTTACGCGAACATCAAGAGGTCTTCCGTTGTTTTCCAGTTTTGTGACAACAAATCCTTCGTTAAGGATATATAATGTTTCCGCTATCTGAGCCGCCTGAATTGAAAGAAACGCGGCTGCTTCCCTGTCAGGATAAAGCCGCAGTTCAGGTCTTTGACCCTGAGGACGGAAATTATAGCTTAACGAAGATGATGTAAAAGCGTTTCGCGCAATTTCAATTCGATCAAGCAATTCATTTCTGTTATTACCTTTAATTACGTAAGTTTGTTCAGTCGATAATCCAAGAAGAATCTCAGCGCGGTCCTTTGGAAAATAAACATTATAAGGAACATTGATAAAATATTTTAACGCGTCATTTATTTCAGCTAACGCATTATCTGGCTTTATTTTATCTTGTATGATGCATCGTAATATCAGTTCTTCTTTTATATAATCAATATCAGCTCTTCTATTTATATCTTTTTCTTCCGCGCCTGCTCTTCCGTATACTGTTTTTATGGAAGATAATCCTAATATTAATTTTGATGTTTCTGATGATATTTCCGTTATGGTTTCAAGCCGCGTGCCTGGCGGGAAAACAACTGATACCCAGACTTCTTCGGCATCATCCGGATTGAAAAACACAACAGGACGCATTAAAAGCGTAAAAAATCCAGCTAAACTAAGCGCGATAACAATTATGAAAAGTTTTTCCTGATTTCTCAGAAACATTATTAAAACAGATTCGTATAATTTTTTTAAGCTGTCTCCTGGAAAAATTTCTCTTGATAAATTTTTAAATAGTTGTTTTTTTGTTATATGGGTTAAAAATATGCGTGTTTTTAAATTCATTTTATTATTAGCTGAATTTTCCGCGGAAAAGAAGTAATTATAAAGAGACGGAAGGCAAAACTGCGCGTAAAACCATCCCGCAGCGGCGGCGGATGTCAGAGTAACGGCGATTTCTCCGAAGAGACTGCCTAAAGGTCCCGGCAGTAAAATAATCGGCAGGAATACTAACGCTGTTGTTAATGTAGAGGCCGCGCTTGATGACGCGATTGAATAAACTTTTTCCGCTGTTTCTTCCGCGCTGGGAATGAAATTGTTTTTTCCAAAAGCCCTATGCAGCAAATCAAGGACTATAACGCTTATATCGGATACAATGCCAATTCCGATCGTAAGGCCGGAAAGGCTCATAGCGTTTAACGATTTTCCTGTTATGAAAAGAACGCAAACGCCTGCGGCAATAGAAACAGGAACTGAAAGCGCGGCGAGAAGGCTGTGCTTAAGCCTGCGGAGAAAAAGAAACAGAACTGTTATTACAGCGCAGGCGCCGAGTCCAGCGGAAAATAATAATCCTTTAATGCCGTTTATAAGCGAATGAGATGAATCAACGGCGATTTCTATCAGCGTGTCACGCGAAAAAAGAGCGTTGATTTCTTTAATTGTTTTATTAATATCTCTGGAAAGCTTTAACGGATCCGCGCCATGTCTCCTGTAAATTTCCAATCCCGCGGCTTCATTTCCGTTATATATAAACACGCTGTCACGCCTGACGAAAGATGAAATTATTTCACCTGTATCTTCAATTTTTAATGTTCCGGCCGCAGCGGGAAGAGTTATCCGCGAGAGCGATAAAATCGAATCAGGTTTTCCGGAGCTGACAACAACAAGCTCTGTATTTCCTTCGCGCGCGCTGCCGGCTGGGATATCTGCTGTTTCCTGCGCGAGAATATTCGCGAATTCAGAAGGAGTAAGACCCAAAGCGGATAGACGGTGTATATCAAGAATAATTTTTTCTTCAGATGTTTCACCGCCGACAATCACAATAGAACCAGCTCCGTCAATACGCTTTAACCTTGTTTGAATTTCGAACTCCGCTAAGTTACGCGCAAATTCCTCGTTTCCGTTACGCGAGCTGACAGAAATAACCGCGTGAGCGCTATTGTCCGCTTCCGCTGCCGCTACTGACGGTTTACGTACTCCGTGAGGCAGACCAGGATAAACCGCGTCTACAGCTTCGCGTACAAGAACGGAAGCGGACATCGGATCTGTCCCCCACCTGAAATCAAGGCTTATAACAGATCGATTATCACGCGAAATACTCTTTATTTTTTCAAGCCCTTTTATTGTTGAAAGACTGTCTTCAAGAGGTATTGTTACCATGCTTCTTACTTCGTTAGCTGCCATTCCAGGGTATAATGTCTCGACTGTTACGCGGGGCACTGAAAATTCCGGCAGTTTGTTAACAGGCAGTGTAAAAAGAGAAAATATCGCCGCTATAATCAGCGCTGTTAGAATCATGATTACCGTTATCGGGCGGCGTACAAAAACTGTGATTAATCCTTTCATAATTTTCTACTTTATTAGCGATATTCCGAGAATATTTTCATTCCGGTTTCCAAATGTGTCGGTAAGTCCCGGTGAAATTTGGAAATTTATTATTCCGTAAAACGTAGTGTTGACAAGGATTCCGGAAATTTCTATTCTTTGAAATTCCTCATACCCTGTTTCCGGTTCAGGAATTGTGAAATTATTTGTTTTAATTAAACGCGGAGAGAAATTTAACGCGTTATTGCTTGTTTCTATCCTAAAAAGTTCCATTAAAGAAAACTGTTCAATCAGAGCGCCTTCCGCTGTCTTAAAATAAAGTTCGATCCATGTGTTAATGCTTTCTCCTGACGGATAATTTTCATCTGATATTGGTATAATTTTGTATAATGAATTATTATCATAAAATTTCAATTTCTTGTCCGCGGCGTTTCCCGGAGACATAGGCATTCTGATCCCCGCAAGTTCCGGAGGCATAGACAATTTTCCATCCGCGAATATTCTAAAAACATTTTCTTCTTTTGTTTCTATTCCGGATGAGTCTTTTATTCCCGGCTTGATTCTTATTGTTAATCTGCTTTTATATACCGGAATATTTTCAAACTTTAATGAAATCTCATTTACATAGCCAGGCTGAGTTTCTATAACAAGATTTGGACCGTCATCAACAGCGACAAAAGTCTTTACGGAATTAACGTCTACAGGTTTTGAGAAAATCAGCAAGAGCCTGTCGTTTTTTTCCCAATTAGCGTTTTCAATAATTGGATTTAAGACGCTTGAATATCCGCCGCACGCAATTAGTTCAATCATTTCATTGTTATTTGTTAACCGCCGAGCGCTGAGAAGCCGCGGTGTTTCTAAATCCGTACCAGTAAAAAATATCCCGGAAAATTCACTGCCAATATTCATTCCGTTGTTATCTGTCAATGAATTATTTATTTTTATTTCATAACGGCTGTTATTTGTCCAAGACTGTGAAGGCGTAAAAACCGCGATCTTTCCGCCGTTTTCAAGCTGCCATAGACCGGACATAGAAGGATTAAACGAGACATTGTCGTATAAAGTTCGCAACGGAATTGGCAGTGAGAATTCAAGAATTATTTTTGTATTAATATTATCAACTCGCGCGTACATTGACGGGCTAAATGAGATTAATACAGGACGAATATTTGATGATCTGGTCGAAAAATTTCCTTTAAAAGCGTAATCCATAGAAAGACCCTTGGTATCGCGGGTGTTATCTAAAATATTTATTTCATAATCAATGTTTTTTTCCAGCGGCGTTATGGGGGAGAAAACCATATTGTTTCCATTCCATGAAATATTTCCCCTTATTTTGTTGCCGTTTCCTGACAGCGAAAAATTTTTTTCCGCGTTCGCCTTATCGGGTTCATGCGAGAATTTTATTGATACATTTATTTTATCCGGATGATCGTGATAACCGCTGCCTGGTGTCCATGATATAACTTCAAATTTAGATGATCTTAAAATATCGCATGAATTAAGAGGCAAAATGATCAAAAAAATCATAAATGATAAATATTTCATTTAACAGCCTCCAGAATGATCGTTATGCTGCTGTTCATGTTGATTCCTGCATTTGAACTGATTCCGCCTGTACCGCCTGGAATTGTTAATCTGTAATAATGAGGGTAATCATCTCCGGCTTTTAATCCTTCCCAGCGAAGAAAAAGACGATCGCTTGATGCCCAGCTAACATATTGAAGAGCAGTTGATGAAAGCGATCTTGGAAATAAAGGAGTGAGAGTGATCCGCTGAGGAGTGTTTTTCATCGCTTCAAAATCGAACATCAATGAAAAATGAATCGCGATATCAATAATACCTGCCGCGGCGTCAACGTAAATTTTCGTCGCGTTACCCGCCTGTGATAAATCGATTTTATTTTCTCCCGCGGCTACAGAAAAAACTTTTAATACCGGAATGTCAGGATAAAATTTGATTTTATGTTCCGATCCGATTTTTATACCTTCGTTGTCTCTTGTGTCTCCGGAAATCGTTAATGTGTAAATTGTTTCAGGTACAGGATCGCGGGTTATTATATACACGATGCTTTCTTCATTTAAATATTCTGTTCTGCCAGACAGTGAAGGTTCAAAACGCAATGAACGAAGAACGCTTTCTCCCATCTTTTTGTTGAATTCAACCGCGATTCCATTGCCTTGTCTTAGTCCTGTTTCAATTTCCAGTCCTGTCGCGTACCAGCCGCCATTATCATTTAATACTGGATAAATTCTTTTTACCTTTGGAAGATTTTGATCTAAATCTGTTGTAAAATGACCGGAATAAACCGCTTGAAGAGGAACTCCGTCGGCGCTTTTCGCGGAATCCCTTATGCTCCATTTATACAATACCCAGGAAGAAAGCGCGTTATCTGAAACGACTTTCAGAATTTTATCGTTATCTGACCATTCAAAATTTTTATTATTACCTTCCAGTATTATCGCGGATTCCGTTGACTGCTTGTCCATAGGACGGGAAAAATGAAATTCATAATTAAAATTATTTATACTAACAGAAGCTCCGGCTGGCGGATAATGATATAAAAGAACCGGAGGATCATTTTTATTAATCGCGTAAAATGAAACTAAACGCTCTACGCGCAATTCTCTTCCGTCTGTTGAGCGTATTGATCCCGCCATGCTTAATGTATATCGAATTCCCGCAGTCCAGCCCTGAACCGGTTTAAAGTAAAGGTCGTTTCCTATCCAGTACTTATCTCCGTTTACCGATCCTGAGTCGGAAATAATCTGAATAATTCCTTCCGCGTCATTTTTTATCATTTCTGTGTCAAATTTTATTATTACAGGGCTGTCCGCTGCCGGTAAAACAGAACCGGCTTTATCTGGTTCAATACTTACATTGATTGGACGCAGGTCGATAAAACCGCATGACAAAATATATTGCGCGCAAATAATTGCGCATAACAAGAGAAACGCTTTACCCGCTGACCGATACATTTGTTCCCTCCCTTAAATCAGAATCCGGACGCTGAACAATTATTTCACCTTCATTTAATCCGGAGATTATTTCGCGTTCTTCGCCGAATAATGATCCAAAAATTATTTTTCGTTCCGTTAAAACACTTCCGCTGATTATAAAGACGCTTCCTTCGTTGTTTTTCTTGTTGAATATCGATGATTCGGGGATATATACAGCCTTGTTCGGATTGCCCAATTTTACTGTTATTCGCGCGAACATCCCGGATTTTAAATTATCAGGTTCTCCCGCGTTTCGAAGCAGAACGCGAACCAGAAAACTAAGGCTCTGACTGTCCGCCTGAGGATAAATTAAATCGACAATGCCTTCGTAAGTTTCGCCAGTTCCGTCAATTAAAACAGACGCCGTCATGCCTTTCTCCACGCGAACCGCGTCTCTTTCGCGCAGCGGAAAAATAGCGTATAACGAAGTTGTATCGATAAGGCTGATGATTTTATCCTGAAGGCGTACGCGTTCTCCTTCTTCAAGATAACGCGCTCCCACAATGCCGGAAGCCGGGCAGCGGATTGTCAGCTCTTCGAATGTGATATTTATGGATATTAATTCTTTTTCCGCCGCGTCAAGCCTTGCTTTAGACGCTTCAAGTTCAGCACTCAAACTTGATGTTAATAGCGATATTAAAGCGTTTCTTCTCTCTGTCGCGTCTAACGGAACCTGAATGCCTGCCATAATTAAATCCTGATCACGGCAGCCAATTCGTCTTATTTCAAGTTCTCTTTCCATCAGCTGGATTTGTTCCCATTCATTGTCCAGGCTGAAACGGCTGACAAGAATCGCCTCTGTATGAATGCCTCCTGCCTCAAAAAGCGTTTCCTGGTTTTGATGTTTGCGCCTGTTTTCTTCCCACCTCCATTTCGCGAGCGTAAGTTCAGAATCGGCTTTATCAAGCGCCAATAGATGCGCCTCCGCCTGGAACTTTCCTTCTAAAAGCTTAGAGCCGGCAAGGTTATGCGAAGCAAGCGCGAGAGAATAATTGTTCTCTGCTCTTTCAACCGCGATATTAATCTGAGGGTTTTCGAGCTGAATTATTATTTGTCCGCTGTTCACATAATCGCCTTCGCGGAAAAATAATCTTCTTATAACAGCTTCCTGAGGAGAAGTGATATCAATCTTACTGGTAAATGTTAAACTGCCAAAGCCTGAAGCGGTATCAGGAATTTCCTTTACAGAAACCGGAATTCCTCTGACAGTTCTGGAATCGCTGATAATATTTTCATTGGATTTGCCGCATGAAAAAAATAGAAATACTGTCAGAAATACTGTCAGATAAAGTAATAAAAAATATTTTAATTTCATTTAACTTTCCCTTGTTTTATTTTTATGTTTCTTTAACATTAAAATTCTTTTTATTGGCGCAGCGATGAATATGATGAATAAAATAATAACGCCAATTTTCCAAGCTCTCCCGGCTCAAGATCCAGAAACAGCTCTAGTTCCCGTTCCGCTTCAAGAAGAGCGATTGCCGCTTGAATAACCGCTATCTCTCTTTGAGTTTGTTCGATAAAAATTTCCATCAATCTCAATCTTGTTATTTGTCCAAGACTGAGCCTGATTTCTTCGATACGAAAACGTTCCTTGCCAAGCGCGGCGGCTTCGAGCGACAGTTTTCTTTTTTGCTCAGCGAACGCGCATTTTTCAATCGCGATAGCTGCCATTCTGCCCATTCGTTCAAGAAGAATGTTGTAATTTTCCTGTTCCAGTGTTAGCGCGAGCCTCGCCTGATTTATTCCGTAACTGGACGCAGGATCAGGAAGCGGCGTTAAACTGTTTTGTATTATCGCGGTTCTGTCATACGGAGGCTCCCATCCCGCTTGCGCGCCGAAACGGTTTGAAAACCATGGATTTGAAAATTCTATGCTTAGCCCAATTGACCAGTTTGATCTTGTTAGCGGATAATCCTGTCCGCTTATGCCGAAATTTCCGTTTACTCTGAATGTAGGAATCCATGTGCGCATAGCGTAATTGAGTTCAAGCTGTCTCTTCGCGATTGAATGACGCGCTTCTTTGATATTCGGATTTTGTTCTCTCGCGATAACCGCCGCCGCTGAAGCGACAGGCAGCATTATAGGTCTGTGAATATCAACCGTTTCCGTAAGGATTGGCAGATGATCAAGACCTAAAAGTTCTGTAAATTGCAATTCCATTTCATCAAGATCAAGCTGAATCGATAAAATATTTATTCTCGCCTCCGCGATACTGATGTCAGCGCTCGCGAGATCAATTTCCAGCGCGAGACCAAGGCGCGCTTCTTCGTTTAAAATGCGCCGTTGTTCTTCCAGAATCTCCAAAGCGGATTTTTGTATTTCTAGAATCGCCCTTGATGACAGCACATTTCTGTAAGCCGCTAGCGCCTCCTCCGCGATTTCGCTTGCCATCCTGTCAAGCCTGGAACTTGTCATATCAATTTCCATGCGTTCAAGCCGTCTTGTCATTGATGTTCTGCCGCCATCCCAAATTAATTGATCGATATTTATTCCGTAATTTTTCATGAATGTATCCGCGCCAAGCCGCTGAAGCCTGTCGTTTTCCGACACGCTGACGCTGAACTTCGGAAGGTAAGACATTACTCCCCATTTCCACGCGCCCTCCATGACAGTCTGCGAAGCCCGCGAATGCCTGAGATCCGCGGAAGCCGCAACGGCAAGTTCAGCCGCCTGAGCGAATGTCAGCGCGCGTTCTGTACCGCCAAAGGAATTAATGTCATTAGCGTGAGTTCCAGCGGAGACTGTTAAAAAAATTAACGTAAACACTGCCGCGGAAATATTTAATTTGTTATGTGAAAATTTCATCTCATTGCCTCTTTGATTGTAATTTCTAAATTTGTTATTGATTGTTCAAGCGGAGTGCTCCAGGGAAGTATCGCCTTAGCGCGGCTTAAATCTTCAAGCGCCGCCGATCCGTTTCCCAAAATCCACCGAAGCCTTGCTCTGTCGAGCAGAACCATCGCGCTTTCCGCTGAAAACTCCGCGGCCCTGTCCAGCAAAATCATGGCTTCATCCGCTTTTCCTGTTTCCAGAGCGATATCCGCGGCAAGCCGCAGGGCGCGTATATCCTGCGGATTGTCAGCTAACAAAGATTCCGCGGCTGATCTCGCACCATTTAAATCGTTTTTTTCGCGCAGAATACGCGCAAGATATAAGCCCGCTTCAAAAGACGAAGGACGCAGTTTTAACGCCCTGCGGCTGGTTTTTTCCGCTTCTTCCAGATCGCCGGAAAAATATTCTGCTTTTGCCCTTAGCGCCATCGCTGGCGGAAAATTATTGTCTTTTCGCAGTATCGTAGCGGCGTCGCGGAATCTTCCCTGCGCGTACGCGTCGCTCGCGCCCGCGTACATACGAAGCGTCTGCTCATCAGGCAATCCGGAATGTTTTTTAAACGGCGCGTTTTCACATGACGCTAAAATAAATACCGCGGCGAATAAAACGCAGACGCTGTCGTGTATTAATACCAATTTCATTTAACGCCTTCCTCAGCCCCTGCTGATATATGAAAGGCGTTCCGCGAGATGTCCCGCGGCAGACGCCGCCCGCGCCAAAAAATAATCCCTGAAACCTGAATAACCAGTAAGCGATCGAAGCGCGCTGACAGCGTAAACAGTGTATGGATTATCGGGAAGGCTGATTAAAGGAAATAATTCGGCTAAAATTTCCGGATTGCCTGAATTTACTGATTGATTAATCACATCATCAATTTCTCTCATCGTTCTTATTGATGAACTGTGTTCTGTTTTTAATCCCACGTACGCCGCGAGAATCGACCTGCACTCATCCGCGAAGGGTCCCTGCGGCGATAAATTGACGCAGGTTTCAGCGTAATCAGCCGCGATAACGCCGGAAAAAACTCTCGCGCCTCTGTACCAGTACTCCGGGAATTGCACATAACGCGCCCGTATGGATTTATACGCTTCAGCCGCGCGTCTGTTCTCTATGGAAGAAGCTGTTCCGTTATTTTCCAAATCACAGACAAGAATCATCCACCGCGCGAACCCGTCAGGCTCATCAAGTTCATTAAAAAGCGATCTGAATGTTTTTGACGCTTCGCTCCATTTTTCGTTTTGGAAATTAATGATTGCCTTCGCGGCGGCGATAACGGTATCCTGATCTATCGCCGTAATTAAATTGGATATACTCTGTTCTAATTCGTTTTTTTGAATTAATCCGGCGCCGTAAGCCCGTGACAATTCCTTATAAGCGGCGACCACTGCTCCAGAAAAATCACCCATTGTTTCCCGGATGCTGGACTCCGCCAAAGCCATCCCCTGAAACCAGGATCCGGCTCTTTCAAGCTCCGCGAGTTCGCTTAACGAACGCGTTAGCGAATCAAGGTCACTTGCTGATAAAACAGCCGGCTGAGACAGGCTTGCTGTCATCCTTTCCGTTCCTGATAATCGCGGCTGCGCTGCCTGAGTTGTCCGATCCGCGTTCAGCGACGGATCATTCAAATACCCGGAACAGCCGGAAAAAACAGCTAACAGAAGAATAAAAATTGTTAAACAAGATTTAAATTTCATAATCAACTCCTAAAAAAATATTTGCTTATATATGGAGCCAATTCGCTGTTTTGCATGACTGAAATTAATTTTTTTTTATTTTTTTTTGAAACGCATAGAGCTTTTTTTGATGTAATAATTTCTTCTATATATGAAAGGATATTTTTTTGTTAAATTTTGCCTTTTTATTCGTGGCGAGGGTTTAATACCTGATTAGTAATATCTCCGCGCCCATGCCTGCACAGCGATCCCGAATGCCACCGACACATTTAGCGACGCTTTTGTTCCGTAACAGGGAATCGACACCCTGCCTAAGGACGCGTCCGCGGCGGCGAGAGCGCGGGGGCTTACTCCAAGTTCTTCTGAGCCTGTTATTAAAATCCCGCGGCGCGGAAAGGGAAAATCAGCTAACGGAATTCCGCCTGTTTCCAAGGCGAAGACTGGCAAACCGCCTCGCGTTTCACTTTGTGAATTTTCTTGTAAGTCATTTGGCGCGGGAAACAAGTCCTGCCTTTCCCACGGGATGATATCAATGCAGCCCATCGCGGTGCGTTCAGCGCGCTTGTGCCGCGGATCGGCGCAAAAAGGAGATAAAATTATTTTTTCTACGCCGAAGCTTTCCGCTGTACGGAACATCGCGCCTATATTAAAAGGAGATCGAATATCTTCCATATACACATACATTCCCTCAAAGACTTGACGCTTTTGAGAGTCAAGCCTGCCATCGCCGCAGGTAAAATCCCAGTCAGCCTGATCGCGTCCAGTTTCCGCGAGAAGGATGTGTTTAACGCTGTTTAGTGTACGGTGCAGCCTGATGATCAAAGTGGTTTTTGTTTCTGAGGAAACGCTCGTATCTAATGACGCGGGATAGGCGGATTCTTCCTGTATTTTTTTTCCGTTAGCTGCAATGCAGGATTTGAAAAATTCCGCGGCTTCAATAAAAGCCTTTTTCGCGTCATCAGAAAATACGCTGTCTTTCGCGAGCATAGCGGCGGATTCGGAGAAAAAAATTAATTCCGCTTCGTTGAAAATTTTTAAATCTTTTTTTGCCGCCGCGAAAAACCGGTTTTCCGCGAATGTAAAAATTTTCGCGATTTTTCTTAATTTTTGGACGCGGGGTAATTTTTCAAGTTTATATAGTGGTATCATTTCTCGTTTGTCATTTTCAAAAGCTGCTCAATCTGCTGCGTTACATAATCCTGAAATTTCGGAGGCAGTTCGTTGTATAAACTGACCATACGCTGTAGTTTTTCGCCGGGCGTTTTAAAAAACATATCGCCCTCTCCGGTTTTCAGCCATTTTTCATTAACTCCGAAAGTGAGAGATATCAAATGAATTATTCGATCATTAACGCGCCGGTGTTCACATTCAAGTTCAGCGATGTATCCGTTGCTTATATAAATTGCTTTTGCGAATTCAACTTGTGACATATTAAGGGTTTGCCGTATGTATCTTATACGCTTGCTAATTGTCATACAAATATAATACGATAATAATACTCACTATGCAATAATTCTATTCAGATTTGAAACTGTTGCTGGCGCGTGCTTTACAATTCTCACAAAATAGTGTAATATTCTCACAAACAGAGAGCTTTTGGGGGATAAAATGATTCAGGATGAAAAGCTTGAAAAAGTATGTAACGATTTCTCTAAACTCAATGAAGAGCAGAAAGATTATATCCTTGGCATTCTACAGGCGCTTGTTTTCGCGCAATCCTCTTTTAATAATGAGACGCAGGCTGACACCGCGCAGGCTTCTTTCACCTTACGGCAGTCCGATAAAAAATAATTTTATCTTAATTAATATAAAAAGTACTATTCTGTAATTATGATAATCTGATAAGATTACATACGGAGTTATTATGCAATATAGAAAAACCAAAATTGTTTGTTCTCTTGGCCCTTCGTCTTTTAATGATGATATCGTTCGCAGGCTTATCCTTGCCGGTATGAATGTAGCGCGGCTTAATTTTTCTCACGGATCGCATGAATCGCATCAGGAATCCATAGAACGAGTTAAAAGAATTTCCCGCGAGTTAAATAAATATGTCGCGATTCTGCTTGACACAAAAGGTCCTGAAATACGGACAGGATTAATTGAAAATGACGGAAAAGTTACTATCAATAAAAACGACTTTGTCTCAGTATCGACAGACGGCTGCCAAACCGTCGCGGCGTCTGAAAACGCGCCTGCCCGTATGTCAATTTCCTGGAAAGAAGCGCATTTAAAGCTTAAAAAAGGTCATCACATTCTTGTCGCTGACGGTCTTCTCGATCTTGAGGCGCTTGATGTTTCAGGCGGCATTATCAGCTGTCGCGCGAATAATACCGCTGTAATCGGCAGCAGAAAAAATGTTAATCTCCTGGGCGTTCACGCGGGGCTTCCGATTATGAGCGAGCAGGATAAAAACGATATCGCGTTCGGCGTGAAAATGGGCGTTGATTATATCGCCGCCAGTTTTTTAAGCTTTCCGCACGAAGTCGTCGAGATAAAAAAATATCTTGAAGGTTTAAAAGCGTCGACAAAAGTTATCGCTAAAATTGAGTGCGGCGACGGCGTGGAAAATATCAGAGAAATCGCGCAGATCGCAGATGGAGTGATGGTCGCCCGCGGCGATCTTGGCGTGCAGCTTCCGACAGAGCAGATTCCGCTTGCTCAGAAAAAAATTATCAGCGCGTGCAGAAAAGCCGGTAAGCCGGTTATTACCGCGACTCAGATGCTTGAGTCGATGATTGTAAATCCGCGCCCGACACGCGCCGAACTTACCGATGTCGCCAACGCGATCTTTGACGGAACAGACGCTGTCATGCTTTCCGGAGAAACAGCTAACGGCGCGTATCCTGTCGAAGCTGTGGAAATGATGGATAAAATAGCGCAGACCATTGAATGTTCTTATGAGTTCAGAGAGCGAATGGAAAATATCCGAAGCGAATGTTTTTCCGAAGATTTTAATCCCGGCGAAAACCTAGGCATTACAATGTCGAGGTCGGGCGTCGATATTTCCGCGTCCGTTAACGCTAAGTTGATTGTCACTCCCACGCTGGGCGGAAACACGGCGCGGCTTCTCAGCGTTTACAGGCCCAATCAGAATGTGCTTGCCGTCACCCCAAACGAACATACGTTACGTGAAATGCAGCTTTACTGGGGAGTTACTCCCTGTTACGCGCCAATTGCAGGCGAAACGGAAAGCATGATTCAAAATTCAATGAAGGTCGCCGCGGATAACGGTGCTGTTATTTCCGATAAAATTGTTCTTGTTGCCGGGCTTCCGCTACAAAGCCCTAACATGGTAAATACTGTCCGCGTAATAATCATCGGCACGATACTGGCGCGTTCTTCATCAGGCGGTTTTTCAAATCATGACGTTACGCGCATACACGGCAGGATCGCCGCCGCGGATACGCCCGCCGCCGCGCGCGAAAAAATTATCCAGTTCAGCTTGAATCAAAATAATCCCGCCTCCGGTCAAATCGAAGAGATTCTGGTATGCAAAGTTCTTACAAAAGATTTTATTCCCATCATACGTATCGTTAAAGGAATAATCTGCGAAGAAATCTCGGAAATCCCTGACGCTCAATTGCGCGATATCAATCCAAATCTTGTATGGCTTACTCATATAAGGCACGCGACAGTTAAATTTGAAACGGGAATGACAGTGACTATTGACGCTAAAGAAATGCTTGTGTACGAGGGAATTATCAGATAACAGACCGCGGCATATTTTTCGTAATTTAATTTTATAGCTAATTCATTTCATGTATGGTAAAATACATATATGCGGAGGAATAACTGATAAACCGTGAAAACTCTGTTTAGTAAGCTGTTTTTATCTTTTATACTGATAAATGTTATGATAATTGCTTCTGTTTTGACAAGTTTTACGCTTGTTTATTCAAGAAGTTACGAAGAACAGGTTGTTGGTGAAAATAAAAAAAATACCGAATATGTTTCGCTCGCGCTTTATTCCTTTTTAAATCTTGCTTATAAAATTGTCGAAAGTCTTTCGCATAACTCAGAAGTTCTTTCTATGGACACTGAAACGCAGAATCGAATTTTTGCCGAAACCGTAAGCAGAAATGAATATTTTGAGCTGCTTTACGCGCAGGGAACTGACGGAATGCAGACGGGGCGTTCCGCCGGAGAGCTTGGCAGCCGCAGGGATCGCTGGTGGTTTATAAGAATGCTTGAAACAAAAAAACCGTTTGTTTCCGAAACATATATTTCCATAAGCACCGATACAATCTGCGCGTCAATTTATTTTCCCATGTGGAAAGACGGCGAAATGATCGGCGTTATGGGATCTGATATCAGTCTTTTATACCTTCATGATTTGGTCGCGGAATACAGCGATGATTATTCGTTTTCATTTATTATGGACGGAAAAGGCGTAATTGTGGCCCATCCGGATCAGACATTTATTGATGAACTGCACAATTACGCGACATTAACAAAAACTGTTTTAGTCCGAGATGAACAGGGAAATCCCATAAAAAATTCCGCGGGTCATGACACCATAAAAGTTCCTATTGATATTTCTGACGCGTACAAAGCGCCGATTCAAAATATGCTGAGAGGTGAAATCGGCTGGTCAAAGTTTCGGGAGAACGGAAAACTTCTTTACATGAACAACCTTCCTGTAAGATTGAACGATTATTCCGATCCTTGGTATGTAGTTACAATCAGAGACGGCAGTCACGCGATGCGGGCAAGAAACGCTGTAATTCTGCTTGTTCTTATCAGCGCGGCGGTTATCAGCCTTGCCACTCTTTTAATTGTTTATTTTGTTTCACGTAACATCAGCTCTCCTATCAATAAAGTTCATTCGATTTTGCAAAAAATTAAAGACGGCGATTTAACAAGCGAGATAACTGTCAGCTCGCAGGATGAAATCGGCGAGATGATGGGAATGTTAAAGCAGACTCAGGACGGCATAAAAGTTCTTATCAGCAATGTCGAAAAAGAAACCGCCGCGAGAGCGCGCGCGAACGAAGAAAGCAAATCAAAAACTTCATTTTTAGCGAGGATGAGCCATGAAATCCGGACTCCGATGACCGCTATAATGGGAATGACCGAATTGCTATTACGGGGAGAACTTTCTGAAGAAGCGCGCAGCCACATGCAGGATATTAAACAGGCTGGAAATAATTTATTATCTATTATTAATGATATTCTGGATTTTTCAAAAATCGAAGCCGGAAAAATGGAAATTCTTTCCGAACAATATTATCTTTCAGCGCTTATTAATGATACTGTTAACATCATTAAAATGCGCCTGGAAGAAAAGCCGATTCAATTTAAAACTTTTATTGACGGAACGATCCCCAACAATCTTACAGGCGATGTATCAAGATTCAGGCAGATATTGTTAAACCTTTTATCCAACGCGGTAAAGTATACAAACTCTGGTCATATCAGCCTGTCGATGATGCTGCTTAACAAAAACGAAAAACTCGTGTGGCTGAAAGTTGAAATCAGCGACACAGGAAAAGGAATAAAACCTGAAGATCAAAAAAGGCTGTTCAGTGATTTCGCTCGCTTAGATACAAAATCTAATCAAGGCATAGAAGGAACAGGTCTTGGGCTTGCAATCGCGAAACGTTTGTGTAACGCGATGGGCGGAGATATCAGCGTTAAAAGCAAATACGGCGAGGGCAGTACATTTACTGTGATGATTCCGCAGATTATTGAATCGGACGAACCCATTTCTATGGCGAAAGAAAAAGGAAGAGTAATCAATAAATCCGCTGGCGCTGGAATGGGAGTAATACATTATACGCTGCCTGATGTGCACCTTCTTATTGTTGATGATTTCGCGACCAATTTAAAAGTTGTCGAAGGTTTAATCGCGCCGTATAAAGCAAAAGTGGATACATGTTTAAGCGGAGAGGATTCCGTTAAATTAATACAAAAGAATGAGTATGATTTGGTGTTTATGGATCACATGATGCCGGGCATGGACGGTTTGGAAGCGACAGCTCTTATCCGCAAGTGGGAATCAGAAGTTAATAAAATCCGCCTTCCTATAGTTGCGTTGACAGCTAACGCGGTTGTGGGAATGCGCGAAATGTTTATGGATAACGGATTTAACGACTTCCTTTCCAAACCGGTAGAAGTTTTTAAGTTAAACGAAATTTTTGATCGCTGGATACCGGAAGAAAAAAAAGTGATTATCAATATTAATTTATCAGAACAGGATTCCGGCAGGGACGATTCAGCGTCAAATTTCTCATTCTTAGTACTTGATTCATCATTATTCAATATTCCCGGAATTGATGTTAAAAACGGTCTTGTTATGACCAGCAGCACTATAGAAGATTATTGTAAATTGTTATCGTTATTTGTAAATGATATAGAAGCAAGACTTCCTAATATGCAAATGGGGAATGCTCTAAAGGATATCCATTTATTTACTACTAATGTTCACGCGATGAAAAGCGCGGCCGCTTTTATCGGCGCTGATGAACTTTCTAAAAAAGCGATGGCGATGGAAGAAGCGGGAAAAACCGGCAATGCCGCGTCTATTAAAGAAGGTTTAAGCGCCTTTTTGGAATATTTGAACTCAACTGTAAAAAATATCCGCGCTGTATTAAATACAAGCGTGTAATATTATTCAATAAAGACTTTGAGAATTTCTTTAGCTGTTTCTTCTGGTGTTTTTTCTCCGTTTTTAATTGTAAAATTCGCGGTTTCAGCGCATGCCGCCGCGCGTCTTTCATGCAGCGTCCTGTGGGTTTCCCGGGGGTTTTCTGTTTTTAAAAATGGCGGCAAATCATCTTTTAAATTGATTATTCTGTTCCACGCGCAATCAGCGGATATTTCAAGATACACAAAAACCGTTTCTGTGTTTTTTAATGCGTCTAACGCTCTAATGTTATCTGTCAATCCTCCGCCAGCGGCGATAATCCGCATGATGGATTTATTATTGTTCGCTATATCAAAAATAGCCTCGGCTTCAGCATCTTGAAACATAGCCTGCGATTCATTATAGATTTCGCGCGGTGTTTTTCCGGTTTTTTGAAAAATCAATTCATCAACATCAATAAAATCACAGGCCTGGTTTACTAGCGCTGCCTGCTTCGCGGCTGCTTTTCCCGCGCAGGTTTTTCCTGAACATTTAGGACCTATTAAAATAATTTTTTTCACAGGTTAAAATTTATATTAAATTATGATAACATGCCACTATGTACAGTACATGGGTTTTATTAGGTTTAATTTTTGCGTCTTCGATTCCTGTGATTGCTGTTTATATATGGTTCCGCGCCGCGAAATATCAGTTCTCGCTTTTTTGGTTTTTTTCCGCTTTGCTTGCGGGCGCAGCCGCTTTTTTCCCCGCGCTTTTTTTTCAGGATTTATTATTAGGCGTTAAAATATCCGGCGCCCGCGCCGCGTTATTGTTTGAATGTTTTATCCGCGTCGCATTATCCGAAGAGATCAGCCGCCTTCTGGCGCTTCTTGTTTTCTTTTGGGCAGCAGATATGATTTCAAAAAGAAATTCCACAGGCGGCGATGAAATAATTAATATACGGCCTACTTTTAACAGAGTTAAAATTGGAGCCGCGGCGGGTCTTGTCGCCGGCATTGGTTTTTCCATTCTTGAAACCGCAAGATACTCCGCGTCCGGAGTTGAAATCAGCGTAATATTTTTAAGATTTTTTACAGCCGCAATCCACGGCGCCTGCGGTTCCCGCGTCGGTACCGCCGCAATTATGCTTCGTTCAAGTCCTTTTCACGCGTTTTTGCGAATACTAGCTGCCGCGGCGATACACGGCATCTATAATTTTATGGTAACAATGCCTGGCATCCTTTCAATCGCGGCATTCATTATCGCCGTCTCCGCCGTAACCACAGCCGTTTTATCAGTTCGAGGCGTAAACTTTAAAACCGCGTCAAACAGCGAACCCGCCATTGACAAAAACGCTAAATAATCCTAAGCTATAACCACGACGCAAGGTAGAGCAGTTGGCAGCTCGTCGGGCTCATAACCCGGAGGTCGCAGGTTCGAGTCCTGTCCTTGCTATAAGATAAATCCTTATGTAGTAAGGAAA
>JGI24695J34938_10000619_pt1 | contig 33872 bp, 25 predicted proteins | sample TergutCo191P3_FD_34938 | JGI IMG/M metagenome (IMG submission 34938)
GAAGCTGTAGCCTGGGGAATTGTACGCGCCTGCGAACTTGGCCGCGCACTTGGAATAACGCCGAAAGCAAGAGCCGTAAAAATCGTTTCTTTGATTGAGTCTTTTGGATATTTAAGCGCGGCTCCTCATCCTCTTGCACATAACACGGATGCCCTTATTAACGCGATGAAAAATGATAAAAAGAAATCAGGCGGGAAATTGACATTCATTGTTCCGAATGATATTGGCGCGTGTTCTTTTCTCATCGAATCAGATGCACATTTAAAACTATTAAAAAAAATATTAAGCGGCAGTGTTTTATGAGCAAACAGTTTTTATTCATTGTATTTTTGTCTTTATTCTTATTTCTTTGCTCACATGTTTTTTCCCAAGAATCAGACATTAATAATAATCTTGGAGAAGAACAGTCAGCCGGCTCAGTTTTTAAAACCGCGGCTGAAAATAATATTTCTTCACAGGCAATTTATTTAATTAACTCAATCAGATTTATTGTTGACGGTTATTCAAAACCATACGCATTAATGTATCACGGTGAATTTACCGAAGGCGAGGAGATCACCGGGCTTTCAAACCTGAATATATATCTTAGTGATAAACAACAGCTTCTTTACAATCAAAGAGTTCTTGAAAGCGTAAGAATTGAACATACAATCGGAGCTGAACGCCCGGACGGAAAATATCCTGTTGATCTTGTTATCTATGTTAAAGACACATGGAACATCATGGTGATACCAAGGCCGCAGTACAGCGATAATACCGGTTTTGATTTAACCTTAAAAGCGCGGGATTATAACTTCCTAGGCACTATGAGTCCGTTAAGGGTTGATCTCGGATACCAGTACGATCAGGACGGAAATAACTATATCTCAACAATGATTGATTCTGATATTCCTTTTAATCTTTTCGGCCTTAACTGGGATTTTAATTTTGATCATTATTACAATTACCATCCTGATTTGGAAATTCAGCATTTTTACAGAAATGATACCGGTTTATCCGTTGAATTACCGTTTAAACGTACCATCTTCAATATTGGCGTAACAGAATCTTTTATTGTAAATCAGGAAAATCCCGAAAGATACAGAAAAGACAGGTATAAAGACGGACCTAAAAAAGGAACTGAATACGGAAGATTCCACGAAGGGCTTTATATGTCAACCAACCCTTATATGTCGTGGAAAATACCAACCGGCCTTCCTTATTTTCATTTAGGCGAGATAAACTATACTCCTACGTTATCCGCGACTTTTATTCATGAGTTTCCCCAATGGCCTCTTCCTGAATTCAGGAAAGGACCTTATTTAAGTTTTTCACATTACTTTGATTTTGGCCGTATTAACTGGAAAGGTAATTTTCAGAGCGGGTTTTACGCAAGAGCAAGCAACGCGTTTAGCTATAATTTTTATAAATTAAGAGAAGAAGAACAGCCGTGGAGCACAAATATAATATTAAGAGGAGTCGGGCATAAGGTAATTAATAATTTTATGGGTGTTTCCGCCCGTCTGATGTATCGTCATTATTTCTTTGATGACTACAATGACAATGCCGGCGACGCTCTTCGCGGCGTTCTTGACAACAGTGTAAAAGCATCTAACATGATTTCTTTTAATCTTGATGTTCCTTTCAGAGTATTAAAATTCAGGCCGTCTGAATGGTCGGTAAATAATAAATTTTTACGTATTTTTGATTTTGATCTTCACGCGATTCCGATTGTTGACGTTGCTCTGTATAATTATAATAATTCCAACGATCCGGATAACCAGAAAGTTTTCGGTCTTTCAAATTTGCTTCTTACAGCGGGTTTTGAAGTAATTATTTTCCCTGAGCGCTGGCGAAGTTTATTTCTTCGTATTTCCTACGGCAGAAATTTATCTGTCGGCGATAAAGAAAATACAAGCGAAATTTTTATCGGCACGGAACTTCATTATTAACGGAGTAATTGATGTATAAAACAGCGTTAATCGGCTGCGGCAGAATAAGTTTTAAGCACATAGAAGGTTTTATTAATAACGCGGACAAACTTATTCTCAGTGTGTTATGCGATCCATTAAATGAGCGCGCGCAAGAAAAAGAAAAAGAATATAAAAATAAATTTCCGGCCGCAAAAATAGAAATATTTACAGATTACAGAGAAATGCTGTCAAAATTAAAACCTGATATTGTAACGATTGCGGCGGAATCCGGAAAGCATCCGCAGATTGCGATTGACTGCCTTAACGCAGGCTGCCATGTCATCTGTGAAAAGCCGATGGCGCTCTCCGTAAAAGACGCAGACAGTATGATTGCTGCTGCAAGAACAAACAAAAAAAAGCTTACAGTGTGTTTTCAAAATAGATTTAACGCTCCTGTTCAAAGACTGCGTACAGCGCTTGAAGCGGGCAGATTTGGAAAAGTTTTGCACGGTATGGTGCAAATTCGCTGGAATAGAAATGAAGCGTATTACGCCGAAGCTCCCTGGCGTGGAACATGGGAACAGGACGGCGGCACTTTAATGAATCAGTGCACTCACGGTATCGATCTTTTGCAATGGATGATGGGCACAGACGCGGTCAGGGTACAAGCCCAAACACGCCGCTACCTTCGTCCGATTGAAGCCGAAGATTTCGGCGCGGCTATTGTTGAATTTAAAGACGGTTCAGTCGGCATAATCGAAGGAAGCGCGGATATTTTCCCAAAAAATATTAACGAAACTCTTTCAATTTTCGGAGAAAAAGGATCGGTTGTTGTCGGCGGCCTTGCAGTTAACAAAATTGAAACGTGGCGTTTTTCTGACGCTCAAACTTCAGGCGATACAGAAGAAACAGTTTTAAATCCGAACGAAAAAGATCCGCCCACCGTTTACGGTTTTGGACACTCCGCTCTTTTTAAAGATTTTATCGAAGCAATTGACAATGATCGCGAACCCGCTATAAACGGCGAAGAAGGAAAAAAAGCGCTTGAGCTTATCCTCGCTATATATAAATCGCAGAAAACAGGCGCTCCTGTCAATCTTCCCTGCGATTTTTCAACTCTCGAAATGAAAGGATATTTTGATAAATGAAAGTGCCGTTTTATGACGCTACCCGCGAATATAAAATCTACAAAAATGAGTTTGACAGCGCAATCTCAGAAGTTTTATCTTCCGGCGCTTTTATACTTGGTAAACATGTTCATGATTTTGAAGAAGCTTTTTGTAGTTATACGGGAGCAAAGTACGCTGTCGGCGTCGCGAACGGAAGCGACGCTCTTGTAATCGCGTCTGACATTCTTGGATATAATCAAGGCGCGGAAGTGTTAACTCCTGTTTTTACTTTTTTTGCTTCAACATCCTGCATTGTCCGTTTGGGGGGAAAACCTGTTTTTTGCGATGTAGACGAAGACACATTCTGCATGGACATGAAAGAAGCTGAAAATCGCATAACAAAGAAAACAAAAGGCATACTTCCTGTTCATCTTTTTCTGCAAACAGCTGATATGGCATCCTGTATGGAACTTGCCAAAAAATATAATTTGACAGTGCTTGAAGACGCAGCTGAAGCGTTTGGAATGAAGACAATGTACAACGGAGAACATCATGCCGGAACTATAGGCGACTTTGGCATTTTTTCTTTCTTTCCGACAAAAACACTCGGCGGCTACGGTGACGGCGGCATTATTGTTACAAATAAAGAAGAGCTTTACAAGAAAGCAAAAAGTTACAGAACCCACGGTTCAACTAAAAAGTATCATCATGATTATGTCGGTTACAATTCACGCCTTGACACATTACAAGCTGCGATTTTGAGCGTTAAATTAAATCATATTGATAACTCAATTCAGAAACGCGCTAAACACGCGGCTCAGTATCGTGAAATGTTAAAAGAAAGGAATGAAATAAAACTTCCTGTAATAAAAAACGGCAACAAAGAGACTAACTATGTATTTTGCGTTAAAGCAGAAAGCCGTGATAAACTTGATGAATATTTAAAATCCAAAGATATTGGAACATCGATCTACTACCCTATTCCCCTTCATTTGCAAAAATGTTTTGAACATTACGGCTATAAGAAAGGCGATTTTCCTGTTTCTGAAAAGTTATGCGAAACTGTCATCGCTCTTCCCATGTTCCCTGAATTAACGGAAGATGAAGTTAGTTTTGTCTGCGAAAGCATTTTAGAGTTTTATAATAAATGAGCGATAAAACATTTTTTGTTCACGAATCAAGTTTTGCAGACGAAGGCGCTGAAATAGGCGAAGGTACAAAGGTTTGGCATTTTTGCCACATCATGCCCGGCGCAAAAATAGGCAAAAATTGCTCTATAGGACAGAACGTAAATGTCGGCTCGCGCGCTGAAATAGGAAACGGAGTTAAAATACAGAATAATGTTTCCGTATACGACGATGTAATTATCGAAGACGATGTTTTTTGCGGACCAAGCTGCGTATTTACAAACGTAATTAATCCGCGCGCTTTTGTTGAAAGAAAAAACGAATACAAAAAAACTGTTGTAAAGAAAGGCGCTTCTATCGGCGCAAACGCCACGATTGTCTGCGGCGTAACAATCGGCGAATATGCCCTTGTGGGAGCAGGCAGTGTAGTTACAAAAGACGTTCCTTCTTACGCGCTTGTTTACGGAAACCCTGCAAGAATTCACGGGGAAGTTGATGAGAGTGGGAATAAAAAAGATTAGGAGATTATTTTACAAAGCAGCTAAATTATGGATTTAAAAACTTTAATAAATATACCTAAAAAATTAAAAGCGCTGCTTAACAAGAAACAAAAAATATTTCTATTATTGTTGTTCGGTTTAACAATATTTTTATCATTTATAGAGACTGTCGGTGTCTCGGCAATAATGCCTTTTATTACAGTCGCATCCAATCCGGCAGCGCTTGACGACGGTGTTTATAAAAAAATATATGAAAATTTAAAGTTTACTGATAAAAATTCATTCATTATTTATTTTGGCATCGCAATAATTTGTTTTTATATATTCCGTTCTTTATTCAATATAGCATATAATTATATTTTAAATAAATATTCATTGGGTACTTACAGGCATTTTTCATTAAAAATCTTTAAAATATTTTGTACAATTCCATATAAAAATTTCGTCCAAAAAAACTCAGGTGAAATGATTCAAATAATTGTCGGAGAAACATCAAGAGTAAGCCGCTTATTGTCTGTCTGTCTTTTGATATTTTCTGAGTTATTCACTGTTCTAATGCTGTATTCATTGATAATTGCCGTGAGCTGGCAAATGTCTCTTATACTTACAGCTGTTTTAGCCGTAATAGTTTATTTTGTTGTAACATTCCTTTTAAAAATAACAAGCCGCCAGGGAAAAAAGACAACTCTTGCTAATATGAAGTTATCAAGAATACTTCATGAAGCGCTTTATAATTTTAAATTTATTAAACTGCGAAGCAAAGAAAATGAATACTTAACAAATTTTGAGGCTTCAGCAAAAACAGTTGCGCGTGCAAATATAATCTCTACCACGCTTGGCATACTTCCCCGCAATTTTCTTGAAAATTTCGGATTTTCACTGTTAATAGGCGTTGTTATTTTCATAACATGGAAAATTGGCTCCCCCGCGATGATAATACCCATAATAAGCATGTACGCTCTCGCCCTTTACAGAATGCTGCCTGCGATAAACCGTATGCTTGGATATTTAAATGATATCGCATATAACAATAACGCGTTAAATGTTGTTTATGACGCTGTAAATCAGGAAACTGAAACTGAAGGAGATAAAAAAGTAACTTTCTTAAAATCTATTAAAATTGATTCTGTTAAATTTAGATATAATACCGGAAATGATATAATTAAAAATGCTTTTCTTGAAATAAAAAAAGGCGACAGTATTGCCATAACAGGCGAATCCGGATGCGGAAAGTCTACTTTAGTTGATATATTAATCGGCATTCATAAGCCAAACTCAGGCGATATTTATATTGACGATACAAAAATTACAAACGAGAATATACGTTCATGGAGAAATAAAATCGGCTACATTCCTCAGAATATATATCTTTTTGACGGAACAGTGGCGGAAAACGTAACATTCTCCTCTCAATATGACGAAGAACGCCTTATAAAATCACTAAAAATGGCAAATATCTGGAATTTTTTGGAAAAAAATAAAGGTTTAAATACTTTAGTCGGCGAAGGCGGCATACAGCTATCCGGCGGTCAAAAACAAAGAGTCGGCATTGCGCGCGCAATTTATAACAATCCCGATGTTCTTGTTTTAGATGAAGCAACTTCATCACTAGATAACGAAACGGAAGAAAAAATCATGGAAGAAATATATGAAATAAGCGAAAATAAAACTCTGATAATAATCGCTCATCGCTTAACAACTGTTGAACGATGTAAAAGAAAAATTGTTATTGAAGACGGAAAGATACGTGAAAAATGATGATAATGAAATATTATTAAGATTGAAGATATTACTTTTCTATAACATTAGATAAGGAGGTAATAAATGTGCGGAATATTTGGTTTAGTCAGTAATGATACTGTAGATATAAAAGATCTTAAAATATTATTAAAACACGCCCAGCAGCGCGGACAAGATTCCAGCGGTCTAATTTATTTTAATAAAAATTATTGTATAAACCGCGCCGATTATAGTATTTCAAAATTAGTAAATAAAATTCGTCCGTATTCAAGTAATATAGTTTTAGGCCATAGCCGATTAATCACTAACGGGCTGTCAGACAATCAACCTGTCATACGCGCTGATATATGTGTACTTCATAACGGCATCATTGTTAATGACGATGATATTTGGAAACAGACAAAATTAACACGTTACTTAAAAATTGACACCGAGACTATCGCCGCAATAGCTGAGGATCACTTGAAGCATGGTCAAAATCCTGATACATTACCTGCTAAGGTTCTTTCTCTATGCAAAGGAACTATATCATGCGCTATGATTCTGCAGCGTTTAGGAAAGCTTTTACTTTTTTCAAATAATGGAAGTTTGTACACCGGTAAAAATTCAAAGGGATTTTATTTTTCTTCTGAAAAATATCCTTTAACACTAATTAATTGTACAGACATTCAGCAGTTGATTGGTAAAAAATTCCTTGTTTTTGATATTCCTGCAGCTAATGAGCAGTTTATTGTTAATGATGACAACATCCGCAAAGAAAATTTAATACCGCAATTAGGACAAATAAAATCCGAAGAGAAATTATTAATTTTTAATACCCCTGTTTTTAAAAGATGCACACGCTGTATTCTTCCCGAAACTATGCCTTTTATTAAATTTGATGAAAACGGCGTTTGTAATTATTGTAAAACATATAAAATGCGAAACAAACCACGGCCTAAAGAAGAATTATTTAAATTAGTTGAACCTTACCGCCGTGAAAATACCAGTGATTGTATTCTTCCTTTTTCAGGCGGACGTGACAGCTGTTACGGATTGCACCTTGTTGTTAATGAATTAAAGATGAAACCTATTACATATACTTATGACTGGGGAATGGTTACTGATTTAGGACGGCGGAATATCAGCAGAATGTGCGCAAATCTCGGTATTGAAAATATTATTGTTGCTGATGATATTTCTAAGAAGCGCCGTAATATTTCCAATAATTTAGCGGCATGGTTAAAATCTCCTCATTTAGGAATGATAAGTATTTTAACTGCCGGCGACAAACATTTTTTCCGTCATGTAGAAACTGTTAAAAAACAAACCGGCATTTCGTTAAATTTATGGAGCGTTAATCCTTTGGAAGTTACTCATTTTAAAGCCGGATTTCTTGGTATTCCCCCGTACTTTGAAGAGACGCGCGTTTATACACATGGTATAATGAAACAGCTTCGCTATCAGGGGCTTCGCTTTAAAGCAATGCTTAAAAGTCCCGGCTATTTTAATAGTTCATTGTGGGATACCTTGTCCGGTGAATATTACCGCAGTTTTGCCAGCAAGAATGATTATTATCATATATATGATTACTGGCGCTGGGATGAGCAGACAATTGATAATGTTCTTTTTAATGAATATGACTGGGAACGCGCTCCTGACACCAATACAACATGGCGCATAGGTGACGGAACAGCCGCTTTTTATAATTATATTTATTACACGGTCGCAGGCTTTACTGAACATGATACTTTCCGCAGCAACCAAATTCGAGAAGGAGAAATGACACGCGAACGCGCTTTGGAACTGGTAGAAGACGAGAATAAACCGCGTTATCCCAACATTCGATGGTATTTAGACAGTATAAATTTTAATTTCGGTGATACAATTAAAATTATTAACTCTATTCCCCGGCTGTATTAAAATTAAATTATATTAAGGATAAAGAATGAAATCGAAACCCGATGTTCTTCTTATATCAAACCGTCATCCCACTTTTGACTGCAGAATCTTTTATAAAGAAGCAGTATCGCTTGCGAAAATTTATAACTGCTATGTAATATCGGGAGGCAACAGCGGCGGAATGCTTACCACAATGGGTAATGAACTTCGCCCAAAGGGCGTTTATAAAGGCGTAAATGTTCTTCCATATCCTTATTCTCCTGTAAAACTAAATATTTTTATCAGAGCATTCAGAAAATTCTTTCCCTGCATATTCAATTATATATACAATATATTTTTTTTTAAAAAGCTGATTAAAATTTGCAAAGAAAATAATATTGAGCCTTCAATAATACATTATCATGATTTAGATTTTTCAAATATCGCTAAAAAATTGCAGTTATATTTTAATTGTAAATTAATTTTTGACTGCCATGAATTCTACTTTTCATATTTTTTAAGAAGTTTGAATTATAAAAATTTAAAAAAAGCGTCAAAAAGCCTTTTAATGTTAAAAGATGCCGTCCGTAACGCCGATACGACTATATCCGTTACAAAACATCTTGATAACATTATTTCATTGATGAACAATAATAAAACTCATCATTTGATATATAATTGCTCTGATTTGCCTTTAATTGACAACAAACGGAATAAAAACGAAAAAATAGTTTTATTGCACGAAGGATATATGATTTTTAGCAGAGGTTTTAAACTTATGCTTGAACTTTTTACCGATCCTTTTTTCCGTGAAAATGTCAAACTTAAAATTTTAGGCAGTCTTTCCGAAGAATTATTAGAATACTATAATGAAAAAAAATCGGAATACAATTTAGATGATTCAATGATTGAATTTACAGGCTGGATTGACTACGAAAACATTCATAAACATTTAACCGGAACAATAGGAATAATGTTCTTTGAGAAAACATTTAATGCTTTTTATTCTATGCCTAATAAATTATTTAATTATATAAAAGCAGGTATACCTATTTTAACCATTTATTGCTCTGAGATAAGTGATTTAATAGAAACTAACAAGATTGGCTTTATTGTAGAAAGAGAAATAACTTCGATTAAAAACGGAATAAATGAAATTATAACAAATTATGATTCATATAAAGAAAATGTTTTAAATATTCAACATCAATATTCATGGGAAAATGAAGAAAAAAAATTATTTAAAATTTATGAGAATTTGCTAAATTAGCCCCATATTAAAACACAATGAAAAGATAATTATGTAGAGAGTAAATGCTTTTTAATTCTTTAGAATTTGCAATATTCTTCCTTTTTGTTTTCTGTCTATATTGGTTTTGCATGTCTAAAAAACTCAAGCTGCAAAATATTTTTATTGTTGTAAGCAGTTATTTCTTTTATGGATGGTGGGATTGGAGATTTTTAAGTCTTATACTAATAAGCACTCTGGAGGATTATTTTGTCGCGCTGAAAATTAATAGCACTTCAGATGAACATAAACGCAAGTTTTGGCTTTTAATCAGTATCTTTGTTAATCTTGGCATTTTAGGTTTTTTTAAATACTATAATTTTTTTATTGATAATTTTGTTGCAATGTTAGGCTTTTGGGGGATCAAACCTAACATTTGGTCATTAAATATCATACTTCCGGTCGGAATAAGTTTTTATACTTTTCAAACCATGAGTTATACAATTGACGTATATAAAAGGAAACTAGAACCAACAAGAGACTTTATTTCTTTTGCGGCGTTTGTATCGTTTTTTCCGCAATTAGTAGCAGGGCCTATTGAAAGAGCGTCTAACTTGCTGCCGCAGTTTCATGTCAAACGTACTTTTGATTACGAAAAAGCTGTTAATGGAATGAGGCAGATACTTTGGGGGTTATTCAAGAAAATCGTTATTGCCGATAACTGCGCGGTTTATGTTGATTATGTTTTTAGAAATTATCAAAGTCTTTCAGGCATAACATTACTGGCAGGCGCTGTTTTCTTTGCTTTTCAGATTTATTGTGATTTTTCCGGCTATTCTGACATCGCAACCGGTATAGGAAGGCTGTTGGGTTTTAACTTGATGCGTAATTTTAATTATCCTTATTTCTCACGTGATATTGCGGAATTTTGGCGGCGGTGGCATATCTCGCTTAGTACATGGTTCCGTGATTATATTTATGTCCCTTTAGGAGGCAGTCAAACCTCAAGAGCAAAAGTTATTCGCAATATTTTTATCATCTTTTTAGTCAGCGGTTTTTGGCATGGAGCGAATTGGACATTTATCGTTTGGGGTGCGTTTCACGCAGTTTTATTTTTACCTTTAATCATATTGGGGAAAAACAGAAGATATACTGATACTGCAGCGATTGGTAAAATCATTCCTAACATTAAAGAAATATTTCAAATAAGTCTGACCTTTGTTTTAGTACTTGCCGGATGGGTGTTTTTCAGATCAGAAAATATTGGACATGCTTTTGAATATTATAAAGGGATAGCTGATATAAGCCTTTTTTCTTTATCATCGTTATACAATAAGAAATCAGCGTTATATGCTGTAATATTTATTTCCATCATGCTGATTGTGGAATGGATTGGGAGAAACAATCAATTTGGACTTGAAAAATTTGCCCTAACATGGAAAAAACCTTTTCGTTGGGCGTTTTATTTATTTATCAGTTTTATAATTATCACATTTGTAAAAACTGAAGGAACTCCTTTTATTTATTTTCAATTCTGATTTTAATAATTAAGTAATGAGACGTTTTGTTACATCTTCTATGATTTTTGTATTGTTTTTTTCTCTTTGTTATCCTGTATATCTTTTTATATGCGACTCCATACCCGTGATTCATTTGCCAAATTTAACTTACACATTAGGCGGATACGGACATTTGCATTCCAGATTAGAAGAAATTAATGAATTTAAGGATGTAGATATTTTATTTCTTGGTTCATCTCACGCATATAGAGGGTTTGATGTCAGAGTTTTTACTGAATATGGTTTTAAAACATTTAATTTAGGTTCATCTTCGCAAACTCCAATTCAGACACAGCTTCTATTAAAGAGATACTTGAATTATTTAAATCCCAAATTAGTAATCTATGCAATCGCACCGGATATATTTACTTCCGATGGTGTAGAATCAGCTATAGATATAATATCCAACAGTAAACCAGATTATTTGTCTCTTCAAATGATCGTTAAAATAAATAATCTTAAAGTATATAATACATTGATTCTGGGAGGCATGAGGGAATTATTGAATACGAACGACGGCTTTTCACAGCAAATTCGCGAAGGAACCCCTGATTATTTTGATACGTATATATCAGGAGGATATGTTGAAAAGAATACAAATCGTTTCTATAACACAAAAAATAATTATGAAGAAAGTGAACACAAAATAGAAGAAACGATAAATAATTTTAAACAATATCAATTAAATGCATTTTCACAAATAATAAAGGATTTTTCAAATAGAAATATTAAGTATATTTTGGTCGTTACTCCTGTTGTTAATAACATTATAAATAATAATTTTGATTATATAATACAGCAATATGGCGGATATTATGATTTTAATAAAATATTGGATTTTTCAGATAATTATTTCTATGATGCAAATCACCTAAGACAGGAAGGTGTTGAAATATTCTCAACTTGTGCAGCCGAACTTGTTATCTCACTTGGAATTTTAAATTAGTATTGTTATACTTAATATTAGACTAAGATTTTATTTCATGTTTATGTTTAATTAAAATAAATAAAAAGGAGAAATTATGAAATCAAAACCAGACATTCTTCATATTTCATCTGAACATCCCACTTTTGACTGCAGAATCTTTTATAAAGAAGCAGTATCACTTGCGAAAATTTATAATTGCTATGTAATATCGGGAGGCAACGGCGGCGGAATGCTTACTACAATGGGGAATGAACTTCGCCCAAAGGGCGTTTATAAAGGCGTAAATGTTCTTCCATATCCTATAAAAAAGGTAAAAAATATTTTTATCAGAGCATTCAGAAAATTCTTCCCATACCTATTCAATTATATGTATGATATATTTTCTTTTAAAAAATTAATTAAATTTTGCAAGGCAAACAATATTGAGCCTTCAATAATACATTATCATGATTTAGATTTTTCAAATATCGCTAAAAAATTGCAGTTGTATTTTAATTGCAAGTTGATTTTTGACTGCCATGAATTCTACTTTTCATATTTCTTTAGAAAAATGAATTATAATAAATTGAAAAAAGCGTCAAAAAGTCTTTTAATGTTAAAAAAAGCCGTTCGTAACGCCGACACGACTATATCCGTAACAAAGCATCTTGATAACATTATCTCTTTGATGAACAATAATAAAACTCATCATTTGATATATAACTGCTCTGATTTGCCTATTATTAACAACAAACAGAATAAAAACGAAAAAATAGTTTTATTGCATGAAGGATATATGCTTTTTAGAAGAGGGTTCAAACTTATGCTTGAAGTTTTTACCGATTCCTTTTTCCGTGAAAATGTCAAATTAAAAATTGTAGGAAGACTTTCCGAGGAATTATCAAATTATTTTAATGAAAAAAAGGCTGAATACAATATAGATGATTCAATGATTGAAGTTACAGGCTGGGTCGATTACGAAAACATTCATAAACATTTGACCGGAACAATAGGAATAATGTTCTTTGAGAAAACATTTAATGATTTTTATTCCATGCCTAATAAATTATTTAATTATATAAAAGCTGGCATACCGGTTTTAACTACATATTGCGCTGAGTTAAATGATTTAATAGAAGCAAACAAGATTGGCTTTATTGTTGAAAGAGAAATAACTTCGATTAAGAACGGAATAAATGAAATTATTACAAATTATGATTCATATAAAGAAAATGTTTTAAATATTCAACATCAATATTCATGGGAAAATGAAGAAAAAAAATTATTTAAAATTTATGAGAATATGTTAAATGAGTCATAAATATTTAGGTAAATATCAATGTAATGTCTTTAACAAAATATTCTTAATGTAAAATTACTTATACAGGAGAATCTCTGTGTCAAATTATGAACAACTATTAAAAAAAATCTTTGATAAAACCGTAAAAATCGGGGTTATCGGACTTGGCTACGTAGGCCTTCCTCTTGCCGTTACATTTGCGCGTAACGGAGTAGATGTGCTTGGTTTTGAAAAAAGCGAAGGTAAGGCTAAAGCGGTAAATTCGGGTCAGAATTATATCGGGGATATAACAGATTCTGATTTATTAAAAGTTGTATCAGAAACAAAAAAACTTTCCGCTACTACGGATTTTTTAAGAATAAATGAATGTGATGCCGTCATTATATGCGTTCCAACTCCTTTGGATAAATTTAAAAAACCTGATATGAGTTTTATCGAACTTTCCTGTATTGATATCGGAAAAAACATGAAAAGCGGTATATTTATCAGCCTTGAAAGTACTACTTACCCTACTACTACAGAAGATTTTATGAAACCGATTATTGAGCGCGAATCCGGCATGATAGAAGGCAAAGACTTTTGGTTATGTTTCAGTCCTGAACGGGTGGATCCAGGAAATAAAGATTATAAAACAGATAACACACCAAAGGTTGTCGGCGCTCTTGGAGAAGAAGCAAAAAAAATCGCCTTTGAATTATACAGCCTTGCAATTGAACATTTGCATATTGTATCCTCTCCTCGAGTTGCGGAGATGGTAAAAATATTAGAAAATACTTACAGGCTTGTAAATATATCATTGATAAATGAACTTGCACTTCTATCCGGTAAAATGAATATCGATATATGGGAAGTAATTGAAGCTGCTAAAACAAAACCTTATGGCTTTCAGGCATTTTATCCAGGACCAGGAATCGGCGGCCATTGTATTCCGCTTGATCCATTTTATCTTGAACATATCGCAAAAAACTATAATTTTGAACTTTCTATGATACATACTGCAGGCGCTATAAATGACAGAATGCCTCATAGAATGATGAATAAAATTTCATTCGCTCTAAATAGACACAAGAAACCATTAAATGGGTCTACAATTTTATTTCTGGGTGTCGCATATAAACCTGATATTGATGACGCACGGGAAAGCCCTGCTCTTCTTGTAATGGAACAGGTCAAAAAGAAAGGAGCAATAGTATTTTATCATGATCCATATATTCCTAAAGTAACAGATGAGCATGGAAATAATTATACATCATCTGATTTAACTGATAAATTACTTGAATCTTCAGACTGTGTTGTTTTTACAACTAATCACAGATGTTTTGACACAGAAAGAATATTAAAAAAAGCAAAGCTTGTTGTTGATATGCGTAACGTTATAAAAAGCGTTAAAATTGAAGATGGAAAGGTTTATAAATTGTGAAAGGTTTATATATAACATTTCATTCAATATCAAATATTAATAAAGAGGACGGTGTTTGGAAGAAAATAGAAATGCAGATTAATTCTTTAAATAAATCCGGTATATCAATTACTAATTACAATTTTAATTTACTAAAAAGATATAGATATAAAATTATAAGCTTATTTAATCCGTTTTTTTTTACAAAAACAATTAATCAGGATTTTTATAAAAATGATTTTTATTATATACGTTTTCCGTTTTGCACTTTTGCTTTTTTAAATTTATTAAAAAATATAAAAAAACACGGAAAAGGGAAAATAATTGTAGAAATACCTACTTTTCCTTATGACGGAGAAATAAAAAGTTATTTTTTTGATATTATTATTGATAAATTTTTAAGAAATAATCTAAAAAAATACGTCGATGTATTTACAACGTATTCTATTGATAATAATATTTACGGAATTCCCGCAATACATATTATTAATGGGATATATTGCTCAAATATTCCTGTTGTTAAAAGAGAGTTAAAATCTGATAATTCAATTCATCTTATCGCCGTTGCAATGTTTTCAAATTGGCATGGATATGATCGTTTAATAAATGGAATTAATTTATATTATAAAAAGACTCATAAAGAAAATGTATATTTACATCTTGTTGGAGCCGGAAAAGAATTAATTATTTATAATGAGCTTGTTAAAAAGTACAATTTATTTGAATATGTTTTATTTCATGGAATGCAATTTGGAGAAAATCTTTTCGAACTTATGAATAATTCAGATATAGCCGTATGTTCTCTTGGCTGTCATAGAAAAAATATTTTTTTATCGAGCGAATTAAAAAGCAGAGAATATCTTGCAAGCGGTCTTCCAATTGTTTCTTCTACAAAAATTGATGTTTTACCTGAAGATTATAAGTATTGCTTATATGTTCCCGAAGATGAAAACCCTATTGATATTCACGCTATTATAAATTTTTATACTAAAATAACTTTTAATAATGATATATCGCATATTACTAAAGAAATACGTCAATTTGCAGAAGAAAAATGTGATATGAATATAACAATGAAACCTGTTATTGACTATATAAATAATATTTCATGATTATCCCTAAAATTATACATTATTGCTGGTTTGGAGGTAATCCTCTTCCAGCCTCATCAACTAAATGTATTAATAGCTGGAAGAAATATTTTCCTGATTACGAAATAATTGAATGGAATGAATCAAATTATAATGTAAATATTATTCCATTTACGTCTGATGCAAATAAAGAGAAAAAATACGCTTTTTTAAGCGATTTCGCAAGATTTGATATTTTATATAAAAACGGCGGTATTTATTTTGATACTGATGTAGAAGTTATAAAATCATTTGATAATATTTTATTTAATAGTTCTTTTTTGGGAATGGAAACATCCGGCAGAATAAATCCCGGATTAGGATGCGCATTTTATTCGAAACATCCTGTAATATTTGAAATAATTAATATTTATAATGAATTAAATTATTATGAATTTATAAAAAGCAATAAAACTATTGTTGATATAACAACAGATATTTTTAAAATAAAAGGATTTATAAATAATAACTATATTCAGAAAATATGTGACATAACAATATATCCATCAGAATATTTTAATCCAATAGACTATGATACTCATTACCTTCATAAAACAGATAAAACCTATTCAATTCATTACGGAGAATCCAGCTGGACGGATAGAAACAGAAAGTTTACCGCATATATACATAAATTGTTATGCCGTCTTTTTGGAAAGAAAATTGGCGCTTTTCTTTCCGGAAAATTCAGAAAATTTGCAAAATTTATATTTAATTTATTAAAAAAATGATAAAAAATATTACTATTGTTTCATTGAACGGTGATGATAATTCAGGCGGCGTTGAGCGCGTTGTCTTTTATCTAAAAAATATATTATTACATAAATATTCTGTCAATATTATAAAGAAACACGGTAAATCGGGAAAATTTGATAAAATATTATATCCATTATTATTCTCTTTTAAATTATTATTTATCAAAAATACATTAATTATTTCCAATTCCTGGCAATCTTTTTTATATCCTGTTAATTTTAGCATCCATCATGGGACAACAGCGGGATATATGCTTAATGCGGGTATAAAATCATTAAAATCTTCTTATATATCTTTTTTAGAGAAGCTTAGCGCAAAACGCGCAAGAAAAGTTATTGCGGTAAGTGAAAATTGCAAACAAGAATTAATAAATATATATAAGATTCCTTCTAAAAAAATAATTGTATTGAATAATTTTGTTGACGAAAATCTTTTTTTTCCTGAAAATTTAATTAATAACAATAAAATCATTATTCTTTTTTCAGGCCGTTTAGAAGAAAGAAAAGGATTATCTTCTCTTTTTGAACTTGCCTCGTTTATAGAAGGTTCGGATAAATATATTTTAAAAATTGCCGTTAACTCCGATCAAAACTGTTTTTTATTTTCTGATTATAAAAATACATTAATCGAAAAAAACCTTGACATCATAGGAATGAGATCTTTTTATAATTCCGGTAATGTTCTTTATTTTCCGACAAAATATGAAGGCTTTTCTATGGCGACTTTAGAAGCACTTTCCTGCGGTATTCCTGTTGTCGGAACCTGCTTCGCAATTCCTCATGAAATCAGACATTACGATTTTGTTTCTATTACTGAAAATTTTAATATTAATTCCATTCTTTCTTTGATAAATGATATAAATAATAAGTATAAAAATAAAAAAAATGAAATATTTAATATTATTAAAAAAGATTTCGGATATGAGCAATATAGTTATAAGCTTTTTAACATTATAGAAAAGGAACTTTTATGAATATATTATATTTAATTTTAATATATCCTATTTATCTAATAATAGAAATTGTATTTAATATTTTTTTTAAAACATTCGAGAATACCGGTATCTCTATTATTGGAGTCAGTCTTGTTGTCACGTTAATTTGCCTGCCTCTTTATTTGATTGCAGAAAAGTGGCAAAACATTGAACGCGATACAATTCGCCGATTAAAACCTAAAATTGATTTAATAAAATCCTCATTTAAAGGCGACGAGCAGTATATGCTTCTTTCGGTATTTTATCGACAGAATAAATATCATCCTTTGTATGCACTTCGCGGTTCTTTGGGAATATTTATACAAGTACCATTTTTTATAGCAGCATATATTTTTCTTTCACATCTTGAAATTCTAAAAGGCGCCTCATTTTATTTCATCCACGATTTAAGTCAACCTGACAGTTTAATTCAAATTAACGGCATTAAAATTAATATTTTACCTTTTTTAATGACTTTTATAAATTGTTTTGCAGGATTTATTTATTCAAGAAATTTATTTTTAAAGGATAAAATACAAATATACGCGACTGCCGCAATTTTTCTTTTCTTGCTTTATAATTCACCTTCAGGATTAGTTCTTTATTGGACAATGAATAATATATTTTCACTTATAAAAAATCTTTTTCAGTTACTAAAAAAACCATTAAGAATTTTATATATACTCTCATGTATTTGCGTTATTCTTATGATTACATATTTATTGTTTTTTCATTATGGAAATTCCGGCAAAAGATTAATATTATCCGGACTATTATTAATCATTCCTGGTATACCATTATTAATAAAATTATTTATTTATTTGCTTAATACAATCTTAAATTCGTTTAATAATGATGATAATACCAAAACAAAATTATTTTTACTTTCAATAATAAATATCAGCATATTGACTGGTTTTCTTATTCCTTCTTTTGTAATTAATTCATCTCCGCAGGAATTTTCATTTATTGAATCTGTTTCTTCACCTTTTATTTTCTTATTTAATTCATTTCTTCAATCTATTGGACTTTTTAGCTTTTATCCCGTTTGTATATATTTTCTTTTTGGAAAAAAAATCAAAACTTTATTGTCATTAACAATGCTTTTTCTTTTATTTGTTTTTATTATTAATGTTTTCTGTTTTTCAGGTAATTACGGCGAGTTATCTTCTATATTAACGTTCTCAAACACAGAATTGTTAATACCTCAATTTATATCATCTTCATTTAATTTATTTATTCTCTTTTCTTTTGCAATACTATATTTACTCATATTTAAATTTAAAAAAATATTCATATTCTACTCGTCATTATTCATTATACTGTTTACATTTATCGGAGTTAGCGCAGCACACAGTATTAATATTGGAAAAGAATTTTCTCGTTTATCAATAATTCGAGACTCTTCATCAGATATTAATTTATCATCAATTTCACCAATATTTAAATTTTCTAAAGATAAAAAAAATGTTCTTTTTATCATGCTTGACAGGGGAATTAATGCTTTTGTTCCAGAAATATTTTCAGAAAGCCCTCAATTGTACGAACAATTTTCCGGTTTTACATGGTATCCTAACACTATTTCATATAATGGTTATACTTTAATGGGAGTTCCTCCGCTCTTTGGCGGTTATGAATATACTCCTAAAGAAATTAATAAAAGAAATTCTATTTCTCTTGTTAATAAACATAATGAATCACTTTTATTGATGCCTGTTATTTTTTCAAATAATAATTTTTCTGTTACTGTTACAGATCCTCCCTGGGCGAATTATAGCTGGATACCGGATATAAGAATTTTTAATAATTATCCAAATTTGAATGTTTTAAATACTATTCGATCTTTTACAGGACAATGGTTAGATCGAAATAATTTTTCTAATATTTATATAAAAAATAAATTGTTAAAACGAAATTTTTTACTTTTTAGTATATTTAAATCATCTCCTTTAATTATACGCGATACGATTTATAATAACGGAAATTGGTGGAATACAGATACTATGATTATTGATTTTAACTTAATACTAAATAATTACGCTGTTCTTGATTTTCTTCCTGAATTAACTTCTTCAGATTCCTCAGATACAAATAATTTTATTATATTATGCAATGAACTTCCGCATGAACCGTATTTTTTACAGGCTCCTGATTACACACCTACATTAAAAATAACTGACAGAGGAAGTTCTAAATATGCAAATATTATTAACTATCCTGTTAATGCGGCTTCTTTTAAAATGCTTGGTTTATGGTTTGAATACTTAAAACAAAATGATTTTTATGACAATACCAGGATAATTATATCAAGCGATCATGGAGCTAATATAAGAACTGATTCTTTTTCTGCTTCTAATAATTTACCATTTAACAGAGAAATATATAATCCTTTATTATTAGTAAAAGATTTTAATGATAATTTTGACTTAAAGACAGATTATAATTTTATGACAAACGCAGATGTCCCTACCTTGGCTTTTAATGATTTAATTGAAAATCCTGTTAATCCCTTTACCGGTAATTTAATAAATAATTCAAGCAAACAAGGTCTTCAATATATAACAACTTCATCAAAATGGATGCCAAATCAACATAATTCAAATACATTTAATATATCTGATAACGAATGGTATACTGTTCATTCTGATATTTTTAATTCTAGTAACTGGCAAAAAAAATAAATAATTAATTTAATGAGTATATCAATAATTATCCCGACATATAGCCGCAATGATGTGTTATGTAAAACATTAACTAATATTATACAATATGAACATCAATTTGATGAATTAATTATTGTTGATCAAACTAAGGATCATGAATCTGACACAAAATTATTTTTAGAAATTTTTAAAAAAAATAAAAAAGTAAAATATATATATACAGATTATCCTAATTTACCGAATGCGCGCAATGTAGGTATAAATAATTCGCTCGGAGATATTATTATTTTCTTTGATGATGATGTTGAAATCAATGAAAATACAATTCCTTCTCATATCACCTCTTTTTCAGAACCTGAAATTGGCTGCGTAACAGGAAAGGTAACAATAATTAACACTAATAAAAATCAGAATATCGCAATTGGAAGCGGAAATTATTTTAAGAAAATTATAAAATCGTTTTTGTTTTTATTTTTGCGAAATAAAGCATCTTATGTAGGACGAATTGGCATACTCTCTGATTTTTCCTGTAATAGAATACTTCCGGCGGATACATGCATCGGCTGTAATATGTCATTTAAAAGAGACATATTAATTAAATGTGGTCTATTTGATTCAAACTATACAGGTAATGCGGTTAGAGAAGATACGGATATATCATTAAGAATAAGAAAAAATAATTTTAAAATATTATATAATCCTTCTGCATCAATTATTCATTATATGGATAATACAGGAGGCACAAGAACATCACTCAATGAAAATTATTGGTCAATTAAATTTAAAAATCAATGTTATTTTTATATAAAAAATTTCAATTTCTCTCTTTTTTATATTAAAATGCTTCACATCAGCGATTTTATTCGCTGTAGAAAATCAAAATTAAAAGCGCAGCTGATTTTCATGAAAAGTTATACAGAAGCTAAAGACATCTTAAATTAATTTATTTATTTTATGAAGAAAGAAACAAGAAAAACTAATAATAATTTATTATTCAATGTTGAATTATTTCTTTATTCCAGAAGCCTTCATATAAGCATGATTGTTACCGGATTCTTAATGCTTTACGAACAAGGAATAATTAAATTAAAAATAATTACAAATTTTAAAAACAAATATAAGTTTCCGCATCCTCATTTTGTTGAAGCAATTGTAAATAATAAAGCAATTTTATATGATTGCTGGGATTTATGCGACTGGACAGCAGCTGACTGGGAAAAAGAAAAATGGCAAGATATTTCCTATAATGAAACGTTATTAACCGGAATTGATTTTTATTTTAAAAGAAGTTTTTTAAGCAGCAGAAACAATGTCTTCTCTGCAATTAACAAAAAAAAAATATTTCCGCTTGGTTTTAATTTTTATGTATCATTTAAAAACAATCCATTAGATAAATATAATATTTTCTCTATTGATTATTTAAAACATATTGCTAAGAAACATGTATTTACACATAAATTCACCAAACCATTATTCATTGAAGATATTGAAGCAACTGCAAATTATGTTATTTCAAAAGATTTAAAAATTATTTTTTTTAGCCGTTTATGGGATCCGCATGGCAAAGATGTCTGGAATGATGATAAGAAAAAAGAGATAGAATATATAAACAAAACAAGAATTGATATAATATTAAAATTAAAACAGCTTTATCCAAATAATTTTATCGGCGGTATTGAATATTCAAGATTAGCTGTTGATCTTTGCAAAGATATTATTCTTTCCGGTTCAATGACTAATAGAATTAATTATATAAATACGATGAAAAATAGCGATATATGTATTGGTTCGATGGGATTACATGAATCTATTGGCTGGAAAACAGGCGAATATATTGCAGCCGCAAGAGCAATAATTAATGAAAAATTTCATTTTGAAGTTCCTTATTCATTTAAACCAATAAAAAATTATTTACCTTTCGAAAATTATGACGAATGTTTATCTGCTGTATCCTCATTGATGAATAATCCTGATTTAGTATACGAACAAAAAAAAGAGAATGAGAAATATTATAATAATTATCTAAGACCGGATAAACAAGTTTTAAATACTTTTCATATTATAGAAAACAATCAAATATGACGTATATACTTTATACTCTCTTTATATATCCAATTACTCAAATAATTGAACTTTGTTTCACATTTTCATTAAAAATATTTAAAGATGCAGGGATTTCTATTCTTGGAATCAGCGTAATTATCAGTCTTTTATGTCTTCCATTATATAATGCTGCTGAAAAATGGCAGAAGCTGGAAAGAGACACTGTCAAACGTTTAAAAATTAAATTAGAAAATATAAAATCCGCATTTTCAGGCGATGAAAGATTTATGATTGTTCAAGCCTTTTACAGGCAGAATAATTATCATCCTGTATACGCGCTGAGAAGCACTTTCGGTATACTTTTACAGATCCCTTTCTTTATTGCGGCTTACTCTTTTCTATCTCATTTGGAAATTATTAAAGGCGTTTCATTTTTATTTATTACAAATTTAGGAGCTCCTGACGCTCTTTTATCAGTTGGAAATATTAAAATCAATATTCTTCCAATCCTCATGACATTAATAAACATTATTTCCGGTATAATTTACGCAAAAGATTTTCCAATAAAAGATAAACTTCAATTATATGTTATATCTGCTCTTTTTCTTGTTCTATTATATAATTCACCGTCTGCTCTTGTAATTTACTGGACAACAAATAATATTTTTTCACTTTTAAAAAATATTTATAATAAAATAAATATCATTAATAAATATTTATATTTAACAATTCTAATTTTTTGTTTTTTTATATATATAATAATTCATCTTTTATATTTTTATAACGGCAACTGGTTTCTTCGCGTATTAATAACAGGATTAATTATTGCGATTATTTCAATACACCTGCTTTATTTTATTAACAAACGTTTTATTAAATTAAATTTAAATATTATAATCTCTAAGTTCATGCCGACAAACAGCCTTTTCCTTTTTATTTCATCTTTTACCGCACTCTGGGTACTTTCAGGTATTTTTATTCCGGCAAATTTAATCGTCTCATCTTCGCAGGAATTTTCTTTTTTAGATAACTATACATCTCCTCTTTTCTTTGTTTTCAATACCTTTTTGCAGGCTGCAGGCATTTTTCTTATTTGGCCTTTATTTATATATTTTCTATTTCCTGAATCCAAGAATATATTTTCTGTCCTTGGTGCGGTTTTACTTGTATGTTCGTTAATTAATTTCTTCTTTTTTCAGGGTAATTACGGTCTTATATCCGTTGAACTTATTTTTGACAAACATGTATATCATACTTTTAAGGAATCCGGTAAAAATATTTTTATATTATTTATTCCTATACTATTATTATTTTTATTTTTTAGATTTAAGAAAGAAAATATTATAAGCGCTATATTTATTATATGTACAGTATCAACATTAGCAATTTCAACTTATAATTTTACGAAAATAAACAATGAATATCTTAAATTGAATGAACTTAGAAACGAAGATTCATGGTCGATCAATGAAGTTAAACCAATTTTTGATCTGTCGCAGAAAGGTAAAAACACTGTAATAATTATTTTAGACAGAGCAGTCAGCTTATTTATTCCTTATATTTTTGAAGAAGATCCTTCTTTAAATGAAATCTATTCGGGTTTTATTTTTTATCCTAATACAGTTTCATTTAATCATTATACTGTATTAGGAATGCCTCCTATCTATGGAGGTTATGAATACACTCCTCTTGGATTTAATAAAAGAGATGATATTAATATGGTTACAAAACATAACGAAGCTCTTTTATTAATGCCGACAATTTTTTCCAATGCGGATTATAATGTAACTGTTGTTGATCCTCCCTATCCTAATTATTCTTTTAAAGAAGACTTACAAATATATAATTCTATTCCAAATACAAACGCTTTATTATTAGATTCAAGATATACTAGACTCTGGCTTGATGAACATGATATTAATTTCTCCTCATTATCTGACATACTTAAACGAAATCTTTTATGGTACAGTATATTTAAAATTTCTCCTCTTGCTTTACGCTACGGAATATATCTTCAAGGCGATTATTGTTCTCCTTCTCTTATGAATAAAATGATGCTTACATTAAACGGTTATGCGATACTTGATTATTTAATATATTTTTCAAATATCAAGGATGATAATAAGAACAATTTTCTTATAATGGTAAATAATACTACTCATGAACCTTCATTTCTTCAAGCGCCTGATTATCGTCCAGCATCCGTTATATCAAATCACGGCACAAGTCCTTTTAATAAGGAAACAGCCTATCATGTAAATATTGCATCAATAAAAAGACTTGGTGATTGGTTTAATTTTTTAAAAGCAAATAATGTTTATGATAACACACGAATTATTCTAGTTTCAGACCATGGAGCCGCTCCTGTATTTAAATATAAAACAAATCTTCCATTTAATATTGAATGGTATAACGCTCTTCTTTTAGTAAAGGATTTTAATGCAACAGGAAACTTTAAAACAGATAATTCATTTATGTCAAATGGCGACGTTCCTTTTCTAGCATTAAACAATCAAATTGAAAATCCTATAAATCCTTTTACAGGAAATGAAATATCAACATCATGTAAATTAAATCCTCTTTATATAACAATGTCTACATCTTTTAGTTTATCTTCCCCTGATTCAAAAACAATCAATCTAAATCCTAATTTGGATTATTATGTACATACCAATCTTTTTAATCAGGATAATTGGAAAAGAGCGCATCAATAATTTATTTATTTTGTATTGACAAAACGTCTTATATAATTTTATTATTTTAATAAAGGAATACTATGTTATTATTACCACTTTATATTGATCCTGGGACCGGAAGCGCGCTTTTCTCAATTGCGATTGGAGTTGCAGCGACGATATATTTTCTTGCACGAGGGCTCATTCTTAAACTTGGAATAGTATTATTCAAGAAGAAACATGATACAGAATCTCAATATAAATATGTAATCTACGCGGAAGATAAACGATACTGGCCGTTCTTTGAGACTATTCTTGACGAATTTGAAAAACGCGGTATCGAAGTTTATTATTTAACAACAACGCAGGACGATCCTGTTTTTTCTTCTCAATACATTAACATTAAAGGCAAATTTATAGGACAGGGAAATAAGGCATATGCGTTTCTTAATTTTTTATCTGCTGAGTTTCTGTTAACTACAACTCCGCATCTTGATGTTTTCCAATGGAAAAGATCCAAAAATGTAAAACATTACTGTCATTTTCTGCACGCCGCTGGCGGTGCCGCTTTATATAATCTTTTTTCACTTGATTATTTTGATTCTGTTTTACTTCCAAGCGAGACAGAAATTCCAGAAATACGTTTTTTGGAACAATCCAGAAATTTAAAAGAAAAAATATTATTGGTAATCGGAAACACTTTTTTAGACAGATGTTCCCAAAAAATAAAGCAAATACAAACAGAAAATACTCATAACTTTACAGTTTTAGTTTCTCCTTCATGGGGAAAATCATCGTTATTAAGCGTATTTGGCGACAAATTACTGTATCCTCTTTCCAAAACAGGATGGCCTATAATTATTCGGCCTCATCCTCAATCACTAATAGTTGAAAAGCAAATAATTGACAGATTAATAGAAAAATATAAAGAAAACGCTAATATAGAATGGGATTTTAATCATGAAAATATTTACTCTCTTTCAAAATCGGATATTATGATTTCAGATTTTTCAGGCATTATTTTTGATTATGTTTTTCTTTTTAATAAACCTTGTTTAGTAAATATTCAAAATTTAAACTTAAATCGTCTGGATGCGCAGGATTTACAGCAGGAACCGTTTTTTTTACAATCAATAAAAAAAATAGGGACGCAAATTGACAGCAGCGCATTAGATAACATTTATGAAATAATAACAAATATTTCTGAGAATACACAAATGCAAAATATTCGCGCTGAAATAAAAAACATAATGTGGCAGCATCAGGGAGAATCCGGGAAACGCGTTGTTGATTTTATTATTCAAACAGTCGAAAAAGAATAAAAGGAAAAAAGATGCAAGCAATTATTTTAGCGGCCGGAATGGGAAGGCGTTTAGGCGAATTAACAAAGGAAAACACAAAGTGCATGATTAATGTCTGCGGAAAAACATTAATAGAACGTATGCTTGATCAATTGAGCAATCATAAGATTAAACAAATTATAATTGTAATCGGCTATTTCGGACAAAAATTAAAAGATTTTATTGGAGAAAATTACAAAAATATACCTGTCAAATATATTGAAAATTCCGATTATAAAATTACCAATAATATTTATTCGCTTTATCTTGCTAAGGATTATTTATTGCTTGACGACACAATATTATTAGAAAGCGATTTAATAATTGATAATTCAATATTAGACGAACTTATCAACAACTCTTATCCAAATCTGACCGCAGTATCAAAATTTGAAAATTGGATGGACGGAACTGTTATTACAATAGATGAAGTAAATAACATCTTAAGTTTTATTCCCAAAAAGGATTTTTTATTTTCTAATTCCGATCATTATTACAAAACCATAAATATTTATAAATTCAGCTCTTTATTTTCTCTAAATCATTATATTCCTTTTTTAGAAGCATATTCCAGAACGATGGGAAACAATGAATACTATGAAGATGTATTGAGGGTCATCGCGTTTTTAAATCATTCAACATTAAAAGCGCATGTTATCAGTCCTGATCAAAAATGGTATGAAATCGACGATATTCAAGACGCTGATATTGCCGAAACATTATTTTCTAACGAAGAAAATATTCTTAATAAATATCAAGATCGTTACGGCGGTTATTGGCGTTTCCCCAGACTTCTTGACTTTTGTTATCTAGTTAATCCTTATTTTCCTACACAACGGATGAAGGAAGAACTAAAATATTATTTTGATACGCTTCTTTCGGAATATCCTTCCAGCCTTAATGTTAATTGTCTTTTAGCTTCCAAATTTTTCGGCATAAATCATAAATATCTGGCAGTCGGAAACGGCGCCGCGGAATTAATAAAAGAAATAATGATTGGTTTACAAGGAAAAATTGGAATTGCAGTGCCAACATTTGAAGAATATTACAATAGAAATGAAGCTGATAAATTTATTCCGTATATTATTATTAATAATTCTTTTCAATATAACAAGAATGATTTAATTTCATATTTTTCAGATAATAATATAAATACTCTATTGCTTATCAATCCTGATAATCCTTCAGGAAATTTTATTCCGATAAATGACATATTGGAAATTGCGCATTGGACAAATAAAAATGAAATACTATTTATTTTAGATGAATCATTCGTGGATTTCGCAGAAGAAAAAAACAATTCATTAATAAACAATGAAACATTAAATAATTATCCAAATATGATAATTATTAAAAGCATATCTAAATCTTTCGGTGTTCCCGGATTAAGGCTTGGAATTATGGCTTCAAGCGATACCAGCATGATTAATCAAATAAAAAAGAAACTTCCTATATGGAATATTAATTCTTTTGCTGAATATTTCATGCAAATATTTAACAAATATGAGAAAGATTATAATAACGCCTGTAAAAAAATAATTTATGTCAGAGAATATTTTTTAAAAGATATTTCCTGTATTAAATATTTACGCGTAATTCCGTCTAAGGCAAATTATTTTCTTTGCGAAGTGCTCTCCCCTTTCACAGCAAAAGAGCTAACATTTTTATTGTTAAATAAATACGATATATTAATTAAAGACTGCAGTTCTAAATTGGGGTTTAACAATAAAGAATTTGTACGAATAGCCGTAAGGTCTGAAGGAGACAATAACAAGTTACTCACGGCGTTGAAATTATTAGAAAAGGAAAAAAATATTGATAATAAGATCTAAAGCTCCTCTTCGTCTTGGGCTTGCCGGAGGCGGAACTGATATTGCTGAATATTACAATAACTTCGGCGGTTATGTTTTAAACGCTACAGTTGATATGTATGCATACTGCACAATAGAACCAAATGATTCCGTTTTTACTGAATTTATTGCCGCGGATTTAGATAAAACAGAATGTTATAAATCCGAAGTTGTATTGCCAAACTCCTCTGTTTTACCTCTTCATACAGGCATTTACAACAGAATAATAAGCGATTTTACCCTTAAACCGCTTTCATTTAAAATGACAACATATTCTGACGCTCCCGCAGGCTCCGGACTTGGCTCGTCATCAACATTGGTAGTCGCGATTATTAAAGCGTTTTCTGAATGGTTAAATCTTCCGTTAGGTGAATACGATATATCATCTCTCGCCTACAAAATTGAACGAGAGGACTTACGTCTTTCAGGCGGCAAACAGGACCAATATGCCGCTACATTCGGCGGATTTAATTTTATGGAATTTTATAACAATGAACGCGTTATTGTTAACCCTCTTAGATTAAAACGCTGGATAAGAAATGAAATTGAAGCGTCACTTGTTTTATATTATACCGGAGTATCAAGAGAGAGCGCGAATATAATTAATGAACAAATTCAGCATACGCAGAACGGCGATCTTAAAAATATTGAAAGCATGCATGAATTAAAAAAGCAAGCCGTTTTTATGAAAGAAGCTCTTTTAAAAGGAGACTTTAAAGGATTCTCAGACTGTCTTTTACAGGGATGGCTTGCGAAAAAAAAAGTTGCTTCTTCTATTTCTAATTCTTTCCTTGATGAATTGTATCAATACGCTCTTGATAACGGCGCGGAATCTGCGAAAATTTCAGGCGCAGGCGGCGGCGGCTTTATGATGATCTACTGCAATCCCTGCAAAAGGATTCAGCTTATACGCGCTTTAAAAGAAAAAAACGGCATGGTGCTGACTCCAAGTTTTACAGAAACGGGCACTCAAGGCTGGCGGCTATAGAACATCAGTGTATACCGTTTTCCACAGGAGAAATTTATGGATCATTTATCTGAATTAATACAGCGTTATCCGCAATTAGAAACAATAAAAAACGATATTTTAACCGCTTTTAATACTATAAAAGATTCTTATATAAACGGCGGTAAACTGCTTATAGCTGGTAATGGTGGAAGCGCGTCTGACGCTGAACACATCGCGGGCGAATTAATGAAAACATTCGCAAAAAAGAGAAGACTGCCGGATTCATTTATAGAAAATATTGAAAAAGTCGATTTAGATATCGCGCAATACCTTATACCTCGTTTACAGCCCGGGCTTCCGGCAATCGCTCTTTCCGGTCACGCGTCACTTAACACAGCTTGTATAAACGATATTGACGGCAATATCACTTTCGCGCAGCAGGTATACGGTTACGGAAAAGAAAATGATGTTTTCTTAGGTATCTCAACTTCAGGTAATTCAAAGAATGTGATTGTTGCATCTGCGCTTGCAAAAGCAAAGAATCTTAAAATTATCGCCCTTACCGGAAAAGACGGAGGGAAGCTAAAACAATTCGCTGATGTCTCTATATGTGTTCCGGAAACTGAAACTTATAAAATACAGGAATTACACTTGCCTGTTTATCACATCATTTGCATGATGCTTGAAGATTATTTTTTTTAACGGAGTATTCTTTGATACAAACAGTTATCATGGCAGGCGGTAAAGGCACTCGCGCTTCTTCTATATCCAATGATATTCCAAAACCAATGATTACAATCTGCGGGAAACCTATTCTTGAATATCAAATTGAATGTTTAAAACAAAACAATTTATTTAATATAATCATAGTTGTTGGACATCTTGGAGATTATATAAAAAAATATTTTAAAAACGGCAGTGATTTCGGATGTCAAATTTCATATTATTCAGAAACTGAACCATTAGGGACAGGCGGCGCGCTTTATAAGATTGATAATTTAACAGAAGATTTTTTATTATTAAACGGCGATTTAATCCTTGATATGGATTTCTCGCGAATGATTTCTTTTCATAAGAAAAAAAAATCATGGGCTACGCTTGCGGTACATCCTAACAGCCATCCTTTTGACAGCGCTCTTATAATCAGCGATACCAGCAATAAAGTTACAGGCTGGATAAATAAAGAAGATGAACGCAAATGGTATAAAAATAATGTTAATGCAGGCGTTCATGTTTTGTCACCTGATTTTATTATAAATTGTCCGCAAACAAAAGAAAAAATCGATCTTGATCGCGACATGCTAAAACCAAATATTTCTAGCGGAAAAATATTTGCTTACTCCACTCCCGAATATATAAAAGATATGGGTACGCCGGAACGTTACGCACAAGTTACTGACGATATAGAAAACGGCATCGTACATAATAAAAATTTAAGTAAAAAACAAAAAGCTGTTTTTCTGGACAGAGACGGAACAATTAATGTTTATAACGACTTTATCAGAAAACCGGAAGAATTCGAACTGCTTGAAGGCGTATCTGAGGCAATAAAAACTATTAACAAACTTGGCTATCTCGCGATTATTATAACAAATCAGCCTGTTATCGCAAGGGGAGAAGTTGATTTTAAAACTCTTGATTTAATTCATATGAAATTGGAAACTGATTTAGGCATACAAGGCGCTTATATAGACGATCTGTTTTTCTGCCCGCATCATCCGGACAAGGGGTTTGAAGGCGAGAAACCCGAATATAAAATCATTTGTGATTGCAGAAAACCAAAACCAGGTTTAATTTTTGAAGCAGCAAAAAAATATAACATAGACCTTTCAAAATCATATATGGCAGGCGATCATGAGCGTGATGTTCAATCGGCGATTAATGCGGGCTGTATACCGGTTTTTCTGAAATGCGGCGAAGGAAAAGAAGAAAACATAAAAGACACAAACGCTCTTGTTTTTTCTTCTTTAAAGGAATTTGCTGATTATTTAGAAAAATCATTTAACGTAAAGGAATATAAATGAAAGTTGCAATTATACATTACTGGCTTATAAATATGCGCGGCGGGGAAAAAATGCTTGAAGCTCTTCTTGAGATGTATCCGCAGGCTGATATTTATACTCATGTTTATAATCCAAAGTCTGTCAGTGAAACAATTAAAACTAAACGCGTTTTCACTTCATATATAAATCGTCTTCCTTTTGCGAAAAAATTATATCCTTTTTATATGCCATTAATGCCAAATGCTTTATTAGATTTTAATTTTCAGGAATATGATTTAATTATTTCCAGCGAGGCGGGCCCTGCAAAAGGAATCGTTCCTAATCCCAATGCGTATCATATTTGCTATTGCCACAGTCCCATGCGTTATTTATGGGATATGTACCATGAATATTTCAGAAGAAAAAACGCAATTATTCGTTTTTTTATGAAACAACTAATTCCTTCACTTCGCGTTTGGGATATTACTTCCGCGAATTTAGTAGATCGCTTTGTAACTAACTCGCATTATGTCGCAAAACGTATTCTTAGATATTATAGGCGTAAAGCTGAAGTTGTTTTTGGTCCAGCCCCAATTGAACAATACCAAAATGTTATCCGAAAACCATTAGATTATTATTTATTCTTTGGACAGATAACGGATTATAAACGCGTAGATATCGCTATTGACGCCTGTGTTAAGTCAGGAAGAAAATTAGTTGTTGCAGGCGGCGGCATTAAAAGAAAAGACATTATAAAGTATAAAAAAAACAGCTCTATTATTTTTAAAGGAAGAGTTTCATTTGAAGATGCCTCGTCCCTCTTTGCAGGCGCTCTCGCGCTTCTCTACCCCGGCATTGAAGATTTAGGCTTAATTCCTATTGAAGCAAATGCAGCAGGCTGCCCTGTAATCGCATACAGAGACGGCGGAGCGCTTGAAACCGTAAAGGAGAATGTTACAGGCATATTCTTTGACGAACAAACATCAGATTCACTGATTAAAGCAATGGATAATTTTGAAAAGAATTTTATTTTAAGCAGCCGTGAAGTATTTAACGAACATGTCCGTCAGTTTTCAAAAACAGCATTTATTGAGCGAATGAACTGCGTAATAAATGAAAAAAAGAGGATATAATGAATAATTTATTTTCATTGTTTTTAATAATATTTTTTATCTCATGCTCCTCAACTTCATCGATCGTACACAATCAAAATTTTAATCCCATTATTGTTCCGCATGATTTTTTTGGAATAGCTCATGCGGGCATGAATTTAGCAGATGAAGAATTTCAATTATTGGATGAAATGAACGCAGTCTGGACGCTTCATACATTCAACTGGCATAATATCGAAAAAGAAAAAGGTGTTTTTAATTTCTCAAGATATGACCCGTTTGTTGAGAGAGCATTACAGGAAGGAAAAAAAATAGTTGTGGTTCTCGCTTATTCTAATAGTTGGGTTGATGCTGATACAGGAAAAACTAAATATATTCCGGAAAGATATATACAGGATTTTTTAAATTACATTGAAGCTATTGTTTTACATTATAAAGATAAAATAGCAGCATGGCAGATTTGGAATGAGCCAAATTTTAATATGTTCTGGAAAGGAACCAATAAAGAGTTTTATAATTTATCCAGGCAAACAGTTAAAAAAATCAGAGAAATAGCTCCTGACGCGTACATAATAGGAGGAGGTTTTATGCGTACGCCGATATCATTTATAAAAGGAATGAGCAAGGCGGGAGCATTGGAAAATCTTGACGCTATTGCGTTCCATCCTTACGCGTTAAATCCAACATGGTCAATGAGACTTTATGATAATTTATTAAAATTAAATTCAGAATTAAATTTTAACGGAGATGTTTTTATTACAGAGGTTGGCTTCCCGACAGGAGGCTCTTATCCTCATACTGTGTCAATGAGAAATCTGCCGGCATATGTTGTAAAAATAATTACAGGATCGGCAGCCAGAGGAGCAAGGGCATTGTTATGGTTTCAATTTTCCGATAATTATAATGAAGGTGAATATCCCAACAAAACTGATTCTGAACTTTATTTCGGACTTACATACCGTAATTTTACAAAGAAAAACGGAGCATGGGCATATGAGCTGTGCGCGCGTTATTTGCCTGGGTCTCATCATTTAAAAGATCTTCCAATCAGAGAAAATGTCCCTTCCTGCGTTGTTTCATTTTATTTTGTAAATTCCGAAACAGGCAATAATACATTAATAATGTGGAATGAGATAAGCGGCAGGCGGAAAATAAAGATAACTGCCGGAACAGCATTTACTGTTCATAATATCGCAACAGGTGAAAATTCAATTCTGCAGGATGAAAGTGTTCTTGAAATAACAGGCGTACCTGTATTTATCACATGGGAGGGCTCAACTACGCCCTTAATATCAAAAGTAAGAAGATAATATATCCTGAATTTAAATTATAAGAACCTTGAAAAAAATCAGAATTTGAGTTATTTTATTGTATAATGACGCTTTCTGAATTTGATATCTGGTACAGGACAAAATACCGCCGTACTAGTTCTGCGCTTACTACAACTGCTTTTGTTCTCTCCGATCTAATCGCCGTAATGCTGGCCTTTGGATGGGGGTTTTTTTGCGTTAGAATTTACGGGTTTATTTATGATTACGGCAGCATTAACTTTAAATCATTTGTAACTTATTGGCCGTATCTTCCTGTTTTTATCCTAATTTTCCAGCTTCACAAACTCTATCCCGGTGTCTCCCTTGCCCCCTCCGAAGAAATGAGGCGCTTTTTTATCGGCTCGCTTTTGGCTTACGGCGGTATTACAATGTCCCGTTTTATCGAAAATGACAGATGGGATTCCGTAAATACCGCTTTTTTTATCAGCGGTATTTTCTCCACTTTAA
>JGI24695J34938_10000620_pt1 | contig 33831 bp, 26 predicted proteins | sample TergutCo191P3_FD_34938 | JGI IMG/M metagenome (IMG submission 34938)
AATTGATCGGAGAGAGAGGGATTTGAACCCTCGGTACCCTTCCGGGTACATACGACTTCCAATCGTACACCTTCGGCCGCTCGGTCATCTCTCCAGATACAGAATACGTTACTATGTATAAATAAATCATTCAAGGGGTGATATAAAAATGACCTGGATCAAATCCCTAAAATATAATAGCTATATATTAATTATTATTACATGATTTTTATTAGTACTGGATTATTTTACCGGAGAGAGAGGGATTCGAACCCTCGGAACCCTTGCGGGCTCAACGGTTTTCGAGACCGCCCGATTCAACCGCTCTCGCATCTCTCCTTTATAACATAAGATATTGTAATTGCTGAGGTGAAGAGCGTCAATACAGAGGACATGTTTTCAGACTGTCTTTTAAAAACTCTCTTGTACAATATGCAGCGGGTCAGGCATAATAAGGAATGAAATCAATTACTAAAGAACTGTGGATAAATACAAAAAACCAAATGGAATTTATCAATATAACAGGCGAAATCGAATCAATATTGAGTGAATCCGGCATTCAGGAAGGATTGTGCCTTGTTAACGCTATGCACATAACCGCCAGTGTTTTTATCAATGATGATGAACCGGGCCTTCATCATGATTTCGGAGCTTGGCTGGAGAAACTTGCTCCACATGAGCCTGTTTCATCGTACAGGCACAATACGGGCGAGATTAACGCGGACGCGCATTTAAAAAGGAGCATAATGGGGCGCGAAGTTGTTGTTGCCGTAACCGGCGGGAAACTTCACTTTGGTCCATGGGAACAAATTTTTTACGGTGAATTCGACGGACAGCGGAAGAAACGGATTTTGGTAAAAATAATAGGCGAGTAATATCCGGAGAATATTACGCTTTCAGCGCATTTACCGGAATAACATATATCCCGTCTTTTCGCTTTCTTCCAAGACCGCCTCCTGTAATAACTCCAAGACATGACGGTTCTCTTGCTCCGGCGGACACAAGTTTATTTTTCAGTCTTAACAGCGTTTGGGCGGCGGCTTCAATTTGATTCTCACCTAACTTAATTTCAAAAGCGCCCCAGCCGTCTTTAATCTCAATAATCGCATCAACTTCCAGGTTGCTGTTATCGCGGTAATGATAAAGGGAGCCGCCGTAGAACTCAGTATATGCACTCAAATCGCGAAGACACAGATTTTCAAACATAAAACCAAAAGTGTTTAAATCTTCAAGCAGCCTGCGCCGGCCGATTCCCATAACCGCGACAGCCAGAGAAGGATCCGCAAACACAATTTTAGGCGACATCCGTATTCTTGTTTTGGAACGAATTCCGGGATCCCATCCCGGTATTTCCTCGATAACAAAAATTCTTTTAAGATCCGCCATATACTGTGAAACACTGTTACGCGACAATGAAATATCTCCGCTGCTCTGCCCTTTCCTGTTCTCTCCGTCTATATCCGCCGCAATTGTGGTTTCATTTACCGTTGTTGCGTTATTTCTTGCAAGGGAGCGCAGTAGTATTTGCAGTTTTGCCGGATTACGTTTTGAAAAACTGTTGTTGAACAAATCATTTTTCAGAAGCGCATTTATATACTCCGCCGAAATAATAGCGGCATGTTCTACAGGCAGATACAGTGTTTGAGGCCATCCGCCGCGAATTGTAATATCAATAAGGCGGGGAAGAGAAATATCGGCGGTAAATGGTTTTATTTTCTTTTCGCTGAAAAGATTTGCCAGGGAAACTGTTCCATTTGAATCCCCTGATTCATAAAGTGTCATGGGGCGCATGCGGATAATGGCGATTCTTCCTGTTCCGCTGTGCTTATAGGACTCACGCGGCGGTGTAACAGAACCGGTTAGAATATATTTTCCAAAACCTGGCATACTATCAATATCAAATCTGACAGCATCCCATATACCTGGCGCTTCCTGCCACTCGTCAATAACGCGGGGCGTCTTTCCGTCCAATACAAGAGAAGGGTTTAATTCCGCTCTGGCTCTGTTACTGTAATTGCCCGCCGGATCCATAATATAGGACACACTGTTCGCGTGATTTAGGGATGTCCATGTTTTACCGCACCATTTGGGCCCTTCCACTGAAACAGCTCCGAATATTTTCAGGTATTGAGACAGTTTCCTGTCAACAAGCCTTGTTATGTACCCTTCTTTTCCAACTTTCATAAATCCGCTCTGTCATTATTATAGTAAAAAACCATGCAAAAAGCAAATGAAAAATTGTGCAAAAAGCAAATAGAAAAATGTGCAAAAAGCAAGTCAAAAAGTTGGCAAAAAGCAAGTGTATTTTTGTGCAAAAAGCAAATATATAATATCGCCTTGATAACAAGGCGGAATTGGGATAATATAAACATCAGCATTTTCGCAGCTTTTAGGTTAAGAAAATGCGGAACTTGTGAGACAACCTGTAAGAGTTGCCGGACAAATCCAATAAGGGGGTATTCCTGTGCGCAAGGCATTAATTTTATGCGGAGGCTGGGACGGGCACGAACCAAAACAGGTTTCTGTGCGGTTTGCGAAATTTCTGGAATCAGAAAATTTTGAGGTAGTTATCGAAGAAAATCTGCATGTTACAAAAGATGCAGAGCGGCTTAAAGATCTGGATTTATTTATCCCCCTCTGGACATCATGTAATGAAGAACTGGGTTATGGTTTTTTTGAACCTCTCCTGGAAGCTGTCGGAAGCGGAATGGGAGTTGCCGGTAATCACGGCGGAATGTGCGATGCTTTCCGTAAAAGCGTGGAATATCAGTTTTTAACAGGCGCTAATTGGGTTTCTCATCCCGGAGGCGATGGCATAAAATATAGGGTGAATATCAAAAGCAAATCAAATCCTATCACAGAAGGCATAAAAGATTTTGAAGTTGCATCGGAACAGTATTACCTTCATGTGGATCCAGTCAATGAAGTGCTTGCAACTACCAGGTTCCCTGTGGTGCGGTGGTATCATTCAGCTAACGGAGAAGTTGATGTTCCCCAGGTATGGACACGAAAATGGGGACATGGACGCGTATTTTACAATGCTCTGGGCCATCATGATGATGTGTTCAATATCCCGGAAGCCTGGGAATTAATGAAGCGCGGGCTTCTGTGGGCAGCCGAAAGCAAGGCTATAGCCGTTGAAAAAGGCCTTAAAGCTGATGACTGGAAGACTGCAGTAAGCATGTATTAAGGAGCGCAGAATGCTTAAGCGTATTGGAGTTGTTGGATGTGGAAATATCAGTGATATTTATTTAACTAACCTGACTGTGATGTTCAATAAACAGGTAGAGGTAACAGCCCTTACAGATTTAAAACCAGACAGGGCGGAAAAAGCAAGCGCCAAATATAATGTCCATTACATTAAAAATACAAGCGACCTGATTAACAGTCCGCAGACAGACATTATATTAAATATTACAGAGCCTAATTCCCATTACAAAGTCGCTCTGGAAACGGTAAACGCGGGGAAACACATTTATGGCGAGAAACCGTTATGCGCAACACGGGAAGAAGCTCTGGAAGTGCTTAAAATCGCGGAGAAAAATAAACTGCTTGTAGGCAATGCTCCTGATACATTCCTCGGCGCAGGTATCCAAACATGCAGAAAAATAATAGACGAAGGACAGATAGGAAAACCGGTAGCGGCTGTAGCTTTCATGGTGAACCACGGCCATGAAAGCTGGCACCCGGGTCCGGAGTTCTACTATAAAAATGGAGGCGGTCCAATGTTCGATATGGGACCGTACTATCTCACAGCGCTTATCACCCTTATGGGACCCATTACAAGAGTTTCAGGTTCCGCTAAGAAAAGTTTTGACAAGCGGACTATAACAAGCGAGCCGCTAAACGGAAAAGTAATAGATGTAGATGTTCCGACTCATATAGCGGGAGTAATGGATTTTGCATCAGGAGCGGCAGGAACAATCATAACCAGTTTCGATGTTTATTCACATACTCTTCCCTGTATAGAAATTTACGGCAGCGAAGGATCGCTTCGTGTGCCAGATCCAAATACTTTTGGCGGAAAGGTATTTATCTCGCGTTTCAGGGAAGAAAAGTGGACTGAAGCGCCTTTACTAAGTAATTATTCTGAGAACAGCCGCGGCCTTGGGCTTGCCGACATGGCGGACGCTATTTCAACAGGCAGAAGTCACAGGGCATCGGGTGAATTGGCATATCATGTACTGGAAGTAATGCATGGTTTCCATGACGCTTCGGCTTCAGGAACTTATTACAATGTAAAAAGCAGCTGCAGACAGCCTGAACCAATGATACAGACAGGTTAAATATTCAAGCCTTGTGAGATAACCAGTGCTCTGTATCTCACAAGGTACAACTAATGATTATCTGGCCAGCGCTCTTAACGCGTTTCTGGCCCAGTTTTGTTCCGCTCCTGTATACATCGAAGAACTCTGAATTGTAGACAGGAGCTGCAATACCGTCCTGGACTGGGTTCCGGTAATGGCTATGCAAGGTATAATATACTGCATAAGATCCCTTTCATTGACTCCCCAAGGACCGCTTCGCCTCCTGTTGTGAAGTTCTCTGAGGAATCCCGTAAGGAGATCCACTGCCTGATCGCTTGCTACCGCCGCTAGAGTTCCTATAATCAGCAGCATCACTTCTTTGTCCATATTGTTTGTATAAAACGCTTCCCTGTAAGTTCTCTCAAGGAACGCATATACGGAATCATCTTCAATACCCCTGGCTGAACGGAAAAATGAGATGGCGTCCATGCGCATTTCTCTTAATGTATTCTGACCGTCACGGGTAGGGGATTGGTAAGTATAACTCATTTCTATGGCGACAACCGCGACTTTTGCTTTTGATGAATCCGGCGCTCTTGTCCGGAGCATCGCCCGCCAGGCTGCCAGTTTAACATAGGGATCATTAAAGGGATTTTGTATTATTTCTATAACAATTTCATTAGGATCTTCCATTATATTTGGGAACGCGGCAGCGGCGAATGACCTGATATCAGTATCAAACCATCCTATTGAAGCGAAAAAAACAGGTTTAACGCCGACAGGCTCATGCAGAGCTTCAAGAGCGCTGACTGCTCCTGTAACTCCCAGTTGTAATTTTCTCCTGGTTTGAATGTCGGGAGTTTCATGTGCAATAAAATAATCCATACAGGTGACTATATGGGGAGCATATTCTACAGCTCCAATCTGCCCCATGGTAACAAGCGCTTCATGCATTAAAAATCCGTCGTTTTGCTGCTGTGAAACATGATAGTATTCTACTAAAGTCCAGACATACGGAGCTGATTCGGTATGCTTCTCTGCTCCAAGCCCCTGCAGGATTAGCCGTGAAACATCATGGATTGCGACTGTTTCAGGAGCAGTTGTGAAATTTGGGAGTCTTTGCAGAAATACCATTATGGCATTATGATAAAAATCGCCGATTCCTGTAAGATTTTCACCCCTGACAGCTTCCAAAATATCAAGAAGATCAAAAACAGATGTACCGGTCCTGTTGTATTCCTCGATATAGAATGACATATCTATATCCTGGGTAAAGACCGTCATCCCGGAAATTAATAAAATAACAATTATTATTAATACTCTTTTCATGCTTAAAGAATAATACAGAATTTTAAAATAAGCAATAGGGCTGCTTTACGCATTCCTGTCCTGCCGCATCAACACAGGACAGTCCAAACCTGCCATATACCGTCAGTCGTTTCCGCGAATTGCACCAGTCCCGTATCAATGGGCGTATGGTTGTACACGCTTGTATAGCAACCAAAATTCTCACCATTATCTGCATGAGAATAACCAATAATTAAATCTGTAACATCTGTCTCCGGCGAGAAAACAATTGACCTGCGGGTTCATTCCTTTTAAAAACAGCGTTTGCGAATAAATCAAAAATTTGACTATTGGTTTATTATCTGTAATAATGGAGCAGTCAGGAAAATTCTATTTTTAAAAAATGAAATGAACAAGGTTAGGTAAATTTATGTTAATAGTAAAAGCGCAGCAGCGGATACAGCAGTATATAACTTTTCTGAAACAAAACAGATACCGTGAATTATCACAATTAAATTTTGAGTATTTTGAAACAACTGAAACTTACAGAAATCCGCCGACTGGTGTTAAATGGGAAAAAATAACAACGCCGTTTGAATACGGAAAACCATGGCGCTGTTCATGGTTCCGCGCCTTTTTTAAAACTCCCGCGCAAAATAAATATCCGCTGTATTTACGGGTTGTTCCAAACGCAGATTCCCTTGTCTTTATTGACGGGAAACCCGCAGGCGCATTTAATCCAATTCATAAAAAAATAAAAGTAAACGCTGATGGAAATGAGCATGAATTCTATATGGAATCCTATGCAGGCCACCATTATCCTGGTTGTCATCCTTTTCATGGAGGGTCCGTAATATTAACAGTTGGCAAGCATATAAATGATTATCCGAATATTTTTTTAGGCGGCGCTTTGACAGAGCGTATCGAACCTGTTTACGCCCTGTATTATGATGTTCTGTGCCTTTTTGAACTGGCAAAAACTCTGGACGAAAACTCACTGCGAAAAGCAAAAATCATTAAGGGGCTTTATGACGCACTGATGGATATTCACTTCTCTTCCGGTTCAGGAACGGTTCTTGAGGAAGAAGCCGCAGATGCAAGGACCAAAATCATGCCGCTTCTGGAAGCCAAAAACGGATCTACCGCCGTGCAGGTTTTTTTAACAGGACATGCGCATATCGATCACGCATGGCTGTGGCATATCGGTGAAACAGAACGCAAAACAGCGCGCACCTTTATTAACATGATAAAACTCATGGAAGAATACCCTGAATTTATTTTTGTCCAGTCACAGGGCGCTCAACTTGAAATAGTTAAAAAAAATTACCAGGAGATTTTTGAAGCGGTAAAAGACGCATATAAAAAAGGCAGATGGGAACCCAATGGCTGCATGTGGGTTGAGGCTGACTGCAATTTACCGGGCGGAGAATCTTTGATACGCCAATTCCTGGTTGGAAAAAGAGCGGTTAAGGAAATGCTTGATTATGAAGGAGATACCCTGTGGCTGCCTGATGTGTTCGGATATTCGGCCGCCATGCCGCAAATTCTTTCAGGATGCAGAATCAAATATTTTGTTACAAGCAAAATCAACTGGAACGATACAACCAGATTCCCCTACGACACATTTATCTGGAAAGGCATTGACGGAACAGGCATTAAAACACATTACATCACAAACAGTTATAACGGACAGGTAAACCCGGCGGACATGCAGGAATCATGGTACAAAATCCAGCACAAGGAAATTCAATTCTCTTTGGTTAAACCAATCGGCGAAGGGGACGGCGGAGGCGGAACTGCGCGCGGAGATTTGGAAATGGCGCGCAGGCTTGCCAATCTGGAAGGAGCGCCAAAGGCATCATGGAAAAAAGTTTCCGAAGCGCTGGAAATTATTTTCGGCGAAACTGAAAAATGGCCTGAATGGAAGGGAGAACTCTATCTGGAACTTCACAGGGGAACCTATACAACACAAAGCGCTGTTAAACGCTATAACCGCAAGCTGGAATTCGCGCTGCGAAACGCTGAATTCCTCTCCGCGATTGCCATGCTCGAAAATGATACGCCCTATCCTCATGAAAGATTTTTAAGCAACTGGAAACCTCTTCTGACGAATCAATTCCATGACATAATCCCTGGTTCATCCATTGGCAGGGTTTATGATGAAGCGAAAGAAACCTACAGAACTATCGAAAATGATTTGTCGGATTTATACCGCAGCATAATGAAAATTTTCACCGGCTTTCCCCCTGAATCAGGCAGCAAAGAAAAAGAGTCAGAATACTGTATCAGGGTGTTTAACGATCTCTCCTGGGAGCGGAATGATCCTGTAAATGTTCCGGCGGGTTTATTACAGGGCGTAAGCGCATTAAAAATTCAAGAGTCAGGTGAAGAAACGGAAAACGATTTAATATATCCTGTTCAGTTCTGTACAGATCCTGACGGCAGTGAAACAGCCATGTTCTGTCCGTCAGTTCCTTCATTGGGCTGGATAACATTGTACCCTGCCGAAAAAAACGCATCTTCATCATTTTTCAGTTTCCGCGGAAACAGCCTGAAGACTCCGTTCTATGAAGTTAAATTTGACGAAGAAGGCAGAATCATAAGTCTTTTCGATCTTAACAGGGACAGGGAACTTACAGCGCCGGGCGGCGTATTAAACGGGTTTATCAGCGCTCAGGATGTGCCAATTCTTTGGGAAGCATGGGATATAGAGAGCGACTGGAAGTATCACATAACGGAAGAAACGCGTTTAATGTCAACGGAAATCAGCGCGTCAGGACCTGTCTGTTTTAAGATCAGGCGGAAGTACAGGATAGGTGAATCTTCGGTTCTTGTTCAGGATACGGCTTTTTATACATCTACAGCAAGGATTGATTTTGAAACATTGGTTGACTGGCAGGAAAGGCGGCGGCTTTTAAAAGTACAGTTTGATACAAATATCAGCACGGCGCAAATACGCTGTGAAATTCAATACGGTCATCTTCTGCGTAATACCCATCAAAATCTTCCGCAGGACAGAGCCCGTTTTGAGTTTTGCGCGCATAAATGGGTCAGCCTGGAAGAAGAAGGCGGAGGCATCGCCCTGCTTAATGACTGTAAATACGGACATGACGCCGAAGGAGGCACGGTAAGGTTGACCCTGCTCCGCTCCCCTGCTGCTCCCGACCCGAACGCAGACCGCGGAGAGCACCGTTTCACATACTCATTATTCCCATTCACAGGTTCATTCGGCCAGTCAGAAGTAATCCGGCGCAGCTATGAGTTAAACTCTCCGGCTAAAGCTGAAGGTGCTTTCACCAACGCGTTGAATTACTCGCTTTTCTGGATTGAGGGAGGCAGCGTCATTGCGGAAACAATCAAGGCTGTTGAACCATACATTGAAGACTGCGGCAAAAAACTTTTAATCCGTCTCTATGAAAGTCTTGGAGGGCCGGCATCAGTTATCCTGCATTTTAACAAGCCTATAATTTACGCCGCGGAAACAGATATGCTCGAAGAAAACCCAAAAGAACTTTCCAAAGCCGGTGAAGATCTCTTTCTGGAGTTCAGAGCTTTTGAAATTAAAACAATAATGATTGCTTTTTGATTATCATTTACCGGAAAAACACCAAAAACCCGGCAGGAACTGCTGTGTTTATTTTTGTTGCTTGACAACCAATGCTATTGAGGGCAATATATACGTAAAACCATTCTCGGAATAACATTCCTAAAGGAGGCTCTGTGAGCCATTCAACAGAACAAATCAGAAATATCGCTATTGCCGGTCATGGACAGACCGGGAAAACCACCCTTTTTGAACATTTGTTGTATGCCGGAGGAATAATTCCCCGGGCTGAAACTCTGGAATCAGGCAAAACTACCAGCGATTACAGTTCGGAAGAAATAGAACGGAAAATCTCAATATACGCCGCCATGGGTCATGTTGAGAGGAACGGGATAAAAATTAATATACTGGATACTCCCGGATCGTCAGATTTTACAGGCGCTGTTATATTAAGTTTCCGCGCCGCAGAATTCACTCTTTTAACAGTGGACGGAAAATCCGGCGTACAGATTGAAACTGTAAAACTTTGGCGTAACCTGGACAGCAGTGGAAAACCAAGAGGCGTTTTTATTACCAAACTAGACAATGATCAGGCCGATTTTAACAAAACGCTGGCTGATATAAAAGAAAAATTCAGGATTGAGCCAAAAGCCATTACCATACCGATGGGAAATGGCGGCGCATTCAAAGGCATTATTGATGTGTTGCACGAAAAGGCCTATCTTTTGCAGGGCGACGCTCTCGAAAAAGAAACCGCGATCCCTGATGAATTTAAGGACGCTGCCGCGTCGGCGCGCGAAGTATTGATGGAAGCGGCGGCAGAAGGCGATGACAGCCTGATGGAAAAATACCTGGAAAGCGGATCTCTATCTCCTGAAGAAATGAAAGCCGGTCTTATAACAGCGCTGGCGGAAAATAAATTTGTTCCGGCTTTCGCGGGAGCTCCTTTAATTAATTGCGGCATCATTCCGTTACTCGATTTTATTACAGACGCCTCTCCAAATCCGGCAGCCGCGAAAGACGCAATGCAGGATAATGAAAACAGGGAAACGGCAGTTTCCATCGATCAGGAAAAACCCATGTCGGCTCTTGTTATCAGAACAAATTACGATCAATTCTCCGGGAAACTTTCCTGGTTAAAAATTATTACCGGTAAATTAACGGCGGATTCCGAAGCGGTAAATATTTCCGAGAACAAGAAGGAACGCATAGGTAAACTTTTTACATGTCAGGGCAAGAAGCTTGAAGAAGTGCGTGAACTCTGCGCAGGCGATATCGGCATTATTACAAAATCCGCCACTTTAAAAACAAACGACACGCTGGCTGTAATAGATACGGGCCTTACATATACGCCGCTGCGGCTGCCGGAACCGGTTCATTCGGTGGCGGTTAACGCGCTGGCCAAAAAAGACGAAGACAAACTCGGCGAATTCCTTGTTCGCGCGGCGGAAGAAGACAAAACCTTCCGTTATCATTACAACGGCGAGACGAAGGAAACGGTAATTTCGGGAATGGGAGAGCTGCAGATTAACATTATTTTAGATAAAATTAAAAGTAACCAGAAAATAGATGTTGAAACACGCGTGCCGAAAATCGCGTACCGTGAAACAATTACAAAGAAATCAGGCGCGGAATACACTCACAAAAAACAGACAGGCGGTCACGGCCAGTACGGAAAGGTGCTGCTCGAAATCGCTCCTCTTCCGCGCGGTGAGAACTATCAGTTTATCAACGCCATTTTCGGCGGAGCAATTCCAAAGAACTACATCCCCGGCGTGGAAAAGGGCGTTGTAGAAGGAATGGCGCACGGCACAATGGCGAGCTATCCTGTTGTGGACGTAGAAGTAAAAGTTGTTGACGGCAAATATCACCCGGTAGACTCAAATGAACTGTCATTCAAGCTCGCCGCGCGCAACGCGTTCCGCGAAGCGATGAAACAGGCAAATCCAGTATTGCTTGAACCAATCATGAACCTGACAGTCTTTATCGAGGAAAAGTATCTGGGCGATGTAATGAGCGATCTATCCGGCAAACGCGGAAAAATCCTGGGGCAGGATTCCGCAGGCGGCATTGCGGAAGTACGCGCCGAAGTTCCCATGGCGGAACTCTTGCGTTACTCGATAGATCTGCGCTCCATAACATCGGGAACAGGTTCGTTTAACGTAGCCTTCAGCCATTACGCGCCAATCTCAGGCCGCATCGCCGACGAAGTGATCAAGGCGCGTGCGGAATTCAAGATACAGGAAGCAGACGAGTAAGATTACAACAAAACCAATTCAATACAGAAATGTATGCTGAAAGATTTATTTGGGGGCCTGTCAGGGTAAAAAGCACCGCGCGGAGGCAGTGCTTTTTACCCTGACACCTCTCAAGTATTTTTTTTGCATACATTTCTGAATTTATTGGTTATATTGCATGTTGGGGGGAGAATTTATCTAAAGCACTATTTGGTGAGTAATCCTGCGATTGCCGGGAATGAAATAAAATTGCCGATTGCGCCTCCAAGGCTGGAAAGGAAAAATACCAAAAGCGCTTTTGTTATCCTGTTACGGTAAATGCCTTTTAAACTTGTGGTGTCTCCTGCAAGATCCTGAACGTCAGAGACGCGGGGTTTGAGGAACGCTATCTGAACAAGGCCGGAAAATAATCCTACGCCAATAAGCGGGTTTAAGGTTGCTATGGGCGCTCCAAGAAATGAAACAAGGATTGCAAGCGGATGAGCAAGAGCGATAAGGGAACCTAAAGCCGCAAGAGAGCCGTTCCACAGCACCCACCTGAGTATCATTGTAAAACCAATATCCGTTCCCTTTCCGATAAATCCGACCGCGATAAGAGCGATAATCGCTGCGGGAATAATAAAACCTGCGGCTCTGGATAAAAAACCAGGCGGCGGAATTTTATCCAGCTCGCTGACATCGGAGGTCTGCGCGCCGCTTTCCAGTTTATCTAAATTTGTTTTAATTCCCTGCATGTGCCCAGCGCCGATTACGGCGACGATTTTTTTATTTTCAGACGGTGAAGTTCCGCGGATATCGGATATTGATACCCAGATTCTCGCCGCGAGATAGCGATCTCTTTCATCAATCAGGGTTTCCTTGACGCTCGGCAGATACTGCGCGAGTTCGCTCATCATGCCGTCAAGCTCGCTGCGCTGTTTCAATGTCTCAATCTCCTGCGAAGTAAGTTTTTCTGTTGTAAAGGCGCTGGCTAAAAGAGACGCGAGAAGTTTGGATTTGCTCCACAGGCCTGACTTTCCCCATGCCCTGCGCAGTGTTGTTTGCACCTCACGGTCGCACAGGCTGTATGGAATACCCAAATCCTTCGCTGTCTCTATCGCGATTTTCATCTCTTCGCCGGGTTTAACCCCAAGTTCATTGCCAAGGCGGCGCTGAAAACTCGCAAGCGCGAGATTGGCGATTAAAAGGAATCCTTTTCCATCTTTAAAAACTTTTGTTAAATCAAGTTTTTCCCACTGATCATTCTGAACTATGGAATTGTACCGGCCGTGATCCAGTTCCACGCAGACCATATCAGGTTTTTCATCACAAATAATTCTTTTAACTTCATCAATGCTTTCGCGCGAAACATGCGCGGTTCCTACCAATTTTATTTCTGTTCCGCCGTGAGAAATTGTTATTGTATTATCGCCCATTACCGCGTCCTTAGGCCAATACCGCGTTCAGCCAATATCCATTCGTTCAGCCGCCATTCAATTGTGGCGACAGCGTCAAGTTCCTGGACCAAAAGATAATATCTGTTTGCCAGGTTTCTGTTTCCCCTGATATCATAATAGGACGCAAGATAAAAAAGCATTCTTGCCTTCGTATAAATATTTCTTTCACTTTCCACTTTTATTGTAACTTCAAAATCGCCGCTGAAATCATGGAACAGCCTGATCATGGAATATTCAATTGAATCCCGCGGAACAGTCCGTAATACCTGAGCCAGAAACTGTTTTGGATCAGCCGGTCTGTTTGTCGCGCGTATCCAGTTAATTGCAGCTAACAGAGCGTAAGAGTACTCGCGCGGCGCCTGTCTGTAGGCGTCCAAAAAAGCGTCTCTGGCTCCCGCCCATTTTTTATCCTTCATTCTCAGCATTCCCAATCCCTCAAACGCGAAGTAATACTTCGGATTGAGCCGTGAGAGCATTGCGTAATCCTGTTCAGCGCCCGCGTAATCGCCGTGTTCTTCCTTAATACCAGCGCTGTATACATAGGCGATAAAGGTGTTAGGATCAATTTTTATGGCATGGTTAAATTCTTCCAGAGCTTCAGGTTTGCGGTTCATGTCCAGAAGGACAAGCCCGAGATCCACGATTACCCAGTAATTAGCAGGTTCAAGTCTTTTGGCTTCGCTCAGATCGGAAAACGCGTCATTTAAAAAACCCGCGCCTTTGTAAAGCCTTGCGCGTTCATGCAAAGGTCTTGCCCATTGCGGATATTCGTTAATCGCCTGGTTTAAAAGCTGCTCCGCTTTTTTCGGTTCACTGTTATAACGGTATACAGATGCGCGACCGACCAGAGCCTCTCCGTTATTGGGTTCGGCGGCCAAAGCCCTGTCAAAATAACCCGCGGCAGTACGCAAACCCTGGTTTCCCAGACTAATATTGCCAAGATCGGTAAGCGCCCTTGCATGGGCGGGATCAATCCTGATAACCCGTTCAAGAGTGGTACGCCTTTCCCGATCCTTGCCTTCCAAAGCGGAAACATCGGCAAGCACCATCAATGCTTCGGTATTATCAGGTTCTTTGGCTATTATCGCGTTCGCGATTTTTTTTGCATCCGCGCTCTTACCCGCGGAATTCATAATTGAAGCCTGAATAATCTGTATTTCAGTTTTATCAGAGTCTTCCGGATTTAACTCTTCAAAGAGTTTGAGAGCCGAAGAAAAATCCCTGTCGGCTAGATGCTTTGCGACTTCGTAAAAAGTAAGCTCAAGAAAACTTGCCTGTTCAGCATTCCCCGGCATTGGTATTATATTCCCGGGTACAGGTACTGTTAAATCCCAGGTTGAAGTATAACCATCATTCTGGGCAAAAAGCGCCGCATTCAGACCGGTAATCAATAATAAAAAAATCTGCAAGCGCGGGAAAATACCGCTTCCATTGGCATCTATTTTCATGTTAATATATACTATACAATAATTAATTAATCGGCAAGTTACATCATTAGCTTAAACAGGCGGCCGGTTATAAAGGAATTTAAGGAAGTAATGAAAAAATCATTTATGTCACGCATATTAATCATTGTTTTTATGTACTTTGCGGGATTTTGCCTTCTGGTAATTATACAATTTCCGAATACCGGAAATTTTACGCTGACAATCGGCGGAATGACAGTAAAAGGCAGCTATTTGCAATCTGCCGCCGGAAACATCGCCGGAGGTTCGCAGCAGGTTTTATACGCGTCATCCCGGACGAATACCGGTTCAGAGGTAACTTCACTGGAAGAGGACAGCGAAGAAAATAACACAGAAATAATTAATGTATCCCCGTGGCAAAATATAACCGGAGGAATAAAATTATATTACGGCGGTCTGGAATTCAATCTAATGTCAGTGAAAGATTTTGAGAAAAGCATGATTCTGACAGGATCTGACGGAAAAATATGGGCAATAAATCCCGAGAGCATGAGTACTGACAAAAATCACGCGCGCTTCGGCCTGCCCGGCGGAGTCACGCTTGATTTCAATTCATTGGATTCATTAAATTACTTTGGACTTAATATCAACGCTGATTTTCCGGAAGAAATTTCTGAAGTATCCATACCAATCGCGCCCTACCGTTCATCTTTAATCCGGGGCAATGATCAGCTTGGTATCCAATATAACAATGTACGGTATTACTTTACGGGATCTAGCAATGAGCTGGAAAACGCCAGATTGATTCTTTCAAATACAAACGCATTTGTCTCATACGGTTCGAGAGAAGAAAAACAGGATTCTTTTAATCCCGCGAATTATACAGTCGCCCGTTCCGGTGATAATGATTATGAAAATGCAATTTCCGCATGGGTGGATTTAAGTTATGCCCGCTGGAATCAAAACGCGTCCCTTCTTCAGAATGAGCTGGAAATCGCGGCTTTTCTCGCTGAATCGCTGCGCCGCGGAAGCTACACCGCGTCTGTCGCGGCAATCCCCAGGGACTTTATCAGCAGTTCGCGGCACGGTTACAGATCATCAGGATATCTGGGAGGCATGACAACCGCTTACCGTGTTTTTAACGCTGCGGAACAGGACAAAATAAATCTCATAACGCGTTTAACAAGAGAAAGGTCATTGGACATTTTGAAAGAAGAGAAAGTGCTTGATTACCTTCTGATACGCAACAATACTTCTCTTTCGAATAATGTATTGGAAAGCATAAATAACATAAGCCCCGAACAAATCGCACTTGAACATTGTCCGGGAATACTGGAAATTTATAACGATATAAAAAGATGGCGGATACCTGTGATAAATTCAGCTGAACTGCTGTATGAATCATTGATAGAACAAATTATCCTGCTTGTATCCGAAAATTTATACCGTGACGCAGATAATGATTTGGTTTATGTCCATAACGATGAACATTCAGGTTATGTTATCACTCCCGAATACAACCTGAGATTGGGAAAAGCGATAATTAACTGGGCGGAACTGGTGAGAAACACCGAATGGAGGGCAATAGGCCGCTCATTGGTTTTGTCTTCCCTTGTAAACAACAGCGTCGGCAACGGCAATTTATACAATATGGTTAATACTGGTAATTATTATCCAAAAGCGATGTCACTTACAGATAACGGCATGTGGACATGGACTGTTTCTTCATCAGTAAGAGTATCAAACACAGGCGGTAATATGAATCTTGAGATTTCCTTTCCGCAGAACATGTCGCACTTTCTGATAATCCGCGGGCTGCCGCCGTTTCTAAGAATTCAGATTCACGGGCAAGACTGGAGAACGGACAGTCAGTTTGAACGTTATGATTCATCGGGCTGGGTATACTATTCGCAGGATCAAACGCTGATACTTAAAATGAGGCATCGCACAACAGTGGAGAGTGTCAGGGTCTTCTACAGAGCGGATGAATAAAAAAAATATACCGAGTGATTTTCAAACATTGATGCAAATTTTAACTGAAACCGGTTTAAAAAACCGCTTACGATAAAAGTTCATTAACTTTTTGATCTGTTAATAGACCTTTCTTCTTTTGATCCAAAATAAAGAGCGTGTATTGTTTGTCATAAAAAGCAATATGGCTGCAAATCCAGTCTACAAGGGTATGCACAAATTTATTAGCGACATACTTCTTGCCTTCCTTAAAATCGTTCGCGGCCTGAATAATGTCTTCTATAAGTTCAGCGTGCATTTTTTTATGCTCAGCCAGGTTAGGATAATTAATGGCTTTCATGAGTTTGATTTCTACATTAAAGTGAAAATTAACATACTCTACCATTTTACCCATGGCGTCTTTGAAAGTGGTAAAAAGCTCATCATTTTTTACTATACACGCGTGATACAGATCATTTGTCAGGCTGATAAGCTGCCTGTGCTGGGAATCAATCGTGTTAATACCGGTATTATACTTGTTATTCCATGTAATAATTTCGGGATTATTCGCTCCCTGGGCAGACATATTTCCTGTCATATCGGTAAATTCTATCAGATTAATTTTAAAATAGCAAGCTGATTTAAAATATAATCATATATAAAATTAATATAATTCACTTTAAAACAATTTTCTGCATTCAAGGTAAAAACGCTTTTCACAGGAATACCCCATGGAAAAACTTTTCCTTGGCAGGGGACCGAGACGCCCTACTGTTTTAAACAGGCTTGTCTTCTGAACCGGAGGCAGCAGGATTCCTGCGCGGTTTTTCTCATTGGCCAGACGAAACAGCTCCTCCCCGTCGTGGATATAGTCAATTAGCCTGAAATTTTTTCCGGTATAATTGTCCAGCAGCGGCTGAAGACAGGCGGTGGCAATCCCTTCGGCGGATGTCTGGATTAGCGCATAACGGCCTTCGCAGATAATGCCGAAACAATTTGCAGCGGTTGAAGCGGCGCATAATTGTGACAATTCCCCATTATCTTTTGCCAGCCGGCAGGAAAAATCCGGCAGCGGCGAAAGCAGCGAAACAGCGTCATCAAAACCAATATCAAAAACAAGACGGTGTATGGGTTCAAATTGAATTGCCGGATCATAAATGTTTTCAATCTCCGCAAGCGCATAACGGCACGGATGAGACAATTCCGTTCCTTTTCCCTTGTTCATTTTTTTATATTCCTCCCAAATACCTTTGGCGGCCGCAAGCGAATGGTTTCCGTCGCCTGCCGCAAAGAGGAACGGCAGTTTTCCTTCAGCAGTTATGCTGTCATCATACCGGCCGAAGGATCGGGAATATAATTCTTCAATTTTTTTAATTATAAAGGAAATATCGTCATCTTTATTTATTAACCACCCTTTTACATTTCCGCTGTCCATCATCAGCTGAGTATCGTAACAGGGAGCGGTATTTTTTACCCGTTCGCCGAGAGACGGCAAGAGGCTGTCATTATCATCATCAATCAATAACAGGACATGCGGCAGTTCAAGAGGCGCGCCGCGGCGGATATCCATTCTGGGAGGCAGTCTGTCTTCTACTGTTCCTTCGGTACAGCGGATTAAAGGACGCGCATCGCCAGCCCAATCGTATTGTTCCAGATCAACTGCCGCGATTAATCCCCGGCGTTTCTTATAAAAAGGCGTATCCCTTTCAACATATATAAATCCAGGTCCCGGTTCCGAAAAAAAACCTTCTTGCAGATAACGCCTCATGGCTGAATGAATATTGCCGATTCTGTCCGCCGCGCCGCTGTCAGAAAGAAACACTTCCGGAAAAATTAAATTTAAAGTTGAAGGCGCGCTGTCTGTAATTTCTTTTACTTTTTCCCAATACCCGCGATCCTGAGTAAATTGATCGCAGGCAATCACGGGCCATTTATGTATGTCATTTCCGCCCGGCAGCAGTATGGACGGAATCTCAAGCCCAAGTTTTTTTAGTTGATTACTGTAGTTATTCATTGGCTGTATTGTATCAGGTGATTAGGGAATTTTCTATAACTATGGTATACATTAATTATCTCTATATACAGGCCAGGCATGGAAAAACTTATACAGGAAGGCGCTTGTGGATTTATCTGTCTATTATCTTAAAATCATAAATCAGGTAACGTCTTTCAGGCTGTGGTTTAAAAAACACTACCATGCACTTTTTATGATCAATGGGAAGGAATATTTTTTTACCGTCTTTATTGGTAAAATCAGGAGTACTTTGTTTTCCAGCTTTAATTCTTCCAATTATTTTTTCAAAAATATTAAGCCATAATTCATGATTATTTTCACCATCTTTAAATGCGTTGAATATTTTATCAATTACTGTAGAATCATAGAAATCACAACGGTCTTTTTCAGAGCATTCATAAATAAAACGCCTAAGCTTGTCCTTCATTGGTNCAGTGCCCCTCTAAAATATGATTCAACTCATTAAGTGATAATGGGGCNCTTTCTTCTATTTTAATATCAGAAGCCAGGTTTTCAGGCGTAAGCAAAGCAAGNTCCANTTCTATTTCGTCTCTGCGTTTCCTGATACATTTTGATTCAACATCGAACACTTCTGCTATCTCTTCATCTGTTTTATCTTCCAGTAAAATGAATCGCTCAGTAGGAATAAGTAAATTTGCCGCAAAATAATCAGCTATCGTCTCCTGGACAGCTTTGGTGCTACCTGCGTTCTCTTTCTTCCATGCCTCTCCATGGCGGGCTACAGCCTGTATTTCATCATGACTGCCCCTTTGTAAAATAAAATGAAATATTTCATGGGCTATTGAAAATCGCTGTTTTTGTAAACTATCTTCATTGTTAAGAAAAATGACTGTACCCATAAGAAAAGCATGTTTGTTGAAAAATTCATCGGCGACACGTTTCATTTCTATTGGTGAAACCTGCTGAATATCAGTTATGCCGATCTTCTTTGCGACATATTCAATATCAACAGACGGTTTTTCCAAAGAATTTATATTCTTATCATGGGAAATAATAAAATCTATAATATTCTTAAAATATTTGAAAATACTGTTTTTTATCATTTCATCAGAGGACATATAAACTCCCTGACTAATAGTATAATGTCAGGATATGGGAATGTCAATCACGCAAAACGCTGGTATAAATGATCCTCCGCAGAGCAGAGCAAGAACCTTTGATTAACACGAGTATACACAGAACCTCAACCGAACATACCGCAGGCAGGTGAAGGTTCCCTCTTGATAAATCAACAACCTCGCTGTAAGCACTAAACTTGACCCACAAAATATTCAATAATTATTAAACGCGGGCTGTGCAAATCCCTGTCAGGGTCATAAACGGCTGTGACTATCTACAACGCACACTTTGGTGTGGCATTGTACGTGATCCACACCGAATGCCCCTGACAGGGATTTGCACAGCCCGCTTTGATATTAATTATAGATCTCTAGAGATCAGATTAAAAATAAAATTTTACCCAACTGTTAATCATACCTTATATGGCGTACCATTTCAGCTAATAGAGACAAAAAGTGATGACAGTAACATCGCGCTGACCAAGTTTGAGTGACAGGCACTGCGCGTTACCTATCTGCTATCAATTAGCAATGTAAATAAAAATAAACAGCAAAAAGTTCTCTCCCCTTTGTTCCCTGTTCTTTATTCTCTTTTCTTTGGTAACAAATCTAATTGCGCACGACACGGAAACCGATGCAGCCGATCCGGGAAGTCGGAGTGCTGTTGCCCCGGTACGCGGAACGGACGTCAGCGGCCGAAAGGTAGCGTCTCCAGAGCGCGGAAAGGACACTAGAGGCTGAAGTGATAAATGCCCCACCGCGATACACGCGGCAAGACCCCGCAGAAGTGCCCACCGGATCTGTTTGCGCACTACTTGGATATGTTCCATACCAGTCCCAGCACCATTCCCACACATTCCCGTGCATATCAAACAAGCCCCATGCATTAGCTGGTTTCTGCCCTACTGGTTGTGTCCTACTATTGCTATTTTTGGAATACCAGCCTGTATTAGTGTTTATCGTGTTACCTGTATTGTACGCTGTCGTTGTTCCTGCCCTGCATGCGTATTCCCATTCCGCTTCTGTCGGTAATCTATACCCATTCGCTTCACGGTTCCATGTTACTGTCGCCGCAGTTATTGGATATCCGCTTACAGGCGTCCTTCCAGTTATCGTATACGTCGGCGTTAATCCTTCTATCTGGCTTAAATTATTGCAGAATTCTATCGCGTCAAACCATGTCACCATTTCTACAGGCAAATTATCTCCTATAAAATAGCTGGGATTTGCTCCCATTACTTCCTGATATTCTTTCTGTGTTATTTCATACCTGCCCATGTAAAATGAACTAACAGTAACCCGATGCTGGGTTTCATCACTTCTTCGTCCTGCCTCACGCGAAGGGCTTCCCATCATAAAAGTTCCACCGTTTATACGAACCATATCGATGGGATTTGCTGTTGTCTTATTAATAGATATTACAGCAGATTTTACACTTTCTAATCTGTTCCGTACTGATACTACCCAGAAGTAATAATTAGTGTTAGCTGACATATTGCTGATAAAAAATGATGTTCCGTATATGGAATTATTAAATGCTGCTGCCCGGGAAAGATCATTTTGTGTACTCCAATAAACCCTATAACTGTAACCCTGCCCTGCGCTGTCCCATCTTAGGGTTACACTGCCAGTTCCCGGAGTATCGGCGCTAAGGTTTTGCGGTACAGGAAGCTCCGCCGCGGGAGCAGGCGTTATCTGTGCTGCTGCGGAAGGAGCCTGAGAAGATGTTACAGCCGGAGCAGGTGTTTGCGTTGCCGGAACGGGTTGTACTGCGGCTGCGGCTGGAGCAGGTGCGGGAATATTTGCAGCAGACGCAGAGCCAAGATACGCCCTGCCGAAGAATTGATTGTATACGGCGGGTATCTGCTGCCTGTTACTTGCCTGCGATACATCAGCGCCTGTTAAACGAAACAGTTCGCTTACTTCCACTCCGGGGGTATTAAGGTGTTTTAAAAGCTGGCTGGTAAAAAGACCGTTTCTTCCTGTTCCGTCCTGCGCGGTAGAACCTGCGCTTGTGGCGTATACGATGATGCTGTCCGCCGGCTGATTTGAAACTACCGTAAGGCCGCGGCTGCCTGAGCGCGCCCAGCTGAATGGATTGTCGCGGCAGGCGTCAAGGACTATTATGTTAAGTTCGTTGCCCGCGTCGTTTAATTCAGCTAACATGGACTGAACCGAGACCGCACGTTCGCGCAGAAAATTTTCACCGGGAATTCTCGCGCCCGCAGGTATCAGATAATTTGATCCGCCTGACTGCACTCCATGCCCGGCGTAAAAGAAAAAACCATAAGAATTTTTGGAAACGGAAAGCCTGTTTTTCAGCCTGATAATCGCGCTTTCCATCTGGTCGATACTGCCGTCCAGAACCTTCTCCACGGTAAAGCCCAAATTCCTTAAAGCCGCTTCCATGTCATTCGCGTCATTTAAAGGATTATTAAGCCTTCCCAAATCGGTATAGTTCCCATTCCCGATAACAAGCGCGAACTTCTGCTGCGTGAAAGAAAATACAGCGGCAGAAGATAAAAGTAATATGAATAAAACCAGTTTTTTCACAACGGACACCCCTTATGTAACAATAAAAAATAATAACCTTATATTATTTAAAAATCAATCTATAAGCGGTACTTTAATACAACCAGAACAAGCGTTGCTCATTATAAATGTATGTGTTACAATGGCTTTTTAGATCAACTGAAAAAGGCGGGAAAGTATGATAATTTTAACATTGAACTGCGGATCTTCATCGGCGAAATATCAGGTGTATGACTGGGAAAACAAGGATGTTTTGGCTGTTGGTATTGTAGAAAAAGTAACCATTGGCGGCTCTTTTATTACCCATAAAGCGAAAGGTAAAGATGAAGTTATATTTAATCACGACTGTCCCACGCACACAGACGCGATTAACCTTATAATAAAGACGCTGACAGGCAAGGATACAGGCGTCATAAGCGATATGTCGGTAATAAAGGCTGTCGGACACCGGGTGGTGCACGGCGGCGATAAATTTACAAAGTCAGTAATTGTGGATAACGCAGCGATGGAAGCGTTTTCAGCGATGCAGGATTTAAGCCCCCTGCATAACCCCGCCAACATAATGGGGATTGAAGCCGCAAAAAAAGTTCTTCCCGATGTGCCGCACTGCGCGACAATGGATACTGCATGGCATCAGACAATGCCGCCTGAAAGTTATCTTTACGCAGTTCCTTCAGAATGGTACGAAAAATATCAGGTGCGCCGTTACGGTTTTCACGGAACAAGTTTCCTTTATACCGCAAAACGCGCCGCTGTGCTTCTGGGACAGGACCCGTTAAAAACAAATGTTATAATCTGCCACATCGGAAACGGCGCGTCGGTTAACGCCGTTAAAAACGGCTTGTCTTTTGATACATCAATGGGCATCACTCCTTTGGAAGGACTTATCATGGGGACGCGCTCAGGCGATGTTGATCCTTCGCTTCCCTTCTACGTTATGCGCAAGGCAGGAATGAGCGTGGCGGAAATTGAAAACGCGCTGAACAAAAAATCAGGACTTTTGGGACTGACAGGCAAACACACAGACAGGCGCGACATTCAGGCAGCCGCTGCCGCCGGCGATAAAGAAGCTCTGTGCGCGCAGTATATCGAAGCGCACCGCGTAAAAAAGTATATAGGCGCTTACCAGGCCGTACTTGGCAGAGTGGACGCGCTTGTATTTACGGCGGGTGTCGGCGAGTTCGCGTGGTTTATGAGAAATAAATATCTTGAAGGGCTTGAAGGCATCGGCATGGTTTACGATCCAAGAAAGAACGAATTATCACACACCAGAAATTCAGAAACCATAATCAGCAAGCCGGAATCGAAAATACCGATTTACATCATTCCAACCGACGAAGAACTTGTTATGACAGAAGATGCCTTCGCCCTTATGCAGGGAACTTACGATACGCACACGCATTTTACCTACTCATTCCAGAACAAGGACTACGTAAACAAGGGACGCGCGGAAGGCCTTGTTCACGATCTGAAAAAAAATCCTGAGTTATCTGAAATTCTGGCGAAACCAAGATAGGAAGCACTTCTTTTTGACTGAATTACTTTGTATCGGCAACTCAGTTGTCGATGTGTTCGTGGAAATTGACAACAGCCTCGCGTTAAAATACGGTATTCTGGAATTCTCCCAGCATATAGACCGCGAAACGGCGGAGTTGATTTTAAATGAACCATCGGTTGATTTTTCCGCGGCTGTGAAAAGTTCAGGCGGCGGCGCAGCCAATGTAGCGAAAATTGCCGCAATGCTGGGAATGAACGCCGCCTTTATCGGCTGCACCGGCCATGATACGCTTGCGGAAATTTTTGAAAATGATTTAACAGGTTCGGGAGTACGCGTCATCCTGACCAAATCAGACAACAAAACAGGAATCTGCTTTGCGTGTAACATAAATGGAACCTCAGACGGGAGCGAAGCTTCGAACCGCAGATTCGGCAAGTTCTCCTCCGCAGAAACCCGCTTCGCCGCAAGTCCCGGCGCGGCTCTTGATCTTACGCAGGATGACATCAGGGAAGACATGTTAAACGGCGTTGAAGCGGTGGTTTTGGACGGTTATATCCTGGATCGCCGCCCTTTAGTGCAGCATGTTTTAAGACTCGCAAGCCGCCGGGGAATTCCTGTAGCTCTCGACGCTGCTTCAATTTTTCAGGTTCGCAGCAAAGCGGAAGAAATTTTAACATACAGCCGCAATTATCCGCTTTTCATTTTCATGAATGCCGGTGAAGCCCTGGCCTTTCACAATACAATCAGAAAAAGCAAAGAGCAGGAAATAAATTTTTCAGAGAAAGAAAAAGAAGCGGTTATCCTGCGCGATGTCTGCCCCATGCTGAAGATCATTACAGACGGCGAGATCTTTCCGATAATAGTTGTTAAACTCGGCGGCCGCGGCGCGATAGTGGTAGCGGGAGGCAATGTTTACCATGAAGAAACATTCACAATTATTCCGCGCAGCACTGTAGGCGCGGGAGATACTTTTTGCGCGGCTTTCCTTGCCGCGTGGATACGTGGAAAATCATTATCAGAATGCGCGGCGCTGGGAAATAAAGTAGCGCGGGAAATTCTTGAAGTGCCCGGGACAAATATCAAAAGCGGGAAATTAAAAACATTCGCGAAGATGCTTCAGAAATAATTGCAGATTCAAATTACGTTTGGTGTAAAGAATGAAATTCTATTTATTTTTATTTCAGCAGCACAGACCCGGATATTTTTTTTCCTGCTTCTTCATTAAATAATTCATTAATAATTGCGATTGCGAATTCACCTGCAGTTCCCGCCGCTCGGCTTGTTATAATATTACCGTCAACAACCACGCGATCATCCTGCCATAAACCTTCAGGCGCTTTTTCTTCCATGCCGGGATAACAGGTAAACTTTTTGCCGGCAAGGAGTCCCAGAGGCGACAGCACCATTACAGGCGAAGCGCAAATGGCGCATATCAGCTTGCCGTCCGCCGCCATTTTGCATAACAGCGCGGAAGCCTCCCTGGATGAGGCAAGATTGACCGCTCCGGGCATCCCGCCGGGAACAATTACAGCGCCGTATTCGCTGTAACCCCGCAGCATAAATTCAGCCAGCGTGTTATCTGCTATTAATTTAATGCCGCCCCATCTGCTTGTAACAGTTAAATTATTGGAAATTGACACGGTAGTAACTTCCGCTCCGGCTCGGCGAAGATAATCAACAGGCGTTATGGCTTCTACATCTTCAAAGCCATCGGCCAGTAAACAAACAGCTTTTTTTACCATTGGTTTAACGGTTCCGGCGCTCTTCCTCTGACTTGCATTCAATGCACATCAGAGCGTACGGGATTGCTGTCAGCCGTTCCTGGGGAATCCTCTTGACGCATTTTATGCAGTGACCGTACTTGCCCTGTTTGATGCGTGTCAGGGCGGAATCAATTAATTTGAGCCGTTTTAATTCCTGGGACCCGATAGCTTCTATCATTTTCCGGTCAATATCATCAGATGCGATATCGGCAAGGTCTTTGGGTTCCATCCCTTCCATTATTTCCTTGAAATCCTCATTACTGGCTACCAGGTTGTCAACTATTTCGGCTTTCAAAGTTAAAAGAGATGTTTCCATTTTTTCAATAAAATCCTGATCAATCGGCGGAATTTTCTTCTTCTTTTTGCCTGTCGCAGCCATTGTAATCCTCCCGGGGTTTTAGCGGTATTTTAAGCTACATTTCATTCAGGGTATGTTGATATAAAATCACAATTTTGTCAAGTAGCCGCATAACCTCATGCCGCCGCTTCATTCCCTCATTGCCTGACTCAGTAAATAATCACTCTGTCCGGCTCCTCCTTTTCAGTATTATGTGATAGTATGTCCAATGTATGAAGTTTTTACCTGTTTCCGCAGAATCTCTTGAAATGGCGGCGCAAATTCTCATTCAGGGAGGTCTTGTAGCATTTCCAACGGAGACAGTTTACGGTCTTGGAGCAGACGCGTTTAATCCGCAGGCTCTGGCAAAGGTTTTTGAGGTAAAAGAACGCCCGGCTTTCGACCCGCTGATCATTCATATAGCATCCGCCGAAACGCTTGATAAAGTAGCTGATCTGTCCTTATTAAGCGGTAAAATGCGGGAAAAATTATTTTTATTGATAAAAAATTTCTGGGCAGGTCCGCTTTCCATTGTTTTGCCAAAAAATAAAAATATTCCCGATATTGCTACAGCGGGTCTTTCCACCGCGGCAATCCGCATGCCCGACAATGAAGCAGCCCTAAAATTAATTTCAATATCAGGCGGAGCTGTGGCGGCTCCAAGCGCAAATCCATTCGGCAGTTTAAGCCCGACAAAAGCTGAACATGTAAGAGTAAAATTGGGAAATAAAATAGACATGATCCTAAACGGCGGACAAACGAAGATTGGCCTTGAATCTACAGTGCTGGATTTATCAGGAGATAAAATAAAATTATTAAGACCGGGCGGAGTTCCGAAAGAGGCAATTGAAAAACTGATCGGCCCAATTGATGATACATCAGTAACAGAACCAAAGCACAGCGGCGGCAAAACTTCGCCTGGGCAATTGGAAAGCCATTATGCGCCCAAAAAGGCTCTTTCCGTATTTGAAAGGGAAGAAATTATTCGTCAGCCATTTCAAACAGACGGCGCTTTTTTATTTTATGATAACTCCGCCAAAAATGAGTGGCTGGAAACACAATCGCAAAGACTGCCAAAAACCGCAATTATAAAGGTTCTCTCAGAAACAGGTTCGGCGCAGGAAGCCGCTTCCCGCCTTTTTGAAACGCTTCATAAACTGGAATATTTTAATATTACGCATATCAGCGCGCAGCTGGCCCCAAATGAGGGATTGGGGATTGCGATTAACGACCGTCTGAAACGGGGTTCATTGTCTCCGGCCGCAAGGCCGGCTGCTTTATAGGCAAGCGCCGCATTTTCCCGGAGAAAATGCGTTTTAAAAGTTCATAATATTTTTTTATTATGAACATACATTATTCAGGAGGAAAAAATGATTTATCGTCCAATCGGTAACACCGGAATGTCAGCCAGTCTCATTGGCCTGGGCACGGAGCATCTGGATAACAAACCTTATGAAACCGTAGAGAGTGTTATCAACTGCGCTTTGGAGCAGGGAATAAACATGATGGATCTTTTTATGCCCGGAACGCCTGTAAGGCAGAATATCGGCAAAGCGCTGGCAGGAAGGCGGGATAAGGTGCTTATTCAGGGGCACATTGGATCGACTGATATAAATCAGCAGTATGATGTAAGCCGCGATTTAAAAACAATAAAAAAATACATCGATAATCTCCTGCTCTGCCTTAATACGGATTACATTGATTTTGGAATGCTCTTTTTCATTGATTCAGAGAAAGATTTCAAGGATGTATTCGAAGGAGATGTCTTACCCTATGCGCTTGATCTGAAAAAACAGGGAAAAATCCGCGCGTTAGGCGCAAGTTCGCACCATCCTGTAATCGCACGCAAGGTAGTTGAATCGGGACTTGTAGATCTTTTAATGTTCAGTATTAATCCCGCGTTTGATATGGCGGCGGCGGATACCTATGTGCTGGATTACATGGGCGATGACGCGATGAACTATGAAAAAAAACTCGATCCGGACAGGGCCGCGTTATACCGCCTGTGCGAACAGCGCGGCACGGCGATTACTGTTATGAAAACTCTTGGCGCCGGAAAACTAATATCTCCCTTGCATACTCCCTTTGGCAAACCTCTTTCTGTAACTCAATGTATTCACTACGCGGTTACAAGACCGGCGGTTGTAAGCGCGCTTATCGGCTGTTCAACGCCAGAACAGGTACTGGAAGCTGTAGGCTATCTTAACGCCAATGAAGAAGAGCATGACTACAGCGCACTTCTTCAGGAGTATCAGGGAAACATGAAGGGAAACTGCGTATACTGCAGCCACTGCCAACCCTGCCCGTCAGTTATTAACATTGCAGACGTTAACAAATATCTGGATATCGCACTGTTAGACGAAACCAATATCCCTCCTTCGGTAGCAAGCCATTACAGGGCATTGGAACACACGGCATGTGAATGCACCGCCTGCGGAAGCTGCGAAGAGCGCTGTCCGTTTTCAGTGCCGGTGATGCAAAAGATGAAAAAAGCAGCCAGCCTGTTTGGGAAATAAAAAATCCGCGATGAGTAATGAAAAATGAGACAACCGGAATGAGTAAAACTGAAAGTTATGATGAACTTCTGCGGCTTGAAAAAATCAAAAAAAGTTTCGGCAGCGTTGAAGTTCTGCGCGGACTCGATCTTTCAGTTGGACGCGGTGAATTTATCACTCTTCTTGGATCTTCAGGCTGCGGAAAAACAACCACTCTGAGAATTATCGCGGGACTTGAAACCGCTGATTCAGGGCGGGTTTTTATTGACGGAAAGGATGTAACGGCATCAGATCCCGACAAACGCGGCGTAAATATGGTTTTTCAAAATTACGCCCTGTTTCCGCACATGAATGTTGAGCAGAATATAGGCTACAGCCTGAAATTTAACGGAACTCCAAAGAACAGGATAAAGGAAGCTGCCGCTGAAGTTCTTGCGCTTGTGCGTCTTTCCGGTTTTGAAAAACGCAAACCGGACGAACTTTCAGGCGGACAGAAACAGCGCATCGCGGTCGCGAGGGCGATAATCAATAAACCAAAGGTGCTTCTGCTTGACGAACCGTTAGGCGCTCTTGATTTGCAATTGCGCCGCCAGATGCAGATTGAGCTAAAAAAACTTCAGAAGCAGCTTGGCATTACTTTTATTTACATAACACACGATCAGGAAGAAGCGCTTACAATGTCTGACAGGATTGCCGTTATGCGAAACGGCCTGTTTGAGCAGATTGGCGTCTCCGCGGAAATTTACAACAAGCCGAAAACCGGCTTTACAGCGGAATTTGTAGGCGGCGCGAATGTGCTTTGCGGGAAAGTGAAAGCTATAGCCGGTTTGGCGGAAGAAGACAGCGGCAAAATACGGATTATTTTTGAACATCCTGCGGGCTGCAACGAAGCGGAATTTAGTAAATGCGATTTTACAGAAAATGAATCTGTAAAAAAAGGCGTTATTAACATAGCGATAAGGGAAGAATATATCACATTCCGCAAGTCATCAGACGGCGGGGGGTTAGCTGCAACTGTTACAGGAAAAAGTTTTCACGGAGGCCTATTGCGAATCTCCGCGCGCCTGGATTGTGAAGACGGCAGCGAAATACACTCAAGCTGCCAGGGCATAGACTCGCCTCTTGATACAGGGGATAAGATAACAGTGAGCTGGAATGCGGCTAACGCTGTTCTGCTGGAAAGACAATGATTCGAAAATTACGCGGCAATATAAGTTTTTTGCCTTTAGCCCTCTTTACGCTTGCGTTTGTACTAGGCCCGTTACTCTACATGGCAGCCATTAGTTTCATGAGGCGGCACGGTTCATGGGGAATAGAAGCGGTTTTTACTTTTCAGAATTACAAAAGGATTTTTGAGCCTGTATACCTGGAAACATTCAGGCAATCAATCAGGCTTGCGGTTATCACGACAATTACCGTAATTGTCACAGGTTACCCTTTCGGCTATTTCATGGCCCGCCTGAAACCTGTATGGCGCAACAGGGTAATGATCCTGATTATCATACCTTTCTGGACCAGCGCACTGATGAGGCTTTACGGCTGGATTATAATGTTCAGGGCAAACGGCGCACTTGATTCCCTCCTGATGAAATTGCACATAACAAATGAACCTCTCAGGCTTCTTTACACATACCCGGCGGTCATTACCGGCATGATATACGCCCTTTTGCCGTTTATGATCTACTCGGTCTTTGTAAGCGCGGAAAAACTGGACCGTGGCCTGGTTGACGCCGCGAGAATAATGGGCGCGAACCGTATCCGGGCATTTTTAACCGTAAGTCTGCCCCTTACAATGCCCGGACTTTTTTCCGGCGTTATTCTGACATTTATCCCTTCAATGGGACTGTACTTCGTCGCCGACATTCTGGGCGGCAATAAAGTTATCCTCGTGGGAAATCTGATACGCGACCAGCTATTAAATGTTCATGACTGGCCGTTTGCGGCAGCCATCAGCGTGGTATTAATGGCTCTTACATCGCTATTTCTGTACCTTTACAGGCTCGTTACGCGATCAGGTAAATTAGAGGGACTGGTATGAAAAAAAAGAGATTTTTCGCGGTCTATTTAATATTTATTCTGATAATCATATATATACCGATTTTTCTGGTAATAATTTATTCCTTTAACCAGAGCAGATTAAGCTCGCTCTGGAGCGGCTTCAGCCTGCACTGGTACAGGGAACTTTTGCGCGACAGATCCATGTTCGAAGCGCTGCAAAACAGTTTAATCCTGGCTTCCCTTTCCAGTATTTTGTCAGCGATAATAGGCACATTGGGCGCTTCGGGAATGGCGCGCCGCACGCCAAAAGTGGCAGGCAAAACAATTGAGTATATTTCAATTCTGCCAATAATGACTCCTGAAATTATTCTGGGAATGATCTTTCTTGCGTTTTTTACTTTTCTATCTCTGCCTGCGGGCATGATAACGCTTGTTATTGCGCATACCGCTTTCTGCATACCGTATGTGTATCTGCTGGTCAAAGCGCGCCTTGCGGGCCTTGATAAAAGTTATCTGGAAGCCGCGAGAATCATGGGCGCGACGGATATGCGTGCCTTTTATGACATCACTCTGCCGCTTGTACTGTCTGCGGTAATTTCCGGAATGTTAATCGCCTTCGCGATGAGTTTTGATGATGTAATAATCAGCGTATTTGTCGCTGGAGTTCACACCAATACATTACCCATGAAAATATATTCCCAGATAAAAACAGGCGTTACTCCAAAAACAAACGCCATGTGCACACTCATTTTTATAATGACAGTAATCCTATGCCTTATTGCCGCGGCTCTCGCCCGCAAAAATAAAAAAAATTAAAGCAATAGAGGCTGCTGCTGAACATTAATTTTCCAGATCACTCACTTCCATAAATACTAATTATTATATAAGATTTGTATAAACATCCAATTTTAAATGAGGATATAAATGAAAAAAAATATTACAATCGCGTTCGTTTTTGTTATAATAATGATTATCTGTGGATGCAGCAAAGAGAAACTAACCATCTACACCTGGGATGAAATGTTTCCGCAGGAAATTTTACGGGGGTTTGAAAAAGAGACCGGCATCAGGATTATTTACACTAACTTTGACACAAACGAAACAATGCTCGCGCGTCTCCATGCGGCAAAAGGCGGCGATTATGATCTAATAATAGCGGATGATTATATTATTGAGCTTGCGGTAACAGAAAAACTTGTACAAAAACTTGACATGTCAAAACTATCCAATTTCCGCAATATCAATCCGGTTTATCAGGGACAGTTCTACGATCCTGCGGACGAATATACTGTTCCCTACGGAGCCGGAGTGCAGACCATAGTATATGATCCGCGGCGGGTAAAAATAAAAATCACAGGGTATGAGGATTTATGGGATGAATCTCTTGTAAACAGCGTAGGTATTATCGGAAATTTCAGGGTAATAAACGGCATGGTATTGAAACTCTTCGGAGAAAGCTACAACACAAACGATATTGACTTAATCCGTTTCGCGGGAATTTTTCTTCATGAACTTGCGCCCAATATCCGCTTGATAAGGGACGACAGGCTGGAAGAAGAATTGCTCTCGGGCGAAATTTCCGCCGCGGTAATGTATACATCACAGGTAACAATGGCAAAAATGGAAGACCCGGAACTTGAAGTAGTGTTCCCCAAAGAAGGAATTGGTTTCGGCATTATGGCCGGTTTTATTCCCGTTAATGCGCCCAACCCAAATGCAGCTCACGCTTTCTTAAATTATATACTTAACGCGCAGAGGGGAGCCGAATGTTTTGAATACCTTGGCTACTACAGCACATACTCAGCATCGGATCCGCTTATCGCTGTGGAGTTTAAGGAATTCCTGACCCTGCCGGAAGGTTTTAATGCCGACATGGAAATGATTCAAAATATAAGCCCGCAAGCTGAAGAGGCGCATAATTTAATCTGGACGCAATTCAGGGCCGCCGCAGGACATCAATAATTTCACCTAAAAAAACACCTGACCGCAAAACTATGTGATCAGGCGTATGGGCGATACAAGACTTGAACTTGTGACCCCCAGCGTGTCGAGCTGGTGCTCTAACCAACTGAGCTAACCGCCCTGATGAGTGAAATATATAATAACCGTAAAAATATGTCAAGAGACGGACAAAAATCAACTGATTTAAATACAACGCGTAACATTATTTTATTGGAGAATAATTAATAAATTGAGTGTCCCAAATTTAATTTAGAACACTCAATTTAAAAGGAATTATACTAACTTGAACAGCGGATGAAATTTACCTTATGCGTTCGCGGATAGCGACGTTTACTTCGATCTTTCCGTTTCCCTCGCCAAGTTCCATTGGTACAATCAGGGCTTCCACTTCGCCGAGATTGGTGGAAACTTCCATATTCTCGCCTGTGAAGAGAGCCGGAGGGGTGAGATCAAATTTAAAGCCCAAATCATGAAGCTTGGTTACCGCCTGAGCGGTAATCATATTTGCAAGTTCCTGTATAGTAGCCTTGCCAAGCTCGTCCAGAACGGTAAAGTTTTCACCATTCATCGCTCCGGCAACAAATAACGCTGTATTCTTAGTCATATCGAATAAAACGCGTCCTTCAACATCACCGGCAAGACCTACAAGCGCGGCAACGCCCATAATGGACATGGAGGTAGGTTTTAAATAAATTTCCCCGCGCTTTACTTCAGAACTCAACACCTCTTTTAGAACACTGAATGCCGATTCCACAAAGGGGTTGATGTACTCAACTCTCATAATTCGCTCCTTATAAATTTTTACTCAGTATACATAAATGCAGAAATTGGGTCATCAGCTATTGCATGCCACATAAGCCCGGACAATTCTTCATTCCTCCCAACGAAGACTATCCCGCGGTTTTTCAGTTTCTCTGAAAACGTTTCGATAACTTTTGTCTGCACATTTTCCGATATGAACGAAAGAATATCCCTGGCGACAATTATGTCCAATTCAGGCAGGGCGTTTTCATTTGTAACATCATGGTATTCAAAAATAATTGAATCCTTGATTTCCTGGTTAAATGAATACCCGTTTTTCCCGTGTACCATAAATGCCCGGCAATATTCCGGTAATTCGTCAAGTTCATAGACCATATTCGGCGCCTGTGAAACAGCCATGATATCGTTATCATTTGCCCATATTTTTATACGTGCATTCGGATACCTGCTTTTCAGTATACAGGCTAATGAATAAGTTTCATAGCCCTTTCCGCAGCCAATATTCCAAACATTTATATTGGCTAAAGTCGAGTCAGGCAGAACTTTCTTTACAGAGCTGGCATAGCTGTCTCTCCAGAATTTTGCCGTGCCGGGTGAATGGAATTCCATGAGGAATTCACCGGCTTCTGACGCGGTTTTTAACTGTACTGAGTCGCCTGTATGGCCAATACTCCATTCAGCAAAGCGTCTGGCTAGCCATTTTTCGTTAATGCTTGACACTGAAAAACCTTTCAATGCCAGAAGGCTTTCTTTAATGAAGCCAATAGTGGAGTCTACGCCGCCCCACTGAGATGACTGGGATTGCTCACCAACCTGCGGAGGCGGCACAAAGAATTCGCCTGAATCAGCTACATTGCTGCGCGATGTCTTCTTCTCGTCTTCGCTTACGGTAAATATGCGGACAACATCAAGAATGATATAAAGTTCGCCGCTTTTTTCTACAACGCCGCTTATAAATTTAATGTTAATATCGCCGAATATCGGATGCGGGGGCTGAATGGTTTCATGGTTGATCCCGACAACTTTATCAATCTTGTCTACAATTGTTCCATAAACCTGATCGTTTATGTGAAGAATTAACATATTCTCCTGACCGTCTTTCTTTTTCTCAATCGGCATGTGGAAAAAAGTTCTCAGGTCAATAATCGGGATTATATCACCGCGCAGGTTATACACGCCCCGGACAAACGAAGCGGCATTAGGTACATAGGTAAATTTATCGGCCTTCGCAATTTCCTTTACATTCATAATATCTACGCCGTAATCTTTACCGGACAGAGAGAATGTGACCATTTTGAAATCTAC